>Ga0082212_10011039_pt1 | contig 11485 bp, 6 predicted proteins | sample TergutNt197P3_FD_71548 | JGI IMG/M metagenome (GOLD analysis project Ga0082212, IMG submission 71548) | Neocapritermes taracua P3 segment gut microbial communities from Petit-Saut dam, French Guiana - Nt197 P3 | ecosystem: Host-associated > Arthropoda: Insects > Digestive system > Gut ... | reverse complement strand
CACGGATTTTTTTTATTATAAAAAGTATTGAATTATTTTTATCTTTTCTTCAAAGCAACAGCACCTAAGTTTCTCATATCCTAAAGACAACAGCGAAAATCCGTTAAAATCTGCGAAAATCAGTGTCTAATTATTTCATGCATCATTTTAAGTCTACATCCTTTCAGGTAAAACCAAAGATATAGTGTATATTGTGACTTTTTTTGTTCGAATTTGAGAGCTTAGTTCCTACTCCCTTGCGATGAAGCCGCTTTAGTAATTATTTGGCGGAGTTTTAGGAACTCCGGGGCTACGTAATTTCTGGGGCGCGGCAAGTTTACCTGGTATTCTTCCCGGATGTTGGCCGGGCAATCGGATAGTAAAATGATCCTGTCGGCAAGATAGATGGCTTCTTCGATATTATTGGTCACAAAAATAACCGTCCTTTTTTCATCCTGCCAGATCTTTACCAGTTCCTGCTGCATCAGATAGCGCGTTTGGGCATCCAGATGGCCAAATGGTTCATCCATCAGCAAAACCAGGGGATTGTTGCAATAGGCCCGGGCGATCCCTACCCGTTGCTGCATACCGCCTGAAAGTTTATTGGGATATTTATTCTCAAATCCCTGCAAGCCGACCAGATCAATAAAATACCGGGCTAGCTTTCTGCGCTCGGTTTTGGGCATGCCTCTGGCTTTGGGGCCAAATTCCACATTGCCCATCACAGTCAGCCAGGGAAACAGGCAAGTCTCCTGATAGACGACGCCCCGCTCTTTTCCCGGTTTGTCAACCGTTTGCTTGTTGACAGTCACACTGCCCGAGCTCAAAGGCTCCAGCCCGGCAATGAGATTAATGAGCGTAGTCTTGCCGCATTGCCCCGGTCCCAATAAAACTACAAATTCATTTTCCCTGACTTCAAGGCTGATATCGTCTATGACCGGAAAAGAGCCGCCTGTTTTTGAGTTGAATATCTTGGAGATATGCTCGCAATGAATGAGGGAGGAATTATTGGCGGCATCTATGCTCACCGGGAGTTCCATGCCAAGGCCCTCCTCTCAATCAGGCGCATCAGGGTTGCCAGCAGCATGCCCGTGATCCCGATCGCGATCAATCCCACCAATATCCTGGTGATATTGCCGGTATTCATCCCTGTTATTATGATCCAGCCTGCGCCTTCTGTCGCCCTTACCATCTCGGCTACCAGAACCACACTCCAGGCGCCTGTGATCGCGATCTGCAAGCCGGCAAAAACCTGGGGGATCGAGGAGGGCAGGACAATTTTGGTAAAGATCTGCCGGTCACTGGCGCCCAGCATCCTGGCCGCGCCTACTAAAACCGGGTCTACGCGTTTGGCGCCCGCATAGGAATTAAGGGTGCAGACTACAAAAGATGCCAGGCCGATGATAAAAAATTTGGAAGCGGCGCCGATGCCAAACCAGAGAATTGCCAGCGGTAACCAGGCGATAGCCGGGATCGGGCGCGCTACGTCAAAAATCGGCCTGATAATGGCGTCGGCCGTTTTGGAGGTACCCATCAGCAGCCCGGTGACAGTGCCGAGCGTTGCCCCGATACTAAAGCCGACGATTACCCGGTAAAGACTAAAAAGCAGGTGGATAATGATCGTATGCTGCCCGATCGGCTCATGCAAGGAAAGTAAAAACAGCTTTGCCACCGCCCAAGGGGTGGGAAAGATACTTCCAAAGGAGGTGTAGGCAGTGGCCAGGTTCCAGACAATAATCACAACTGCAAAGGAAGTTAAGGCATAAAGAAGAGCCCAGCTGTTTTTGGTTTTTACTTTTCTCTTGGAAGCAGCTTTTGGCATCTTATGCGCCTCCTTTTACATACTTATCCTCAAAATATTGCAAAATGACAGACAGCAGGGCTCCAAAACCTCCTATGGTCAGCATGCCGACAATGATCAGATCTGCCCGGGCCAGATCCCGGTTCATCTGGATCATATAACCAAGCCCCCGGGAGGCGCCCAATAATTCTGCGGCTACCAATGATACCCAGGACATATTCAGCGACTGCCGCAAACCCGTAAAGATTTGGGGCAACGCAGAGGGCAAAGCGATCTTCTTCAGCAATTGCCAGTCGGAGGCGCCGAAGGTTTGGGCGACCCATAAATGGACAGGGTTGGTATTTTTGATCCCCGCATAGGTATTGATCGTCACGGGAACAAAGGCAATGGTAAAAACGATAGCCACCTTGGCCGTCATGCCGATCCCGAAAAAGAGGATCATGACCGGGATCCAGCCCAAGCCGGGGACAGACCGGAAGAGGTCAAATACCGGGCGTATGAATAGATCAGCTTTTTTTCGCCAAGCCATCAGAACACCCAACGGGATCCCCAGCAGGGAGGCGGCGGCAAATCCGGTCAGGGAAATGGTCAAACTGGCCCAGATATGCTGAAGCAGGGTAGCGCCGTCCGGTTTGGCATCGGTCAGCTTGATCACAAAAGAATGGGCGACCCGAACCGGACTGGGCAGGGAGTAATGAGGCATAACTCCCAAAACATCAGTTGCCAGTTGCCAGACCGTCAGAAATGTTATGACAGAGATAGTGGAAATCATCAGGTATTTATATTTACCGGTCTTCATCCTGATTACCCCTTCCCCACGGCAATTTTTACCCATGCTGCAAATTGGAACCAACATCCCGTAGGGACACGGCGTGCCGTGTCCGCATTATAGCAGCAGACCCAAATATACCGCAAACAGATACATTAGAATTACCAACGCCATGTTTTACTCCCTAATCCCTACTCCCTAATCCCTACTCCCTTGCGAAGCACCCAATACCTCTTTTAGCAGTGTCAGGTCGACCCGTTCCTTGATGATATCCAGTTTGTCTGCTTCCAAAACCCCGATATCGATATAGAATTCGGCGGTTTGAATGACGGAGATAGCATGGTCGATCGTTTTTGCTTGCTCGCTGGTTATCAGATACATAGTCTCGATTTCTTCCGGCAGCCACTTAATATCTACTTCGGTGCCGCTGATCTTGTAAAAATCAAATAGGAGCTCGATCTGCAATTCTTTGTCGGCAGTCATCATATCGTTGACTTCGTATAGCAAAGCGATGTATTTTTTGATGAGTTCTTTGTTTTGCTCATAAGTATTGTCGTTGGCAATCAGGACATTATACATGGGGACATCCATTTCATAAAGAGTCGCGATCTTTACCAGCCCTTCATCATAGGCTGTGTAACAGGTCGGGGAGAAGATCGCTATGATATCGCCCTCTCCTGTCCTAAAAGCCTGATAGGCGGAAGCCAGCTGCATATTGACGGAGATAATATCATCAGGATTGAGGCCGAAAGCATCCAAGTAGCGGTATACGCCGATCTGGGCCATGGTCCCGACAGGATACAAAACAGATGTCTCTCTTACGGTTTCGGCGCTGCCCAGCAATGCCGGAAATGCCGCGGAACCGTTGCCGGCCCTGACAATATCGCTATCCGGGCGCGCAAACAAATGGAAGCCGGCGCCTTCGAGGAAGGCGCAAAGGATTTTTGCTCCGAAAACCGCCGCCGAATTGACCCCGGCCGGACTCCCGATATGCGCTATATCCAAAAGCCCCGCACCCAGTGCTTCATTGACCGGTACGCCGCCGCCGGTAAATTCGCTTTTCTCGATTCTGAACCCGTTTTCGATATCCAAGCCGTTTTCCATAATATACCAAAGATTAAATCCGATCCGGCCCTCTATAGTTCCCACCCGCAAAACGGGCAAAGAGTCCGCATCCCGGGAAGATTTGCCGGCGCCGTCCGCTGTGCCGGAACTGCATCCGCCTAAGGGCGCCGCAACCAGCAGCAAAACCAGGATCACAACAAATGTTTTTTTCATAATATTACCTCCAATTCCCCGCGCATGGCGGTACAAAATTCTCCCGAACCCAGGATATATTCCCCGCTTTTAGCGGGGAATATATCTTTTTTACCTCTTCTCATCCCGAACCGTTATCTTGTATTTTGTTTTGTAGTACCCCTTGCGCACATCTTTACTCAGGGCGTCGTCTCCTATGATAATACCGCCCGCAACGGAAAGCTGATATTCGGCCGGCGGCAGTTCGCTCAAATCAATGCTTGCCAAAAAGCGGCCGTAAAAGCTATTGTTTGCCGAATAAGAATAGGCATTGCCTTTTTTATCCCTGAAAACCAGGAAAGCCCTCACCAGACGTTGTCCTTTACCCCTGTATAGCATGTCGCCGTCGATAATCAGCCTGCTGCCTTCCCGGTATAGCCGCTGAAAATCGACAGAGATCCTCCCGCCATAAAGCTTGGGCGGGCTGAACTTGGCGGCTTGTTTAACGGTATAGCTTGTCCCCAGACATTCGGCTTTTACCTCTCCCAGCCGGTATGTATAACCTTCCGCTGCATATAAAGGGATCCGCTTGGCTTGATAGGTATCCGCGGATATAGCATCGGGAGATTCCCTGGCTGATACTTCAAAGACGACATCGCCGTCCCAGGTTACTTCCACCACCCGGGAGCGGACAGGAAAATCCCCAAAAGCAGCATTAACAGCATCATCCACAGGTATTTCATTTTTCCGCAGCTGCCCGCCGAAAGCGATCAAAACCGTTTCGCCCAGGTATTGGGCGCCGCTCAAAATGGTGGCATAATCCTTCGGCCCTCTTTCCTTGCCGTAGGCCCATATTTGCTCCACAGTCATTTCCCGTTGATTTATCCGGTAACGGACAGCCCTGGAATAATTTTCCTGAGCCGGAATGCTGCCTTCTTCAGTAAAGCTCTTGTTTTGACCGTTGTCAAACAATAAAAGATTTATGATGTCCGGATCATCGCCGGGATCAGGAATAATGGATGGGTCATGCTGACACCACTGCCATTCAAAATCATCTCCGAGCGGAGTAAGCAAATGCTGCTTCATCTCGTTATTATAGCCGTTATGAGGGCCAAGGATCCAGTTTATTCCGGAGGTAGCCGCATCTATGCTTAATACCATGCTTTGAGTGGGGGATGAGATGATGATTGCCTTGTTATTCGTATCGTAGACAACAGCATTTATATGCAACCAGTCGCGATTGAGCAGGTTTTTCATGGCAGGTTCGAAATGATGATAGGGCTCCCTTGTCTCATCGGCGATCTCCCGGTAATCATACTCTTTGATCACCTCGCCGGTTTGGCTGCTCAGGATAATGACAGCATCTTCCCGGGTGCCGGTTTTGAACATATCATGATGGTTGGAAGCAAGCATAAAGTTACCGTCAGGAAGCTCAAACATGCCATGATGTACAGCATTGGGGATATCATATTTTTTAAAGATTTTGCCCAGCCAATTGCGTTCGAAGAGCGAAGCAACATGATAGGGCATAAATTTCAGTTCATCGCCTGACAATATCGTTCTGCCGTTGCTCAGCGCCAAAAAAACCATACTGCGGGAAGAAAAATACCCCCGTACTTGTCCGTCGCAATCGATAAGGGTATTATAAGTATGTTCAAAAGCAGCTAAACAGAGGGTTATTCCGGGCGCCATCTTTTCCGGCTTGGAGCTTACCTTGGTATAACGCTGCATACCGGCAGGCAACGGCTTGGTAGCTATTTGATATTGATACGACTTGCCGTCAAAGGTGAGGGTCACGGTGTTTGCTCTGTCCGGATACAAACCCAGAACCGGTATTTCCGCCCGCGGAGCCTCCACTGTGTGGCTGTATGTATAGGTGGAAAAGGGGCTGTCACCCTGAATTTTGATTTCTGCATTGCCGGGTTTTGCAGTCTCAAAAAGAATCAGGGCAGCCAGAGGGTTGAAATCATAGGGATCAATAATTATATACGGGGCCTCTGCCGTATATGAGCCTTTGGCGTATTCGGCCAGTATTTCCGATTCCCGCTTGAATTGATATTCTAAAATATCAAACTTCGGAATCTCAGCCAGCTTGGCCAGACCATAAGGATAGACAAAGGCGCCAAGCCTGAACGCTGTATAAACAGCAACTACGATGACAACAAGCGCCGTAATAATTATTAGTAGATTTACCTCCATATTCAGGCATACCTCCTCCTATATTTTGTCGAATTATATCCATTTATTTCCTTAATTGGCTATATTATACGATATTTAGTATTTTTTGTCAAGTGCCTCTAAGCAATAAGAAGCCAAAAAAAAACTAAAAAAATACCCCACCACTTTCGGCAAGGTATTTTTTAGCTTTTTCCTAAATAGCTTTTGCGGAGTAAAAGCTGCAATAATTCTGAACTCTGAATTCCGGATTTCCGCAGCACAGCCGCTACAAGCCAAGGGACAAATAGCGTTCCCCGCCATCCGGCATGATCATTACCAGGGTTTTGCCGGCATTTTCAGCTCTTTGGGCCAGGCGGGTAGCCGCCCATAAAGCCGCTCCGGAAGAAATTCCCGGCAAAAGCCCTTCCCTTTCCCTCAAGAGGCGGCAAGCGCCAAAAGCATCCTCATCGCTGACCCGGATTATTTCATCATAAATAGCTGTGTTCAGAACCTTGGGGATAAAGCCGGCGCCGATACCCTGGATCTGGTGAGATCCCGGCTTTCCCAGGGAAAGCAGCGGAGAAGCTTCGGGCTCCACTGCAACCACTTTCAGCAGCGGTTTTTGCTGCTTCAGATATTCCCCGGCTCCTGTGATAGTGCCGCCGGTCCCGACTCCGGCAATCAGGATATCCACCTCACCTTCGCTGTCCTGCCAGATCTCCGGTCCGGTAGCAGCCCGGTGGGCGGCCGGATTGGCCGGGTTTGTGAACTGATCGGGCCTGAAGCAGCCGGGATTATCCGCGGCTATTTCCCCGGCTTTAGCCACAGCGCCGGCCATACCAAAAGAACCCTCCGTCAGGATCAGCTCCGCCCCGTAGGCTTTAAGCAATTGACGCCGTTCCCGGCTCATGGTTTCCGGCATGGTAAGGATCAGGCGATAGCCCCGGGAAGCGGCCACGGCAGCCAAGCCTATCCCTGTGTTGCCGCTGGTAGGCTCCACTATAAGAGAGCCGGGCTCAAGCAAACCCCGGTTTTCCGCTTCTTCGATCATAGCCTTGGCGATCCGGTCTTTGACACTGCCGGCAGGATTAAGATACTCCAATTTGGCCAAAAGCCGGACCGGCAGGTTTTGCTGCCGCTGATAATTGACCAGCTCAAACAAGGGAGTATTGCCAATCAAGTCGGTATATTTTTGATAGATTTTCATAAAAACCACCTCACTAAAGTATATCCGAAGAAAAGTTTGTTGTCAATAACAGGTATTAAACCGATTTCCTGCCTTAAGGGTAAATTGTCGAAAAATCAAATATTTTGAAATAAAATATAAAAATTCATTGACATTTCTCGTAAAAATGGTAAAATAATACTATAATAGATTATTTTGGAGGTGGAGGCTTATGATTTAGATATTTTATTTCAAGATAGCTATATGATATCCGGAACATTGTTGTGAACAGGCATAGTATATTATTATATTGAGGAATTTCGAGATGCTTATGTGCAAACAGAACATCCGTCTATTTTCTGATTATGATCAAAGCTGCATCTAAATGATATTGTATACGTAATAGAAGAAAGGAGATAAGTATGAAGAAGGCTATTTCGATAATTTTGATATTTCTTTTACTCATATCCCTGTCACATGCAGTGTTCGCCTCCCAGAAAGCATCCAACCCCGGCAATCGCTCCGGGGTTGACGGCCTTGATCTAAATCCGCTTGTCGGTCAGCACAACAGCTATGCCTGGAGCAGTGAAATGTTCGAACAAACAGATGGCGATTATCTCTGGGTAGGCATGAACCGGGATATGGGAGGCCACACCCTTAACCGGATCGGGGTGGATCCGGGTACATATCCGAGACTGGGCGTTCCCTCTGTCAGCCCTGACGGTGTCGGCAGGATATACAGGCAGCGGGCTTCCGATCCTGATGCCCCCTGGGAACTGGTATATGCCGATCCCCACATCAACGGTTATCGCAAAATGATCACCTACAACGGTGATTTATATGTTTTAGCCGGATTAACAAATATACCACTGGCAAATTATTCCTATGTTCTGCGTTTCTCCAAGGACTTCAAGCCCGGCGACAGGCCCCAAATCGTTTTATGGGAAAAGATACCCGGTACAGATATGGATCTCCATCTTACAGGATCGGCGCTGGAATACTTTAGGGCCGCGGCAGTCCTGGACGGAAAGCTGTATATCGGTACCTATGATTCCAAAATTTTAGTAACAGACGGAAGCGGCCTCCAAGATTTAACGCCCAATTCCGGAGACGGCAAGACAGGCTGGTCATTAGCTGTCGATTTTACCCAGCACGGGGTCGGGGTGCCTATCGTCTGGGATCTCTTGCCGTTCAACGGCTCGATATATGCTTTTTGCAATACATTCAGGGGCTTCCGTATCGATCAGGTGACCCCGGTTCCCGGCGGCTATCAGGTAGATCAAATCGTCGGCGATCCGCCCGCCCAAATTGCTCATGGCATGGGAAACAACGGTAATATGGCGGCTTCCGGCTATATATCCACTTCTTTCGGTAAGGAATATATGTATGTCGCCACCTATGCCGATGCGCCGGGTATGTTTACGAATTATGCCAACGGAGATATTGACCGGGTGTTTAATGTGAATTTTAACCCCGCCTCGATTTTCAGGCTTGACACCGAAGGCAATTGGGAAGTTGTAGTAGGGGACAAGTCCGGCCATCTCGCCGCTGTTTACAGGGACGGGACGCCTATTCCCAATATCGGCAATCAGCGCGCCGGCTTTTCCCTGGTACCTGAGGGCCGGATAAATACTTCGCTTAATCAATATATATGGCAGCTGATCGAACATGAAGGAAAAATGTATGCGACGACTCTGGATCTGGGTTCTTTATGGATATACGGCCTGTGGTGCGTGGCCTATCTGTCATCTGTAGTACCCGGGGCGGAGTTTGTGGTGAGGGAGCATGTAGACGAGTGGATCTATGTGCACGAATTGCTGGCCCGTGATGCCTATCTGGTTGATTTTGATGCCGTAGCGGTCGCTATCGATGAATATTTACTGGAAGCCGGGGAACAGCCGATCGAAACTGTTGAAGATTTACGGCTGGCTGTCGAAGGCCTTGTTGAGGTTATGGCGCTGTTTGCCCCTTCGGAGGATTTAAAAAGGGATGTCTTTTTAGTGGTAGACATCATAATGGAAATACTTCTTACTGTAGAGTTGCCGAACCTCACCGCGCGGGAAATTGCTGAGGATTTTGTGGCAAGTTATAAACTTACCGCAGCATATTTTGGTGACGACTCAAATCCTATCGGTTTTGACTTATATGTCAGTGACGACGGGGTGAATTTCGAGCCGGTAACCGTTGACGGGCTGGGGGATGAATGCAATTATGGCGGACGGATCATGGTCTCATCCGAACACGGCTTACACCTGGGCACGGCTAACCCCTACAATGGCGGCCAAGTTTGGAGAGTGGATCCGATAAAACTGGACGTCAAGCCAAACGGACCGCAGGAATTTAACCTCAGCCAGTACGGCACGGCGGCGATGACTGTTCTCGTAACTGACGCCAGGGCAACCGGAAGCAGCCTTAATGTTAGTTATGACAGCGAATTGGTGGATGTCCGGCTGTCAAAACGCTCTACCAAAAAACTGTCTGATATCTTCTGGGACAACCGGCTAGTCTACGATTCGGATAGGGATCTTTGGCTGTATGATGTGGCTGAAATAGAGACAAAATATGAAGCGGATATTTATGATGTATTCTTTACCCCGATCAAAGCCGGACGGGAAGAGTTGACCCTTGATTTTGCGGCAGGCGGTATCAGCGCATCCAGAACTGTGGATTTGACAGTTGATCTGCCGGGATCCAGCGACAACGAAAGCCTTGGCGAAAAAATCATTGAGGCAAGCACCCTCAACCGGTCCGATTACACAGCAGCCAGCTGGACCCAACTATTGACAGCTTATCTGACAGCCACGGAGGTATACAATACCTCTGCGACCCAGACCCAGATCAACGCGGCTTTCTCAAACCTTTCCCGGGCGATCGACGGACTTGTTCCCGCCGGCGCCCCTCCCGGCTTTACCGTGATCCGCACCGAAGCGGATCTCAGAGAAATCAATAAAACTACCTCCAGCAGAAAGGGCAACTATTGGCTCGCCAACGATATCGTATTAAGCAGCCCCTGGAAGCCTATATCAAGTTTTGCCGGTATTTTTGACGGCAACGGAAGAACCATCAGCAACCTTATGATCAACAATCCCTCCCTGAGCGAGCAGGGTTTTTTCCGGATAACAAGAAGCGGGGCGGTGATCAAAGATCTGGAAATACAGGTAGCGGATAGCGGTGTAAACGGCAGGTATCGTGTAGGCGCCTTAGTCGGAAGGGCCTATAGTACCACTATAATGGCTGTCCGGGTCATGCTGGGCGATAATGGCGTTACCGGCAGGCAATATGTCGGCGGCATAGTCGGCAGGGCCAGCGACAGCGTAATAGGAGGCTGTTTTGTCTATGGTCCGAGCGGGCTCAATGAACTTTATATCAATCATCCCGAACCGGATAATACTTTTGCGGTAAGAGGGAAAAGTGTGACAAGTACCAATACCGGAGGCTTGGCCGGCTATCTTTATAAGACAGTAGTCTCAAGCAGCGCTTCCTACATCAATGTTACCGGATATATGGGTGTAGGCGGCTTGATAGGCAATGCCCGGATGTCGGTAGTCGAAAACTCTTTTGCCCGCGGTTATGTGCTGGGGCAAACCCAACTGGCGGGTTCAAGGTTCATATATGGCCAGGGAATAGGCGGGCTGATCGGACTGATGGGAAGTACGATGTCGGTAATTGAAAATGTCTATGCAACCGGAGTTGTCAAAAGTTCCGGCAGCCGGCGGGTAAACCCGCTGGTCGGCTATGCCTCTTCCTCGGTATTCGGCAGGGGAATGAGCTTTTATGACACGGATATCTCCCAGAAATCATCGGTAGGGGTCCAAGATATGAAGAATATCACTATGGGCAGGATCAGCGGGGCAAGCCTGAGGAATATGAGGATCCGTGATACCTTTGTCAAATCCGGCAGCAGCTGGGATTTTGATACTATTTGGAGTATCGGCTTATTTGAAGGAACTCCCTTCTATGCGCCGACATATCCCTACTTCATAGCAGGGATCGCCCTGGCTTCCAACCCGCCCATAGTCCGCACGGTAGTTACCGGCGCCCCAATGATCGAAGGTGTCGGGCATGAGGCGGATTCCCTTATCAGCGTCGAATTACCGGATGGCACTATCCTGGAAACAAAAACAGATCAGAATCTGGAATGGTCCGTGGAAATTCCGCGCGGAGTAAAGTTTGCCAAAAATGATAAAATAAAGGTAACTCAGCAGGAGGCGGGTATGCCCCAAAGCAGCGAACATATTTCATATGTCCAATTAGATCTTCCCATTGATATTTCTGTGGAAATGGAAATGGAAAATATTACCAGCGGCGAAACCGGTATGAACTTTGCCGGCGATCAAATCAGATGCAGCATCACGGTTTCCAATGATGGCAACCCGGC
>Ga0082212_10011038_pt1 | contig 11486 bp, 5 predicted proteins | sample TergutNt197P3_FD_71548 | JGI IMG/M metagenome (GOLD analysis project Ga0082212, IMG submission 71548) | Neocapritermes taracua P3 segment gut microbial communities from Petit-Saut dam, French Guiana - Nt197 P3 | ecosystem: Host-associated > Arthropoda: Insects > Digestive system > Gut ... | reverse complement strand
GAAGTACCTTCCCGAAAATTTATTCCTTACGCCGGAAGCGAGCGGCTGGTGGCCGGGCGATACCGAGGGACGTACAATTCTTGCCATTATACTCGATGCGCAAGCTACCGGACGCGAACCGAAGACATTGGATGCCATACTTGACCGTTTTCCCGCAATGCTCAATGAAGGCGGGTACTTTGGAGATATTCCTCCCGATTCGTTAGTGGATGAGCAACAGTTATCGGGCAATGGCTGGGTATTGCGCGCATTGTGCGAATACTATCTATGGAAGAAAGATAAACAGACGCTTGATTACATCCATGCGATAATTGATAACCTGGCATTACGGACACGGGGTTTCCACGATAAATACCCTATCGACCCGATAGCGCGCAGTCTCACCGGCAAAGCCATCGGCACACGCATAGAAAAGACGCTGAACGGCTGGATACTTTCGACCGACATCGGATGCGATTTTGTTTTCCTGGACGGCCTTGTGCAGGCTTATGAAATAACGGGAAGAAAAGACGCGCGTCCGGTTATTGACGAAATTATAGCTTTGTATAAACGGATTGATGTAGAGGAGATAAGAGCGCAAACCCATTCAACCCTGACAGGCGCGAGGGCGGTGTTGCGTTATTACGACATCACGGGCGACGAATCGCTGTTGCAATTAGTCAAAGAACGGTATGACGCCTATATGAAGCGGGCTACGACCGAAAATTACGAGAACTACAACTGGTTTGGCCGTCCCGAATGGACGGAACCCTGCGCGGTTCTCGATTCGTATATGGTTGCCGTACAACTGTGGAATCTCACCGGCAATCCCGCTTATCTGGCCGATGCGCAAAAAATCTATTACAACGGCGTATGTTTCGGGCAGCGGGAAAACGGCGGTTTCGGTTCGTCACACTGCTGTGGCGCCAATGACCGAAAGTCGGTTGCGCCCGACATCTACGAGGCTACCTGGTGTTGCTCGATGCGCGGCGGCGAAGGGCTATCCTGTGCAGCGCTATATACTGCTTTTGTCAAAGAGAACCGGATTTATCTCACCAGTCTGGCAAGCGGCGACTTTTCGTTGCAACTTCGTAACAGTAAAGCGCAATTTTCGGTTGTTACGGATTATCCTTTTACGAATGAAGCAAAAATAACATTCGGTAACCATACGAAAAGTATCGAGTTTTCGTTCTTCCGTCCCGACTGGATGACGGATGTCAAGGTTTTGCTCAATGGCAAAGCGATAACCACTACGGAAGAAAATGGATTTATCAACATTTCAGGCTCACGTCAAAAAGGCGATGTGCTGGATATTATTTTCAATCAGAAAGCGGTTGTCATGGACGCCGAAAATCCAAACACGATGAAGGGCGTGCATAAATACAGTTATGGCCCGTTGATACTGGGCGTAACGGGAGATAATATCGAAACGCTTCCGAAAGATGCGGAAATCATTAAAACCGGGCGGCAAACGTTTAGGGTAGGCAACCAACCGATGACTACCGTTTACCATTTGATGTCGCCAGAGGTAAAATCAAAAAATTACTCGGTTCAAATATTGTTTGAAGACATAAATAATAAGATATTAAAATGAAAAAAACGGTCATTACTATTATTCGCATCGCCATCGGCTGGCATTTTCTTTATGAAGGGTGTGTCAAACTGTTTAGCGATAACTGGACATCCGCCTCTTATCTTGTTAACACCCGCGGGTTTCTTTCGGGATTTTACCACTGGCTGGCAGCGTCGCCTGCCCGGCTGTGGCTGGTCGATTTTCTCAATATATGGGGATTGATCCTGATAGGCGTAGCGTTGTTCGCCGGACTTTTTGCCCGTTGGGCATCGCTTGCCGGCGCTTTATTGCTCTTGTTGTATTATTTTGCCTATCCGCCTTTCGGTTATACCATGTTCGAAGGTATGGGGTCGGTATATATCGTTAATCAACAGTTGATTGAAGCGACGATGCTTGTCTTTCTCTTTTGTTTCAACATAAAGGGATATGGCTTGGACAATGTGATCGGATGGTTGAGAAAGAAACGACCAACAGCACCGGATTCCGCCGTACCGGCTTCGGATGCAGACGGAAGCGTCAATTCGCGTCGGGCAGCCTTGAAAGAATTGATTTCGCTACCTGTTTTGGGATTGTTCGGATGGGGCGCCGCCCGAAGGGATAAAATATATGGGATTGACACCCTGTCGGGCGCCACCGTACAGGTCAACCGTGTGGCATTGGGCGAACTGAAAGGCGAACTGCCCAAAGGTAAAATAGGCAATCAGGTACTGACACGTCTGGTGATGGGCGATAACCATATCGGAGCCGTTGCCCATGCACGCGACCTGATGTATGTCGGTTCGCTCATGCGAGCCTACAACACCGAGAAGAAGATATTCGAAACGCTGATGATTTGCGAACAGGCGGGTATCAACTGTATCAACATCGGTTTCCCGAACCTGGAGATGCTGGTCAAGTACAGAAAGGTGACGGGCAGCAAGATGAAAATTATTTCGCAGGTAGGCATCAGGGATCAAAAAAATGAGGATATATTCGAGGATATAAAAGTCTGTATCGACAACGGCATCGACATGATCCAGATACAGGGAAGCTGGGGCGACTGGCTGTCGCGCGACGGCAGGTTTGACGTGATCGACGGGATGCTGAACCTGATCCGCCGCAACGGTATTGTAGCCGGACTGGGTGCACATGCCATAGATACGTTAATTTTATGCGAGGAACAGGGCATCATCCCCGACTATTACATGAAAACGATGCATAACGATCAATACTGGTCGGCACATCCGCGCGCCAACCGCAAGCCATTCGAAGTAGTAGGTTATGGCACGCCGGGCGTATATATCGACTATCTCAACAACGATCGAGATTATTTCCGCGATAACTGCTGGGATACATACCCCGACCGAACCGTCGAATTTGTGAATCGCGTAAAAGTGCCGGTGATGGGGTTCAAAGTGCTCGCAGCAGGCGCTATCCATCCGAAAGATGCTTTCAAGTGGGCGTTTGAAAACGGCGCCGACTTCATCTGCGTCGGGATGTTCGATTTTCAGGTGGTCAATGATGTGAATATATGTCTGGATACACTGCAAAATCTTCAGCATAGAAAACGGGCCTGGTATAGTTGATGTGTTTCATTTAAATAACCAATTCATCATGAAAGAAAAGGTAAATTTGCTAATAATCACAATCATTTTGTCCCTATGCAGTTGGGACTTGATGCCTGTAAATAGATGTTTGTCCGCAATGCCGGCGTTTGTGGAAAACGGTGATGTTGCGTCGGTAACCTCCCCCGACGGGCGGATAGAGGTGAAAGTCATCCATGCCGGGAAAATCTATTTTTCGGTACAGTTCGACGGCGTTTACCTGATTAACCAGTCGCCCATTTCCATGACTTTGTCGAATGGTCTGGTGCTGGGAACAGTACAACCTGCATCGGTCAGAACAGGGCAGGTCAGCAGCGAAATCAAAACGCGCTGGGGTAGCCGTAATGTGATTAAGGACGAATACAACGAACTGACGTTCGATTTCGTTGACAACTATAGCCTGCTGTTCCGTGTTTACGATACAGGCGTAGCCTATCGGTGGGTTACACGTCTGAAAGGCGAGATAACCGTGATGGACGAACAGGTGGAACTGCATCTGAACAGTGACATAAAAGGATGGTTTAATACATCGAGAACCTATGAGACGGTTTGGAAATATGATGCCATACCTGAAAGATACAAGGAAAACGACATCTTCCTGCCTCTCCTGCTGACAACCCGAACCAATGCTAAGATAGGCATTACCGAATCGGATGTGTACGACTATCCCGGACTTTTCCTGCGCAAGAGCAACGATGTTGAGAACCATTTGGTAAGTTCTTTCGAACGGTACCCGACCCGGGAGGTACAGGGTGGATTCAACAAATACATCATGGACGTTGTGGAACGCGCCGAATACATCGCTAAAGTGAACGGTAACCGCGCTTTTCCGTGGCGGCTGTTCGTTATTTCCGATCGTGATGTCACTTTTGCCGATTGCGATCTGGTTTATCAACTGGCGCGTCCGCAGGCTGATATGGACTTTTCGTGGGTCAAACCCGGGAAAGTGGTGTGGGAATGGTGGGGTGACTATGTGATTGAGGGTGTTGACTTTGTTACCGGTGTCAACACCCCTACCTACCTGAGTCAGATAGATTTTGCTTCGGCGCATAAGGCGTCATACATTATCGTAGACTGGAAATGGACCGATCGCGACAACCTGCTCGTTGTAAGCCCCGACATCGACATTCGCAAAATCATCGATTACGGCAGGCAGAAAGGAGTAGGCGTCATCCTCTGGTGCCCGTCGTTCACCCTGTACCGCCAGATGAACGAGGTGTTGCCCGCATTTGGCCAGTGGGGCGTTGCCGGTATAAAGGCTGATTTTTTTGACCGCGACGACCAGAAGTCGAACCAAATGTATGAAGCCATTGCCCGCGAAGCGGCCAAACATAAACTGATAGTTGATTTTCACGGGTGTGCCAAACCGACGGGTTTGCATCGAAAGTACCCCAATATCGTCAATTTCGAAGCTGTCTTCGGCAACGAGGTAAACAAATTCAGCGCTGTTCATGCCACGGCTTCACATACGGCCATGATCCCGTTCATACGCGGCCTTGCAGGTCCGTTCGATTTTACACCCGGCGGCTTCCGCAACCTGCACGGCGACGAGATGGTTACAAAGAACACATTGCCCTACGTCATCGGGACGCGATGCCACGAAATGGCTTATTACGTGATTTACAACGAACCGTTGAAAATGCTTTCGGACGCTACAACCACGTATGCCAAAGAGATGGAATGTTTCAGCATGATCAACGGGGTACCTACCGTCTGGGACGACACGAAGGTGTTGGACGGCGCCATTGGCGAGTATATCGTTTCGGCGCGCCGCAGTGGCGATACATGGTATGTAGGAGGCATCACCAACGAATCGGCGCGCAGCTATACACTCGACTGCAGTTTCCTGCCCGACGGGCAGTTCGAGGCAACTGTTTTTGCCGATGGAGCCAATGCCCACCGCGTCGCAACCGACTACAAGGTTGTGAAACAAACGGTTACCTCCTCGTCAAGCCTTGATTTGAAGATGACGGATGAAGGTGGCTTTGTAATCAGGCTACAAAAGAAATAGCGTTTAGTACAATTATTTTTAATATGATACCCGTTAATATAAATATGATACCAATGAATCGAAGAACATTTATTAAAACAGCGGCTGCCGGAGCCGCTTTAACAAACATGCCGGGATTACTGTCGGCTTGTAAGTCGGAAGTAAAGAACAGGTTACCGCGCTGGCGGGGGTTCAATATTCTTGATAATTTCTCGCCGCGCAGGTACAGGGCTAATGCCGAACGTTTTGCGGCTACCGAACAGGATTTTAAGTGGATGGCCGACTGGGGATTCGATTTTGTACGTATCCCGATGGCATATCCGAGTTATCTGGAATACGATCCCGCTTCGGGAAATGATATTACCCCGGAAGAAACAGTCATCTTCAGGGAAGAAGCCGTTGAAGCGGTGGAAAAGATAGTGTATTTGGCCAATAAATACAAACTGCATGTGAGTCTTAACCTGCACCGGGCGCCCGGCTTTTGCATCAATGCAGGATTTCACGAACCGTTCAATCTGTGGAAAGACAATGCGGCGCAACAGGCGTTCTATACGCATTGGGATATGTGGGCGAAGCGTTTCAAAAACGTTTCACCCGAACTGTTAAGTTTCGATCTGGTGAACGAACCCTGTTACAAAGAGGACATGAACGACCAGTTTGCAAGGTCGACCGCCATACCCGGCGAAACCTACCGGAAGGTAGCCATCGGTTGTTTAGATGTGATTCACCGGCAAACGCCCGACCGGTTGGTGGTAGCCGATGGCAATCATGGCGGTTCATTAGTTACCCCCGAATTGAACGACCTGAATATCGGGCAGAGTTGCCGGGGATACTATCCGCATTATGTATCGCACTACCGCGCCAGTTGGGTATGGAAAAACCCCGATGATGCGCCGGTACCGGTATGGCCGGGCATCATCGACGGTCAGGAATTTAACAGGAAGACGCTGGAAGATTTCTACAAACCCTGGATTGATCTGGTGCATGAAGGCGTAGGCGTGCATTGCGGCGAATGTGGCTGTTACAGCGAAACGCCCCACGAGGTCTTTCTGGCCTGGTTCAACGACCAGCTGGATATTCTGACTCAAAACGGTATCGGCTGGGGTCTGTGGAATTTCCGCGGCGCTTTCGGCCTCATTGATTCCGGCAGAAAAGACATTGAATATGAGGATTTTCACGGGCATAAACTGGACAGGAAATTGTTGTCGTTATTGCAAAAATATTGATAGGCTTGCCGTTGTGCGGATAAGGATTCAATTTCCTTTTTGGATAGCGGCGCGTTCGGGATAAAAAACAAAAATATTTGCTTTTATTATGGAATAATACTATCTTTGACGCACTGATTTAAAATAAGGTTTTACAGCAATACAGCGCCTGATTCTTTTGATTAATTGTTATGAATGAAAAAATTAAAAAAACGGTTATAATCCCGATATGTATGATTCTGTTTTGTTTGTCGTGCAGCAATATGGACGAGGTGAATGCACGACATGATATTCTTGGAACATGGGAAGGGATTGCTCATGGTATGTATTCTGATGCAGTTACCGGGTGGAATGGGAGCCCCATTATAGAGTATCTTCCGAACGGAAAAGGAAATTGCTACTTGCCAGGGATAATTTATGATTCCAACGGGCAACTGGCAAAGGAATATAACGGATATTCTTTTTTGGGCCAATTTACTTATACCATTAAAAATGACATCCTGATTCAAAAGTATATAGATACCGGATCAAAACGTCGTTATAGGTACAGGTTTTTCGATAATGGAGAAAAACTTGAACTGATTGATGCGGACTGGACGCCAATAGAACAGCCAACAGATGATGGACCTGTTACCTTGAGACTAGACATTCACATGCGAATTTATCAAAGAACTGACAAATATTAACGGAATAATAGGTTCAGTCGCGCTCGCTGAACAATTATTAATACGACTTCTTGTCGCAATAATAACTGAAAAGATACGGTGCATTTTTGCATAAAAAGATCATCTACGCCCGAAAAAAATAAGTAAACTTATTTTGTATATCTCCCGACTTGCACTATCTTTGTGGCAGTTTTAACTTTCAACTCTCAACAAATTAAATATGAGCGCCGAAAACAAACTCCGTTTTTTCAATACCACCGGGCCTTGTGAACCGGAATATCATTACATACTCCCCCCTGAAGTGTAAAAAATTAATACAAAATATTATGAGAAAATACCTGATTCTTGTTTTGTTAGCTACCGGTCAGTTGCTTGGCGCTACTGTCCGTACCTACAATTACCCCGCAGAAGTAAAACCTTCGCAGCGGTTTTCACTGAAAGCCGGTGAACAATCCGTACTGGTGATGGAACATTTGATTCCGGCTTCGTTTGCCGCTTTCGAACTGGAGGGAGCGACCGACATTGAGATCGAATGTACACACGACGTCAAATGGGTGGACGTGAGGCCGCTCAAGGCTGACATTCGACCGAAAATTGTCAATGGAAAAATTATTTTTACCATTCCCGCTCCAGGAAATTACAGTATCGAGATCAATGGAAAAACAGAACATCCGCTGTTTGTTTTTGCCAACCCCAAAGAAATCAAACCTGTCCGCTCGGTGGATGTAATCTATTTCGAAGCAGGGAAGATACACAAACCCGGCATCATCCAACCGAAGTCGAACCAGCAGGTATATATTGAAGGGGGTGCCATCGTTATCGGCGCGATCGCCGCTACCGGTGTGGAAAATGTCAAGATATCGGGATATGGCATCCTTGACGGGTCGCTCAACAATCCGCGATCGAGGAATGTGAAGCCCATGTATTATGTCGGGGACGGGTATACGGTTACCGAAAGGTCTCAGCGGTTTATTGAATTTATTGATTCTAAGAATATCACCATCGAGGGATTGATACTGAGCAACAGCACAACCTGGCAGGTAGTACCCATCAATTGCGAAAATGTAATCATCAAAGGATTGAAATTAATTAGCGACAATCCGAGCGATGACGGCATTGACGTTGTACGCAGCCGGAAAGTGTTGGTAACTGATTGTTTTGTGCGCGTAAAGGACGATTGTGTAGCCATCAAGGCGCATCTCAATTATCCCGACGACGTCATCGTGGACGATGTGCTGGTTGAAAAATGCGTATTCTGGAATGCAGCCTGGGGCAATGGACTGGAAATAGGGTTTGAACTGCTATGTGACGAAGTGAAAAACATTATTTTTCGCGACTGCGACATCATCCATGTGGAATCGGGCGCCGTGTTCAGCATCCATAACTCGGACAAGGCAACCATAAAAAATGTTCTTTTTGAAAACATCCGTGTAGAGGATGCACGGCAAAAACTATTTGATCTGGCCATTTTCAGGTCTCGCTATTGTACGGACGGCAGTCGTGACGAAGAATATATCCGGAATAATTATCTGGAAGGCGCGTGGGATGGCGTATTGAAAGTTCCCGAACAGGACAGGGCCTATCACGCGCAATTCAGGGGAAAAATAGAAAATATACAGTTCAAAGACATATTTGTGGAAGGCATCTTTCCTTTTTCGATTATTGCCGGATTTGACGATACACATAAAGTAAGCAATGTTATCTTTAATAACGTCGTCATTAACGGTCAACAGATCAAATCGCCGGAAGCATTGAAATTATTCACGGAATATGCCGGAAATATCATTGTGGAGTAAAAAATCTAAATTACCGGTTCATCCATTCGCCCGATAAACTTCAGAAAATATTTTAACAAAACAAATTCGTTATCACTTTAATAATGCTATGAAGAATAATTTATTGATTACTGTTTTTTTTATACTGGCTATGTCGATAGGGACAATAGGGGCGCAAGAGACTGCGATTTGTCATTTGAAAGTGCAGGATACGACGGAACCGCAGGCTATCGAGGATACGCATCCGCTGTTTAGCTGGCAAATGCAATCGGATGTTGTAGGGCAAAAACAACAGGCATACCGTATTGTGGTAGTGCGTGAGAGTGATGGACGTGTCGTCTGGGACAGTCAGCAAGTGACAGGCGGCGCATCAGTGAATATCAGGTACACGGGTGTAGCATTACAGCCGGAAACGGCTTACAGCTGGCGCCTTACCGTATGGGATGCGGTCGGAAAAGACTATTCCGCTTCTTCGCGTTTCGAAACGGGACTGATGAACCCGAAAATAGCTGCATGGGATGGGGCGCAATGGATCGGTTCAAAAGAACTAAACCTGGATGCTGCTTCGCACAACTACTTTGAATTGAGCGCTACTTTTCAATTGTTGAAAGGCGATAAAGCCTCGCTTGTGCTGGGCGCGAATGACTTCCGGTTGAAAGATGCTTTTCAGAATCCGGATAACTTGTCGGGCGAGAATTATGTACGCGTGGAAGTAGACCTTTCGGGCGTCGGTTCTGAACGGGGCGCTGTACTGAATATCTACCGTGTGGGTTATGCGAAGGGCGACCGCGCCGATGTGCCTTTTATCACTGTTTCGGCAGAAAAATTTCCGCAAACGAATATCAACACCCTGTTCACCGCCGCAAACAAGTCGAACAGTCATTCATTATCCGTTAATGTGGAAAACAGCAATATGTATTTTACCATTGACGGACAAGAATTAATTACAGCGCCGGCAGTATCCCGCCGCAGTTCTTCAGAAGGCTTTGCAGTTGGCCGTACCAATCTTCGGGTCAGTACGGCTACCCGTTTCAATGTAGGGCCATGGGGTAATACGCACGATTATAACACGCTGCCACATCTTGGCGCAATCGGGTTTGCCGCCATGCCGGGATGCGAAGTGACCTATACTGATTATCAGGTGAAAAACAGCGGACACAGTATCGATAAGGTGGTTTTCGACAGTAAACATTATGATATCTTCGAAAATATGAACCATGTAACGGTGGACGGTCGTGTGATCAGTGTGCAGAACGGTTCTGACAGGATGATCATCGGTTATGCCGACCCGAGCCATGACGCGCTGACGATGACGCGTACAGTCTTCGAAACAAATACCGTCCAAAAGATTGCGAAAGCCAAACTGTATGCAACGGCTATGGGCGCTTATGAAATGTATATCAATGGCCAGCGTGTGGGCGAAGACTGGTTTAATCCGGGTGACGCCCAATATCGGGAAACGCTGGGTTATCACGCTTTCGACGTCACAAACATGTTGACCAATGGTGAAAACTGTATCGGCGCTTTACTACATTCCGGCTGGTATACCGGTTATATGACTTTCACCACTTCCAATTTTAACTTTTTTGGCGACTATGAAGCGTTACTTGTCAAACTTGTCATCACCTACAGAGACGGTAGCCGTCAAACAGTCGTTACGAATCCGCAGACATGGAAAGTCTTTAAAGACGGCCCTGTGCGCTATGGCAGTTTCTTTCACGGAGAACGTTACGATGCCAATAAGGAGGCTGCCGTGGCAGGCTGGACAACGACCGCGTACGACGATAACGCTTGGACAATGCCCGACATCATACCGCAACGGAACTGGGTTAATTTTGACATCATGGCGCGTTTCGACGCACCAGTCCGTATACGTGAAACACTTATCGCTAAACAAGTTACACCGACCTGCAGCGCCGATGGACATACCTTTATATACGATATGGGCGTCAACATGGTGGGCGTTCCTTCCGTGACCATACCGGCTGGTTGGCTAAAAAAGGGAGACATGGTTATCATGCGTTATGCCGAACAACTTTATCCGGGTCTGCAAGGGGATGATAAATACTATGTGGATACATATGGCAGGAAGGGAAAAGACATCGCCGGACGCCTGTTACACGAGACCGTACGCGCTGCGCTTGTGACAGATTTTTACATCGCCAAAGACGATGGTCAGGCGATTATTAAGCCGACAACCACATATCGCGGCTATCAATATATCCAGATCACCATTCCTGGTCGCAAGGGCGCCTTACCCATCGAAAATGTGAAAGGGCTGGTACTGTCGTCCGACGAGCTTCCGACAGGTCAATACGAAGCCATTACTGCCGACAATAACCGGACAGGCATGTTGGCTAACCGGTTGTTCAGGAACATTCAACGCAGTCAGTTGGGTAATTTCTTCACCATCCCTACCGACTGTCCGCAGCGGAACGAACGCATGGGATGGACCGGCGATGCGCAGGCGTATGTACGCACGGCAACGTATAATTCCAATGTGCAGAACTTTTTCCGTCAATGGATGGTAGCGCTCCGCGCCGACCAGGGTGTAGGTAGCGCAACCGAAGCGCCGGGTGGGATTGGCAGCACCGTTCCCACCTACAACCAGGCCGACGATCCTACCTTTGCCGACGGTACCACCTGGGCGGCTGCCGTTTGTATGGTACCCTGGCAACTTTATATACAATACGGCAACACGCAGATCATAGAAGAG
>Ga0082212_10011037_pt1 | contig 11487 bp, 9 predicted proteins | sample TergutNt197P3_FD_71548 | JGI IMG/M metagenome (GOLD analysis project Ga0082212, IMG submission 71548) | Neocapritermes taracua P3 segment gut microbial communities from Petit-Saut dam, French Guiana - Nt197 P3 | ecosystem: Host-associated > Arthropoda: Insects > Digestive system > Gut ... | reverse complement strand
GCAAAGGTCATCATCGAAACCAGCCTCGAAGGTTTTCCGTTGGACGCCTCTTACGGCTCGCACTTTTTTCACAATATCACCGCTGCCAACGTCGGCTACTACTCCGTAATACACGCCTCTGCAGAAAATTTCATCAACTGGGAAATAATTAAAAATCAGGAAGTTATCCTCAAAACAAAATATTGCACCCACTACCGTTTCCCCCAACCCTTCACCGTAAAAATGGACGGTAAAAAACGCGTGGGGGTGATAGATTTGGCGTAATATTTGGATTTTATGAAAAAAGTTCTGCCATTTTTTGTGTGGAAAATTTCATTATGACAGATATAAATGCAAAAATCCCACTACCCCCAAAAGGGGGTATTTTAATATCAAATTGTCTTCCGTTTTCCCGATAAAAAGAAGAAATTGTAACAGATTTTACCCGCCAAAGGCGTGAAAAATACGCTTTTACAACGTCAAAAAGCCATTTTTGCATTTTTCCTGAAAAAACCCTCTTTGAGGGGTAACACCTCCCTTTTCCGATGCTGTAATTTTGCAGAAACTTTTTGATGATTTACAAATTTTATAGTAGACAGAATTATGGACAGGCACAAAAATAAAACAAACGAGCGTGAAATGGAAAATAATCGTAGAAAAAAAAGTTTCCTTTAAATTTGTATTATAAAAAGTTGTATTTTTGCAGTCAATATGAATTAGAGCGATTATGAAAAAGTTTTGCAATTTATGTATTGAAAAATTTTAGTAAAAACAATAAAACCACACATTATGATAGATAATTACACTTTTTCCGGAGAATCAGAACATGCGCTTAAAATAGCGGGATCATATTCAAAAGAGTCCATGAGTAAGGCAATTGAGCCGGCACATCTGTTAAAAGCGGTGTTGCACAAAGAGACAGGCTTGGTTGGTTTTTTGGAGAACATGGATAAAGATTACTATTATCTGTTGGATTGGGCAAATGCGCGTATCAAGTTATTGCCCAAATCATCTACTCCAAACTTTGATATTCCGTTTTCCAATGCCTCTCAAACTGTTTTCAAAGAGGCAGAAAATTTCCAACGTAAATATGGCGTTGAACAGTTAGAGCCGATTTTTTTGCTGGCAGCCTTAGTAACGCCCGGCGTAGGTTTTACCTTTGAGCAGTTGAAAACATTGCCCCTCTCTGCCGATGAACTGTTGGCTAATCTCGCTCAACCGAAACAATCAAAAAAGGAAGGAAAAACAACTTCACATACAACTTCAACCGGAACGAATTTGGCAAAATATACTATTAATCAAACTGTTGCGGCAAAAAACGCTATGCCCATCATCATCGGGTTTGAAAAAGAGATGCAAACCATTTTTGAAACGTTGGGTAAAAAAACCAAATCCAATGTGTTGATAGTGGGAGAATCGGGAATAGGAAAAACGGCGTTGATTGACGCTTTTATACAACGAATAATTAAAGATGAAGTGCCTGATTTTCTGAAAGATAACGTTGTTTTTGAGTTAGATTTATCGGCAATATCTTCCGAAGCCAATTACAAAGGCGAGATAGAAGACCGCGCTAAAAAAGTTTTGAAAGAGATAGACGAAATAGAAAATGCAGTGTTGGTGATTGAGGCAATAGACAAGATTTTTGATAAACAAAGTATGTTGTACGGCATTGTTACTTTGTTGAAAAAAGAGTTGAATAAGAGCGCTATACGATTGATTGCCACCACCTCAGTAGAAGGATTTACCAAAAACATCGAAACCGACAAAGAGTTTGTTCGTCAAATAGAAAAACTGACCATCGAAGAACCATCTTTTGAGATGACTTCGCGCATTATCAAGGGCGCCAAAGTCCGTTACGAAGAACACCATAACTTGCTGGTTTCGGACGAAGTGGTGATGGAGGCAATCCGTTTGGCTAAACGTTACATGGGAGAACGCAGTTTGCCCGATTCCGCTTTTGACTTGATTGACAAAACTTTATCGCATATTCATACTTTGAACGATATTTCCGAAAGAGAAATTGAACTGTTGAATGAAAAACTGACCGATATAAAAACCGCTGCCAAAGAAAAAGGCGAAGAAAATACCACTTTCGATTTACAATGGCTGCACCATGAAATTTTTAACCGTTTGAGTTTCCTGCTCACCTCGCAATTAGATGATGGAGTGAATTTTACAGAGTTGAAAAACAACGGAGAAAAAATCAAACACCTCGAAACCGTCTTAAAAGAGTTGCAACAATTAGCACAAAATAAACGCACACAAATAGATACTGCCGACCTCTCTTTGGTCATTGCTCAACAAACCGGTATTCCCATCGGCAAAGTTCAAACAAAAGAACGCGACAAGTTGGTGAACGCAGAATCTGTTATCAAAGAGCGCGTTGTGGGACAAGACCACGCCATCAAAACCGTGTTGGAGGCGATTTACGAATCACGGTCGGGCTTGAGCAAAAAAGGACAACCCATTGCGTCGGTATTTTTTCTCGGACCTACCGGAACAGGAAAAACAGAATTGACAAAGGCGCTGGCAGAATTTCTGTTTCAGGACGAATCAGCCATTATCCGTTTCGACATGTCGGAATTTATGGAATCCCATTCCGTTGCCACGATGACCGGTGCGCCGGCAGGCTATGTCGGTTATGAAGAAGGCGGTTTGTTGGTGAATAAAATCCGTCAAAAACCCTATTCTATCGTTCTGTTTGATGAAATTGAAAAAGCACATTCCGATGTGTTCAATATTTTTCTCCAAATCATGGACGAAGGAAGAATACACGATAAACTGAACCGAACCGGCGATTTTTCAAATGCGTTAATCGTTTTTACCTCAAACGTGGGCAGCGATTATATCTTTAAATCGTTTGAAGCAGGACAAATTCCTTCATCTAACGACTTAAAACAAATTATGATGGAACGGAAATTTAAACCCGAATTTTTAGGACGTTTAACCGAAATTATCCCATTTTCGCCCATCACCGAAGATATAGTATTGATGATTTTCAACATTCACCTGAAAAATCTATTAAAAACATTGACCGAGTTGAATATCACGCTAACGATGTCAGATGAAACAAAAAGACGATTGGCATTATCCGAATTTTCACCACAATTAGGAGCGCGTCCTGTTTTGGGAATTATTCGCAACCAAATCCGTCGTCCCCTTTCAAAAATGATTATCTCCGGAGAGATAAAAGCAGGAAGCAAAGTAGAATTAAAATATGAAAAAGAAAAAATCGAATGGATTTATTAATACCATATATAGTATAGGAAGAAAAATAGCAAAATTATTTACTAAAAATAGAAAAATTATGAGTAAAGAAAATTATCTGTCAAGAATTGAAGATGAAGAATCTTCGGCAGGCATAGAGGGTTTATCGCAGAACAAAACCCTTTACGTTGATCAGTTTACCGCCGATGTTACCTTTGAAAACAGAGGATTGGCGATGGAAGAAGTAGAAGAAAACGGGCAAAAAAGAGGCGTATATCCTCGAACCATGAAAGAGGTATTTTCCTACTTTAAGCCCAAGGTAGAAGTCGATTTTAGCGGCGACGGAGAGACCAAAAAAGAAGTCTTAAATTTCAAAGAAATGAAAGATTTTGAAGTCAATAACGGCAAAGGCAATTTGATAACAAACAGTCCTTTTTTGAGCGATTTGCGCGGTAAAAAAGAAAATTGCGAAAATGTGCAGAAACAAATTGAAAAGAATGCACGCTTGCGCGACATCTTAAAAGATACCGAAGCACGTAACGAAATGAAAGCGTTGTTGGAAGCAATGCTGGTAGAATTAAACGAGGCTAATAATTAGTGGTTAGTGATTAGTGGTTAGTGATTAATGATTAATGTATAAAAAGATAATAAAATGGCTGAAAACAAATTACAACAGCAAGAAAGTTCACAAGTACAAGAACAACAAGTGAAACAACCGGCAAAGCCTGTTTCCGAATTATTAGCAAAATTTGGCGGATTCAAAGCGCTGGCAGCATTTATGCCCGATGCAGTTGATATGGATCCCGACAGCAGAGCCTCAAAAATGATGTTTCTATCTGAAAATCAGTTCAAATCCAAACGGGAACGCTTGGCAAACAGTATTAATACATGGTTAGAAATATTGAACGAAGATAAAACTTCCGCTTCCGAATATGTAGATTTATGCGGACAAAAACGCGATAAATATCAAAATATGTTGAAAGACAATTTGCAGATTACTGTTCGGAAAATTCAAAAATTAGAGACGGCATATCGCACGTTAGACGCTTTTTTCAAAAATGCAGGAACGGAAAAAATTACAAACCTCCGTTTAATGAACGTAGAAAAATACAGCGAAAACGGTGAAACCGACGAACTGAGCAACAGCGACGCCGAAAGTTTCAAAGAGATAAAAAGTATGCTTTACAACGCTTACGGACGATTGAGTTTGAAAGACAATTACAGCATTGTGGCGTTGCCCGGACACGTATTCAAAGATAAACAGATACGGGATATTTGGGCGAAAATGGCATACGAATATAAAGTGATGGTTGTTACCGATGCCGAAGATTGCAGAGATTATGACATTTTGCACGAACAAACAGAATCGTATAAAGACAGCGATAAAGAGTTACAAAATGTAGTAGTAACCGCCAACTGGTTGGTTAGTCGCAATTCCGAAGCGATAGCCGGTGAAACAGCGCCATTGTATATTCCGCCCGCAGGCGCATTAGCAGGAAAAATGTATAACGCAGACGCACCCATGTCGCAAGGCGCCGCCGGTGAAAAATATGGAACGTTGAGCGAAATCAAAGGCGTTCATATCGACATGATGAAAGAAGAAATTACCAGTTTGTGGGACAATCAGGTTGTTCCGATAGTCTTTTCCGAAGGACGCGTGATGGCATACAACAACACCAACCTATACAGCGGAACCAATACCGCAATGAAAGAATATCCCATTGTGAGAGTTTTCGACTGGGTAAAAAAGAACCTGATGCACTACGTTCATAAAATTGCCCTTGAAAATTGGGATCCCTATAACTCGCCCGACCAGTTGAAAAAAACCATTCAAGACTTTTTGAATGATTACAAAGGACACGGTAAATTATTTAAAGATTACACCGTAGGAGAACCATTCCAAGATCCAAAAACAAAAGAGGTAAAAATAGACATTGACATTATTCCCTATTTTGCGGCTAAAAACTTTACAATCAAGTTGTCGGCAGACAGGAATAGTAAAAAATGCGATACAGAAGACAAATAAAATTATTCACATATTTATAAATTTTAAATTATTGTATTATGGCACAGACACCAGTAACATTGAAAATTGACGGTTTTGCAGATCGCGAAGTAGCAGCCGTTACCTATTCGTTTAATCAATCGATTGACAAAGAAAATCAACCCGCAGGCGTTCCACGTGGCGGAAAAATCGTAATCCGCGTAAAAGCGATGAACGATGGCAATGTGGATCTTCTAAAATGGATGACCAGTAAGAGTTTGGCTAAAAAAGGCTCAATTGTTTTCATGATTTCGTCGGATACCGACAAAAAAATGAAATCTGTGGACTTTGAAGGCGCTTATTGTGTTGATTTTGTGGAACATTGGGAAGATGTACAATCCGACCAAAAAGACGCTTCTTTGGCACATTGGGAAGAAATTACCATTTCTTGCCAAAAAATTGTCAATGGACCGATCACTTATGAAAATGAGTGGAAATAATATCGGTTAAACGCAAAAAGGAGTAGAGATACAGTTACGGGTTGCATTTGTAACTCGTAACTTCTTTTCTCTTTTTCACATGATTTTATCTGAAAATAACACATTAAAAACCCGCAAATATGGCACACAAATCAACACTAAAAATTGATAGAAAAGAGTACAACGTAATCGAGTGTGAGTACGAATTTGTGAAACCCATTAAAGAAAACGGACAACCGGCAGGAAAATCGTCGGGCGGACTAATACATCTTACGATTGTATCGCCCGATAACAACGATATGTTTCTTTACGACTGGATGCAAAGCGCCACAGAACATAAAGACGGACAAGTTGTTTTTACCGTAGTGGAAATGGAAAACCAAACAACGAAAACGCTACACTTTAAGCGCGCCTTCTGTATCCGTTTATACGAATATTTTAATGCGCACGGCAACATACAAATGTACACCAAAATAACCATTAGCGCCTCAGAAATGTCATGCGGCGAAAGTGGAAGTATTGTTTTTAAAAATGATTAAAAACGAGTAGAGTAGGCGAGTAGTTGAATAAAAAACGAATACATTATGGCGATTATAGCGGATAAAATAAAAATACGAATAGACGGAAAAACACTCGACAACTATGCATTTTCCGATATTCAGATGGTGCAGGAAATTCAAAAACCAAACAGACTTAAGTTTTTGATGCACAAAAAAGATTTGACGGAAAATGAAAAAGATATTCGTTATTCATTGTCGGAAGAGTTGCTGGGGAAAAATATAGAGTATTTTCTCAATACCATTCGAACCGATGAAAACGGAAAAACACATAACGACGTGTTAGAATTTTTTGGTATTATTTTCAATGTCAATATTTTACGTAAAAATTTGAGGGCAGGCGCAGTCATCGAAGTAACAGCCTACAGTCCCGATTATTTGTTGCTCAACAATCCGCATTGCTATTCTTACGAAAATGAAACGCTGGAAAATATTGTTTCAAAAACGCTGGAACCATACAAAATTGCCATACAAAACAACCCCCGTTTGCAAGATACCATTCCCTATACGGTACAATATAATGAAACCGATTATGCCTTTATGAGTCGGTTGGCGTACCGTTTCGGTGAGTGGTTTTACTACAACGGCAAAGAATTGGTGTTTGGAAAAGTTGAAAAAAAGAACTGTCCGGAGCCGTTACATCTCGGATACGATATTATTAATTATCAATATCGTTTGGATATGGAACATCTGAATTTTGTACATGCGCACCACAACTATTTAGATTATGGCAACACCCAAAAAGAGGGATATGCCCATACAGAACCTTCGGTGCATAATTTAACCGACGTGGTTTATGACAGTTCCAAATCGGTTTATTCCAAAGAGACGTTTCAACACCTGCACAACTCAGCCCCCGAAGAGAGCGAATTTAACGAAATTGAACTTTCAACCCAAATTCAAGGCTGGGGAAAAAAAGCGCAAATGATGATATGTCGAGGCAACAGCAACCGCGCCGACCTGACCATTGGCAGCATCATCAAAATCAAAGAATATTACGAAAAAGAAAACAAAGAAACAGCAGTTTGCTACCACGATGAAGTGCTTATTTGTAAAATTATCCATACTGCCGACCATCACGGGAAGTATGAAAACGAATTTATTGCTATTCCCGCTATCTGCGAAATCCCACCCTACACTTATCGCGATTGCTACCCCAAAACCGAACCACAGCGCGCCGTAGTAACCGACAACAAAGACCCTGAACAGTTAGGACGCGTGCGCGTTCAGTTTCTCTGGCAAAAAGAACAGGACGACAGTTTGATGACCCCATGGATCCGTATCGCCCAGCCACACGGCGGCGACAACAAAGGATTCTACTTTATCCCCGAAATCGACGAAGAGGTGATGATAGGATTTGAAAACGGCAACGCCGAAAAACCTTACGTAGCAGGTACTTTATATCAAGGAGAACAACGTCCCGACAACGATTGGTACACCGATGAAAACGAAGTGAAGGCTATCCGTACCAAAAACGGACACACCATCGAAATACACGATGTAGAAAAAGGCGGATTTATCCGTATCTACGACAACAAAAAAGAAAACTACAGCATCACGTTATCTACCGATGACCAACTGATAAGATTAATCTCCTCCGGCAATATTGAGTTGAAAGCAGAAAACGACATTATTATTGACGCCAAAAACAACATCAAAATCAATGCCGGAATGGATTTAAGCCTCAACGCCGGAGAAAATATTGATGAAACAGCCGGTAATAATGTAACATTCGGCGCTGGTGAAAATATGTCGATTAGCGCCGGTAGCGATATGGACAGAAACGTAGGCAAAAACGAATCTCTGTATGTGAGCAGCAACCAAACCATTGAAATTGGCGCTAACAAAGATGAATCTATTGCCGAAAAATACCAACTCACCGCCAAAACCATCAGGCAAGAGGCTACCGATATGTTGCAACTTTACGGAAACGAAATTGAACAAAGAGCCGAAAAAACCTTAAAATTCGATGGCGGAAAAACGTTGGATTTGTATGCTAAGAAAATAAGGATGAATTAGTGGTTAATGATTAATGTTTAAAAAAATGCCCTACTACGTATGCAAAGGAGCCAAATTAAAATGTTCGATGGGAGATTCCCAATCGGAATTAAAGGTATTACCCGGAAAGTTCGGTTTTTTTTGCGGAAACGATATGGCAAATATTATGGATAACAAGCCGATGGTGAATATCCAACCGTTTGGACAGTGCCAATCCATAGCAAACCCAACGGTGGCGGCGGCAACGGCAGCCAATTGGGGAAAATTACAACCGATGCCCTGCATTCCAAACACCACTGCACCTTGGATGAACGGTAAAACAAACGTGAATACAAAAAGTTTTCCCGTATTGCTATCGAACAGCAAACTAATGTGTATGTGGGCAGGAACTATTGAAATAACAAATGAAAACACAAAAATTAAAGGACAATAATTAACTAAAAAAAATTATGGGAGCAAATCCGGATACAATCGATAAATCGCCCAAAGACGAAAACGAAGAAAAAATATCAGATGTATATTTTGGAGTTTTCTTTGATGCAATAGATAATAGTTTATTGGCACAATATTTTGACAGGAACGAATATTTGAAAACAGGCGAAAATGCTGTAGCCGACGTCAGAAATTCTTCCGCTTATCAAACGGCGGACGAGGTGGCAATGTGGGCAAAATTTGCTACAGACGTGCTGCCGGCTAATCCTGTTTCAAATGTGGTAAATAAGGCATTAGACGCCAAAGATAAGGCGGAAAACTTGGTAGGTAGTGCGATGGGTAAGGTAAATGCCGTCAACGATTCCATTTCGGACACGATGGGTAAAATTCCTACCTCTTTCGGCGCCGGTTCCGAAGGCTCTTCCAAAGAAGAAGCCGGAGAATCGCTTGTCGGCTCCCGTTCCATCATCTCCAAATTAGAACCCAAATATATTGGCGGCGCTACCGAGCAGGAGACAAAAGAAAAGGATATCGGCATTAAGCTTTCTTATACCACAACCAGACCCTGTTATAATTTTAGAATTTATGTTTCGGGCGCCGTTACCAATCAGGAAATAAAAGAACCGAACTCCGAACCTCAAATAGATGACGATAGCCGTGAAGGACTGGCGCAAGCAGCCGTTTCAAAAGCTGTGGAGAAAATAGAGCAAAATATAAATTCATCGCCTCCCAAACAAATTTTGCATTTCGACATTTTTGGTTACAAAAAAGACCCTGCCGTAAACGATTTTATACAGGGAATAGACCAATTTAAGCAAAATTCTAAAGTGAATGATATGGAAGTTTATGAAGGATTATACGAAGAACTTCATTCAAAAGATAAAGTTTTGAATAGTATGGGCGAGGTACAGTGGCGATTCCGTGATTTAAAACACCTATAAATAAAGAAACATGGATACGACTAAGAAAAACAAACAATTTGAATGGTTTGCTACCGGCAACGCCCCTTTGCTGTTTCCCACAGAATTGGTAACGGGCGGTTTTTTGTTTGATGATTTAACCAAAGTACCTATTCCGGTATCGGAGCCTTTTGCTGCCCCTTGGGGAAAACCTGTTTCGATGCACATATTGCCCGAAAATCATCATCCGGCGCCCAAATTTATCTTTATCATTTGGTTTTCCATTGTTGAGGCTAAATTTTATGCCGTTGCAGAAGAATTGCCCGTAGAACTAATAGAAACTTTATTGGCGAAAAAAGATGAAAAAACAAAAAAACCTGAATATAATACCATTGTTGCAGGCATGGCGCCCTGCGGCAATTTGGCGGTTTGGTTGTCGGGCGAAGAGATTATCACCGAAGTAGCATGGCTACAAGGCGCAGAGGCGCCGATAGAGATAAAAGATGTTATTCCCAAATCAACCCTCACCCGCGAAGAATATGCCCAACGCGCACTTTCAGAATGTAAAACAGCCAACAAAAACTTCCAAAAAAACGGCTTGCCCGAACCTGCGCTTTTTGAACAATATATGCGAAAATTTAACTACCGCATCACGCCAAAACTCGAAAACGCCGCCGCCTTGAAAAAAATAGAACGCTACTACTACAACGGCGAACTAAACACAACCAACTCCGGCGAACATACCGAAAATACCCTGCGGGCAAAACCTCAAAAAATCGTTTTGGAATGGAACGTGGGCAAAGCGCAATACAAAGGCTATTTTTGGACAAACGAAACGAAAATTATCGAAACTTTTGATAACTTTTTCAATAACGATACAGAAAAAGAAGGAGAATTGATGATTGAAGTAGGAAACTCAAACAAAGATTTCAAGTTTGTTTTACAGAACACCGCCACCGCCATAGAAATCCCCGCCGAAGATATAGAAATCATTGTATTCAAAAATAAATTTGAGTTTTTTAGAAGTAAAAATTATAAAAAACCGCCGCAAGGATGGAGAAATTAAGAAAAGTATAAACAAAAATAATTTGAAAATGAAACGAATATTTTTAACATTAATAATTTTTGTGGCGATGGTAAACATAGCGCAATCGCAAAAATGTAGCGCAACGCTATCCGGCGAACAAACAATATGTTACAACGGTCAGCCGGAAGTTTTAACCGTAGAGGTAACTGTTGAGCAAGGAAAAGACTTCGATAGCATTTTTCAATGGCAACAAAGAGAACAAGAAGAATGGATTAACGTTGGAGACTCAACAAGCAATACTTACACGCCGGAACCTTTAACCGTTACCACGGATTACCGTTGCGAAGTAACAGTGAAGAAGGGAACTTGCTTTGAAACACCTTTTTACAGCGATACCATAACCATCACCGTCTATCCGCAATTAGATGCCGGAGAGATTATCTCAACCGGACAAACAACCTGTTTGAATGGAACTGCAACAACCATAGAAAGCGCCACACCCGCATCCGGAGGCGATGAAAAAATTTCTTACCGCTGGAAAAAAGACGGAACGGTAATACCGGACGCCGACAAAGATACATATACTCCAACCATTGCCGATGCCGGAACATTTGAATATACCCGCGAAGCAATGTGCGACTGTGCCGAATGGACGCCATCAGTCGGTACGTGGAAATTAACCGTTTATCCCGCTTTCGTTGCCGGAACTATCAGTTCAATAAGTGAAACAACCTGTTTAAATGGAACTTCAACAACCATAGGAAGCATCTCACCCGCATCCGGAGGCGATGGAAATATCTCTTACCAATGGAAAAGAAACGGAACGGTAGTATCCGGCGCCGACAAACCAACCTGTACCCCAACGACGAATACAATCGGAACATTTACCTATATCCGCGAAGCAAAAGATGAAAAATGCCATCCC
>Ga0082212_10011036_pt1 | contig 11487 bp, 8 predicted proteins | sample TergutNt197P3_FD_71548 | JGI IMG/M metagenome (GOLD analysis project Ga0082212, IMG submission 71548) | Neocapritermes taracua P3 segment gut microbial communities from Petit-Saut dam, French Guiana - Nt197 P3 | ecosystem: Host-associated > Arthropoda: Insects > Digestive system > Gut ... | reverse complement strand
AACTACGACCAAGTCTCCATTGAGTACAGTAAAGATGGCGGAGTCACTTGGATACGGATGTCGCAAGGCACTGGTTCACATCAAATCGAGCCGCCGTACACAGGTCTTAATCCGTTGAGTGAATTGTATCCTGTCAGCAATGCTTGGTGGCCGTACCTCCCGGAAATTGGACGGTCTGCAACCCATGCGAACATCGTCGGGCTCGCAAACGAAACGGAATATCAATTCCGCGTGAGCATTGCAACGGTGGACAACGCTGCCTCAATTGAAACTGAGTTAAAAGTAGGGTCAACCGTAAAAGCGGGAACCACAACAGTTACGGTAGCAGCAGATAAATCCATCAAAACGCTTAGTACTGCTCAAGCAGTGTACACTGCCCCTGCGGTAGCAACGAACATACGGATTGAATACGTTACCGAAACCACGGTTACGATTGCTTGGGACAAGCCTGTCAGCGACAATCCTGATAATCCTGCAATCGGTTACACCTTCCGAATGATCCTGAGAGGTCCAACGGGGACTGGCAATGCCGACCCGGGGTACGGGGGAGGGGCAGCTTGGTGGATGCAATACTTCGTTGAAGGAGCGGACACAACGTCTATTACGATTGATCTGCCGCTCCTAGCACCGGGTCAAACAATGGCAATCGACAATTTCTATGTCGTGGGTTCGTATGGTAGCGGCAATCGTTACAATGAAGGCGATAACAGGGTAAGTGCTAGTTGCTTTACTACAGCAAATCCGAATTTTGCATCAGAGGCTACCCACATCCGATTTGCGACCCCGCTTGCCGCCTTCGCAGGCGACACGGAGATTGTAGCAAACACCAATTCCGTGTTCACTTGGACTGAGGTTGCTGGCAAAACGTATCAGGTCAGACTGGATGGAGTGTTGCTTACCAACGGCACGGACTACACGATTGTAACAGCGGACGGTGTTACAACGTTGACGTTGCTCGATACGAATTTTGCTACCGAGGGGGACTATGAACTGTTCGTTACCAGTACCTATACGGCAGGAACGACCGCCAACAATCAAGTCGGTACGGCAACGATTGAGGTTGTGACTTGAATTTCTGCGTTGGAAGAACCGGAGGCTACTAGTGCTGGCGGTGCTGGTAAATTTTCTACTGGCATCGGACGGTGAGGGTTAAGGGTAGGGAAGTTATACCAAGTTAATGGAGGTTAATCAAGCATCAGCCCTACGGCTCCACGAGGATTGCAAAGTCAGGAAGAGGCGACAGCGGGCGAAATGGCACTTTTCCGAAGTGGCGGGAATTTAAGTCTCTGCGATTCCGAAATCTTTCTTGTTCCGCCCAAAATAACGGGAAAAACCAACTTTGCAATCCTCGTGGAACCGCCCACTCGAAACTTGAAAAAGAGAGCAAGATATGGTACGTTAGTGATAGAACCTGCGCCAGTGTGGTGCTTTCAACAACAGGACAACAGCCATGAAAATTTTCTGCTGTTCTTTTGCAACGCCGTCTTGGGTAAGCGACAACGTGCCCATTGCGTTGCAAAAACATAGTTGCAAAAGTTTCGGCACGCCAAACCTTTTGTTTGTTAACGTGGGTAAAATGGGGTGGGGGCAATTCTATGACACGCAAGTCTTTACGCTGCAAAAAATCTAACCGCATCTGCCGAATCGAAGAACTCGAAGGCAGAGAAATGCTCTCCGTAACGCCGTGGGCACTGGCGGATGATCTGTTTGCAAACTATGAGGTCGGTTCGGAGGGCAACGTCGGCGATAGCCGACTCGAAACAGCAAGTGCGGAGTACCGCACGCAACCGCTCGGCGAGCGGTTGCCTAACTCGTTCCCCGCTCTTGCACCGCTTGCTGATGCTCCTGAACTCGATCCGCTGGCGACGACGCTGTCCCAAGAGGAGTTCGATTATCTTCGGGAAGAACAATATGCCGATCTCGGTCTCTCGGAAAACATGGCGGATTACAACATCATTGTCATTGCCGCGAACAATCTTACTGATGCGGCAATACGTAATGCCATTGCTACGGCAGGAACGACCGAAAAAGATGACATTATCGTCGTCCGCACAACAACAGCGGACAACAAAATCACGCTCGCCGGTTGGGAATTGGCAATCGATGTCAATGCCAATGACTGGGGAAGTATTACGATTGTCTCGCTGGGAGACGAAAATCTGACGATTGATGCCAATCAAAAGTCGCGGGTGATCAGTATAGGCTCCACTTCGACGGTTGGTCTGGCAGGATTGACCATCACTGGCGGCAGCGTCAGTCAACGCACCGATCTTTATCTTAATGGAAACGGCGGCGGGATTTACTCCGCCGGTATCCTCACGATTTCCGATTGCACGATTACAGGAAATACTGCTGGAAATACTACTACTGGTCGTAGCGGAGGCGGGATTTACAAATCATCTGGAAGCCTCACAATTACCAATAGTACGATTACAGAAAATACTGCCTTCCTCGGTGGAGGAATTGACAGCCAGGGCAACCTCACGCTTACCAACTGCACGATTGCAGGAAATACTGCTGGTAATAATGGCGGCGGGATTTACATTCGCTTCGCTTCCCGTACCACCTGCACTATTTCCGACTGTACGATTATAGGAAATACTGCTGCCTACGGTGGCGGGATTTGCTCGTACAATAGAATGCCCCTCACGATCACCAACTGCACGATTGAAGGAAATACTTCCAGGTACAATGGCGGCGGGATTTACAATGCGACAAGTGGGAGCACCACCGGCAGCCTCACAATTGTCAACTGCACGATAGTGGGGAACACGGCTGCCTCTTCCGGCGGCGGGGTTTACGATCCAAACGGTGCACTGACAATAACAAACAGCACGATATCAGGAAATACGGCAACATCCTCCTACGGCGGAGGGATTTATGGGGTATGGACGATTACAAACTGCACCATATCTGGCAACACGGCTGGTCGCAATGGTGGAGGACTTTATGGCGGCGGCACGGTAACGAACAGCACAATTTTTGGGAATACTGCCTCTTCCGGCGGCGGAATTTATGTCTCCGGTCCGATAACGATAACAAACTGTACGATTGCTGGGAACACGGCTGGTAACAACGGCGGCGGAATTTACGTGAGCGGATCCCTGACACTTTACAATACGATTGTCGCAAGAAACTCGGCTCCCAATTTTAACGACATTTTTGGGGCACTCTGGCAGTACAATAACAATATCATTGGCGATGGTGCAGACCTAACCATGCTCGTCGATGGCGAGAATGGTAACATTGTCGGGACGGCAACCAATCCGATTGACCCAAAATTTATCAACTTGGAGGGGGACGACTGGGTGAACTGGAATTTGCGCCTTTTCACCGGTTCGCCCGCCATCGACAGTGGGAACAACGATGATGTGCCGGAATGGTTGACAACTGACTTGGACGGTGATCCGAGAATCGCGAACGATACCGTTGACATTGGAGCGTATGAGTATGACCCGACAAAACCGATACGGCTTTCCACCTCGACCATTGCTGATGTCCTCCACCTGTCCGACGGGGCAATTTATGTTACGTGGAGCCCCGTCCCGAACGCCGACAGTTACATCCTTGAATATGCACCGACCCAATCGTTTGAGGATAAAGTTGCCATACCTGTTAGCGACACAAGGATTGACTTGGATATCGATGCAAACGCAATGTATTACTTCCGTGTCATGGCAATCGGTGCAAATGCCTACTCCGATTGGTCGGAAGTGGTAGGACCGCTACCAGAACCACCGGTGCCACTGACCGAACCAACGATTGTCTCTGCGCTGGCATTGGGAAATGGTATTGTTACCGTTGCTTGGTCTTCCATTGATAATACTGACGGCTATGTAATTGAGTGTGCTACATCGGATACGTTCAGTGCGGCTTCAATAGTGGTGGCAAAAAACACCGCTAACACTTGGATCATATGGGACGGACTCGATGTAAACCAAATGTACTATTTCCGTGTGATGGCTACTGGAAGTGGTGCGTACAGCGATTCCAAATGGTCGGATGATCAATCAGAATTGACGCAGGCACGCCAAGGGATCGCACCGACGAATTTCAAGGTCATTTGGACCAGTGCGACGACAAATTCAATTGATCTGACGTGGGATGCTGTGGCAGGTCAGTCCTACGAAATTCAGTATGGTCGCGCCCAAAAAAACTGGAAATCAAAAATTGTTCACTGCGATGTGAACGGCAAGGTAACGGTAACCCTCGATACTCTTGATGCAGGTACCGTGTATCCCTCATATCACTTCCGTATTCGTGCGATGAATGAAGTTGGCATGATGTCCAATTATTGGGAATGGCAGTACTACGCCGAAGCAATATTGAAAGCAGAATGGGGTTCCGCTCCAACTAAACTCGGCAAACTCCAGACTCCAAAGAAAGGTGAGCCAGGGGCTGCCACTTCCAATAGCGTTACCGTGAATTGGGCACACGTTAGTGGTGCGGCTTCTTATATTATTACGTACACGATACCAAGTGGAGTCAAAGGTGTACCGAGCACCACTCTATCAGAAGTTTTTAAGCCGGAGGGCAACCTATCCGTAGGTTTGCGGCTTACGCACACGATCACGGGATTGAAGCAAGGTACATCCTATAAGATTTCCATTGTTGCGGTCGGTGAGGGGGGTGCGGCAACGAAGGCGGTTTCCGTAACAGCAAAAACGGTAAAGGTCGCTGGTGCTACAAAATTGACAGTGGAAAAGGGAACGAAGCCCACTCTTTCGTCTGTTAAATTGGAGTGGAAGGCTGCTCCGGCGGTAACAGGCTACATGATTGAGGTCTGGAAAATTGCTAGCGTCAAAGGGGACGAGCCGAGGCTGGTCCGGGTTGTTGAACCTCCCGAAATATCGGGAACGAAGTACGAAGTTACCGGTTTGATGGCATCGACCAAATATACTTTCAGGGTAATCGGCATCACGGCTGATGGTGTTGCGACCAATGTTGTCAGTAAAACCATTTCGACGGTGAAATATCCTGCGGTTACGAAGATAAAACTGACGCGTATCGGGGAGAGTCTTGTTTTGACTTGGAAGATACCGAGCAAGCCTGCCAATGGTGCGGTCTATGAACGCTATGAAATTGACTGGGTCATCAACACGATGAGGCGGGCAACCGTGGCGATTGAGACATCGAGCAACACCAGTGCAACGGTACTGTTGAGTACGCTTGAAGCATTGGGCATTCGCTTGACCTCGACGAAGAAGCACAATTTCGTCATTCGGGCGGTCATTGATGACGGCACTACGGTCGTCAACCAATCGCTCGAAGCCAAGTTTTCAGTCGTGCTGGCGAAGTTGTAAGGGTACGAGGATTGTAAAGTCCCAAAAAAGCCGTACCCCACACTTGCGTTTTATCATTTTTAAGAGTATAATTCCCTCATAGTTGCTCAATTATTTGATATTCCGTTTGACATTTATGACCGTTACAGTTGCTTCTTCATCGGGAGTCCAGGAGATTCTTACAGGGTATCCGAACGCACAACGAGACTCGCTCATTCCAATTCTCCAAGATGTTCAGGAGAAACAGGGCTATCTTTCCCGCGAGTCCGTCGAGGCGGTGGGCAAAGCGTTGGATATTCCCGTGAGCAAAATTTACGGCGTTGCAACGTTTTACAACCAGTTCCGGTTCACTCCACAGGGACGCTATCACATTCAGGTTTGCCGAGGAACCGCCTGTCACGTCAAAGGCTCACTGGCGGTACTGGACGCACTGAAACGGGACTTGAAAGTCGAAGCCGGCGACACGACCCGGGATGGACTGTTCAGCCTTGAAGTGGTTGCCTGCATCGGAGCGTGCGGACTCGCACCGGTTATCAACATTGACGGTAATTTTCACGCCAACCTGACAACGCAGGTGATACCGGGAATCCTGAATCAGTATCGAAAGCAAGCCGAGGCGAAATAAACGTTACGGCGGCACTCATTTTACGCCGTTTCCGGCATGAAGGTGGGGAATACGATTCCAGTCTCCGGGGTGTAATCGCCGAGGACTTGTGAAATATGCAGTTCACAGTTCTTGGCACCTAGGGCATACATCTCATCGACCAGTGTTCGGGAACATGACGGCACAAGCCAAACCGGCGAACAGCCACGGTGAGCGTTCAACTCTTTCCGCACTAGAGCCGCCGCCACAATTTCATCGCGTGCCAAGCCGGGTCCGAGCATATTGCTGCCCGGATCGTTGACCGAAGCAAGAAAACCGCCGATTTCACCGTTTGACCCAATCGCAACGCTCATGTGCCAAATGTTGCCGTCATTGCGTAAGAAAAAACGATAATCCTTTTCCCGCTCAATGTGGGAAAGTTCCTTTTCGAGAGCCACGATCTGCGGAATGTCTTCCGGCGTTGCATCGCGGAGCGTCCAACCCGGCGGAGCGGCGGCTTCAAAGCCTTCTTCGGGCACTTTGACCGTCATGTCTTGGAAAAAACGTGTCGGGACAAACCCTGCCTTGTTGTAAAGAGAAAATGAATCGACGTTCGTTGCTCCCGAGACCAGCCGCACCGGCAATTTTCTCCGGGCAGCATCGTCCAGAATGTAGCGCAACATACGTGAAGCGACTCCTTGCCCGAAGAAGTCAGGATGCGTGTTCATGATACCGAGGGCAACGTGCGTCGAGCGCGGATGAAAGAAGCATGATCCAGCGATTCGTTTTGAGTGGGCTTCTTCGACCAACACACAGCAGCCGGGATCGAGGGCTTCATAGACGCGTGGAAACAGCAACATTGTTTCCCAACCGCCGCTCACGAGGCGAAAACCGCGATTTTTTTCGTACCAAATGTTGAGCGAAGCGTGAATTAACCGGGCGACTTCGTTCCAGTCATCCACCCGCATGAGTCGTGTTTCAAATGTTGTCATGAGCGCAAAATCAGAATGGCAATATCATGTTCGTCATTCTATCACAAAAGAGGGGAGACGACAGCAGAGGTCTCCCGACCGCAACCCATCTTCATCGCACCGGACTGAAATAAGGTGCTGGACGGCGCGGCAGGCTACCCGGCGGATAATAGTGTAAATACTGGTTGAATCCCGCCGGACTTTTCGCACTCGGAATTTCTCGCGGCGGATTCAAAATAAACTTGTTGTCCTGACCAGACGGTCCGCCGCCACCCCCAAGAGAAACGCCGCCGCTTCCGGGGCGACCGCCCTGCAATGACTGCAAGGCTTGTTGCTGTGTCTGAAGTTGGCTCTGCTGACCGGCATACGCCTTCATCATGTCCTGCTGCGGTTTAACGTTGCTAAGATACGGACCAAGTGTGCTGCTTCCGCGATTCCTGTCCATCATGCCCATCCAAGGACTGATCGCAGGCTGCAACTGTGCAAACACCGACGAGTCCATCACCGAGAGTGCCAGTATGATGCCCAACGAATACAAAACTGGTTTTATCATCTGTTTTAGCATAGCAATATTCCCTCTGGTGTCTATTGTACCACAAACACCGCAGCAAAAACAAGTATGCAACTGTTAGTACGCAGCATATCGTTCGCCGCCGCCTTGCAACACGTTTCCGTAAAGTCGGGTTGCCGTGGAAGCCCCTAGCAATGTGAAACCCATGATCCGTTCAAACGGAGCAAAAAGTTTTGCCAATGTTCCGTCGAGCGAGAGGAAACGGTCTTCCACCACGAACACCCGGTCTCCCGGTAGGAGTTGATAGTTGGTATCCGGCTTTCCATAAGCGGTAATGTCCACCCAGTCCACCGGTAAAATGACCGGCTTGTTTGAATTTCCCACGGGTCGCGCAACCCAAATTCGTTTGGAAGAATTCGGCTGCAAACCGTCGGTGTTCGCCAGGGCATCCAGTACATTTTCGTTCCCGGTGTGGGGAAACTTCAACACTCGTTCTCCAAGTCCCGACGATTGAAAAATCACATAATACGCCTTGCTGTTGTACGTATGCACATCGACCGCCACCTGAGGATGTTCCAAATGTTTGGAAAGATGGAACTCAATGGCATCTCTGCATTCATCAAGGGTAAGACCATTGACGTACACGCGACCGTATGAACCCAGTGTAATGTATCCATCTGAACCAATGGTATGATTACCGGCAATCTGCTGCATGTCTCCCATACGAAGCAGTTTGACGGAAACAAGGGGATTGATCAGACTGCCAGCCGAATTATCATCAGTTTCGCTTAAGTGCCGGGTGATTGCCTGCTGTGCGTCTTCAACGGAGAGCCCTTCGACTTTAACGGTACCGTAGGAACTTCCGAGTTGGACAACACCGCCCGGCTCCACCGCAATCGCATTGGAAATGGGGTCATCCGGCAGTGCTCCAATGACATCGACGAAAATAAGGTCGAATACACGTAACAGGTAGGGATTTTTGGGGGCTAAATGGATCGCCTCGACATTGATAATATCCGGCGGCTCCAAAAAATAATAGGGCAACGACGATTTCGCTGTCTCCTTCGGAACATCACGGATCACAGGAGTCCCGGCAGGCTTGGGGTCAAAAAACGCCGTTCGATGCATGAGACAACCTGGAAACAGGATCAAGGCACAAACGCACAAACCGTAAACCCCCGTAAAAAGGGAACCACGCTTGGCTCGAACACACAAATTTGGTAATGACTGAAAAGCTTCCATTCTAGTTGCTGTTGCGTCTTGCACGTCGAAGGTAGGAAACACCACGTCCTTTTTCGGCACACAAGAGCAGGGAAACGGTGGAAAAATTCCAATACAATCAGAATTGCTATAACCGTTACAGGCGTTACATAGAATCTGTTCGGACAATCACGTCCCACCAATCGTGCAATCGGGGACAGTAACCTAGCAGGGAACAAATATACTGGTTTGCAAGGCGGCGGATCGCTCCTAATGTTTTCGGACTTAAAGGAAAACGTTTCCACTCTTCGGAGCGGTCCAACGGATTCGTCAGGGTTTCCCACCCGTCCAGTGTTTCCGGCGTTACCGCCAGTGTTTGCCGATGTCCCGACAGACAATCGGGACACAGGACACCGCCGTCAAGCGTTCCGAACACGATCCTGTCCTTTGACTCCCTTGAAACGGGCGTTCCGCAGTCCACGCAGTTCCGAAGCGAGGGAGCGTGTCCGAGAAGTTGCAGCAGACGACCTTCGAATCGGGTGAGCGTCCGCATAACCAACCGTCCTTCTTCGAGTTGATTCAACACTTTGATCGTCAAATCGTACAGTGCCGGCAGAGGATCGTGGACGGCGGTAAAGGCATTGACGAGTTCCGCAACGTAATATCCGCCGAACGTTCCTGCAAGGTTCTCCGCATGGACACGAAACCGCCGGAGCAACTTCGATTCGGTCAGCAAGTCGAGGGAATCCCCCCGTTTTTGAATAAAAACGACTGAATTCCGGGCAAGAATGTCAAGGGAAGACTCAAAGGAACCCTTGAGTCGCCGACCTCCTTTGGCGAGGGCTTCGATTTTGCCGAACTGTCGGGTGTAGAGCGTAACGATCAGGCTCGTTTCGCTAAAATCGACTGTCCGCAAAACCAATGCATCAGTGGAAGGCATATACTGTAAACGGGAACAAAATGTTCATTCTTCTTTGTGAATTCTTTGTGTTCCTCGTGCCTTTGTGGTCAAATTTATTTAACCACAAAGACACAAAGAGCACAAGGTTAGTACAAAAAACGACCAAATCGTGACGGATGCCTATGCACATTGTACCCGATTTTGCGAAACCTAACCGGCATACGTTTCCTCGTCGAAAAACTTTTCGTGCCGAACGAAACCGGATTCTTCTTCGACTTCGGCGTGAGTTTGCCAACGCCAACGCCGGGGAGCAGGACGTTTTTCCTGAATAATTTCGATACGTGGTTCTACACTAACGCCGAGGCGTTGCAAGCACCAGTCCCAAAAAGTTGGGGCGGCAATTCCCTTGGTTTCGACAACAATCGGGGGTTTTTCCGGTTCAAGATAGAATTTCCGCATCGAGACCTTCGTGCCGAAATCTCCGCCGCACCGAGTGCACGGAGACTCGTTTTTCGGCGGACGAACAGTGTGTCCGCAGGTCGAGCAAACATACCGATACTCCCAAGGTCCATAACCGTAACTCACCTCCTTCATGCGGGAAAGTATAGCACAACGAAAAGCAAACGCAAGGAGTTAAACCGAGCACCCGCTTGATCTGCAAAGTCTTTTTTTCGTGTGGTTCGTGTTCTCTCAAGCCGGAGTACCGGCTAAATACCGGCGACACAGTCGCCGGCTCTCATTGCGGTACCGGTCCAGCCAACAATTCGTACTCGCTCAACACCTGCATACTCCCCTGCTTTGCTTGAGCACATTTCATGGCAATGATGGGCGATTGCCCCATAATGAACAACTCCGCAACCTTTTTCTTTCGGTCATTCTTTTCTGCCTGTCCCAGTAGATAATACCCGACAAGAATGTCGATCGCCGCATCGACCAACTGCCGGGCTATCAAATCGAGGTATGCCCCGCTCTGCGTCTTCGCAAATTCGACTGCCTCCAAAAGTTGCGTCCGGTCCGAAGCTAAAATCGCCACCAACTTGAAATTGAAATCACTATACTTTCTTTTATCTAATGACTCGGTGTAACTCGCAAACACTCCGCTCGTGATTCCTTTGATGGCGGCAACGACCTGCAACTGACTCGTCCCTTCGTACAGCGAAGTGATCCGGGCATCTCGAAGATACCGCTCCGCCGGATAGTCCTTGATGTATCCGCTGCCGCCGAGAACTTGAATTGTGTCCGTCGCTATCGAAATGCAACCTTCCGCTCCGTAATACTTGCTCATCGGAGTCAGCATTGCATTGAGCCGCTTGTACGTTCGGCTATTTTGTTTGAATTCCTTCTTTTCCGCATCGGAAAGAGCGTCGGGATTGCGCTCCAACAAGCGGTTCGTGTTGTTTTCGAGATCGCAAATCCGGGCAGTTTCGTAGGTCAATGCACGCATTGCCTCGATTTTGACTTGCATGTCCACGACCATTTCGGCGACGGGAGCGAGCCGCTCAATCGGTGCGCCAAACTGTTCACGAGTGTGTGCATACGTTCGAGCAAGCCGATACGCTGATTCGGCAACGCCCAGCGATTGCGAGGCAATACCGAGCCGCGCGCCGTTCATCAATGCAAGTACATACGTGATCAGCCCACGCTTCGTTTCGCCGATGAGCCGTGCCGGTGTGTTCTCAAAGACCAATTCGCACGTCGGACTGCCGTGAATTCCCAACTTTTTTTCGAGGCATCGCACTTTCACAGCCGGTGAACGTTCGCAAACGTAAAGACTCAATCCGCGACCGTCTTTGATGTCGTGTTCGCTTCGTGCAAGCACGAGCAATACTTCGCCGCAACCGTTGGTGATGAACCGTTTTACGCCGTTGAGTACCCAAGTTCCGTCGGGCAGTTGATCGGCACGCAATCGGACGGCTTGCAGGTCGCTTCCCGCATCGGGTTCGGTGAGCACCATTGCTCCGGTAACTTCGCCTGCCGCAAATTTCGGCAGATAATCGTCTTTGATTTCATCGGAAGCGAAAGCGTAAATCGTGTCGGCA
>Ga0082212_10011035_pt1 | contig 11488 bp, 5 predicted proteins | sample TergutNt197P3_FD_71548 | JGI IMG/M metagenome (GOLD analysis project Ga0082212, IMG submission 71548) | Neocapritermes taracua P3 segment gut microbial communities from Petit-Saut dam, French Guiana - Nt197 P3 | ecosystem: Host-associated > Arthropoda: Insects > Digestive system > Gut ... | reverse complement strand
ATACCGCCCATCTTTGACGAGGTTGGGCCCATGGCCGCCAACGGTTTGGCCAGAGCGGAAATCAGCGGGAACTGGGGCTTTATCAACGCCCGGGGCGAGTGGGTCATACCGCCTGATTTTGACAATCTTGGGCATGGTAGCGTCAACGGGTCGACCATGGCCGAAAGTAAGGGTAAATGGGGCCTTATCAACGACAAGGGTGAATGGGTCATACCGCCGAGTTATGACAGGATTGGGTATTTTGCCGCCAACGGCTTGGCCAAGGCCAAAAGCAACGGTAAATGGGGTTTTATCAACGCCCGGAACAAGTGGGTCATACCGCCGGGTTTTGATGAGGTTTTGGACTGGCGCTTTGAGGCCTCCGATCCGGCTGTGGTAATAAGCAAAGGCCATAGGTATTATATCGACTCTAAGGGCGATTTTGTGGTGCCCATCGACTACGCGCTGGTGAAAGACAATATCCCCGCCCTACGCTGGGAAAATTTCGGTGACCGGCGCACCTTGAAGACCGGGCGGGGAACTGTCGTTATGTCCATTGAGCCGGTCTGCGGCGGGGAAGTGGCGAAAAACGCTCGTGGCGAGGTTATCTGGCCGGAAGAAAATGTGGCCCGGTTAATCCAGGCTGATTGCTCATCGGATTAAGGCCTCGGGCCGGAATTTTTGAGAGTCCCGGCCTTAGGCGGCGGTGTTGATGTTGGCTAATAATTGCGCCAGATGCCGTCCTTATCTTTATAGAAGGTTCCGGGTTCCGGGTCGCCGCTGACCGGGCCGGTCCAGAAGGCGTCCGGGTCGGCCTCGGGCAGGTTGCCCAGGTTGCCGATGTCCGGTAGATCGGATCTTTTAGGCCGGTCCAATAGTATTTGGCCTTTCCGGGCTTGGTAACCGCCCATATGGGCGTTATGGTCGAAAAGATTCTGTTCGCGTTCCTGTTCCGCCATTAGCCGCTTGAAAAGAGTGTTGACATCGCCTTTTATGGCGTCGCAGGGCCTCTCGCCCAGGGCCAGGGCGGCTTCTTTGAAGCGGCCGGCGTAAGCGGCCGAGATGCGGCAATGGGTCAGTTCGTGTTCTTTCAAGAGGGCCAGGTAGGCGTTGAAATCGCTTTTCAGCCCGGGGTCGTCGCTTTTAAGCTCAGGCAGGGTGATGTCGCAGTGGCAGGTGACCGTGAGGTTCCTGATCCGGCACAGGCCTATGGTGGTCTGGCTTGCCTGGTAGCGATATTTGATGGGAGTCTGGGCCAGACCGGCCGCTTTCTGGCCCTCATGCCGGAGTGGCGTGTCGCTGTGAAGCTGGCTATGGAGCGAGCGGCCGACCTCGGGCGTGACCGGGTAATATTTATAGGCTATGGTGGGCTCCACCTGGGCCCAAGCCGAAGCCGCCCAAAGGCTGACCACCAAAAGCCCCGGAAAAACCAGGCGCCGCGGGCGCATCAGTCCGTGTTGCCCAACAGCTTTATCGGATTCTGGTGTTCAGGGCGAAGCCTTGATCCGGTGGCCGATGGCCCCTGGCCGTGGGCCAGGGCGTCCATTTCATTGACCACGTTCAAGAGGTTTCCGGCCTGGTGGGAAAGCTGCCCGGCCGCGCTGGCCGATTCCTCGGCCGAGGCGGCGTTGGACTGGGTGACCCGGTCCATTTCGTTCATGGCTAGGGTTATCTGTCCGATGCCCTGGCTCTGCTCCTTGGAGGCTTCGGCCACATCCGAGACCAATTCGGAAACCTTGGAGACCTGGGCGCCGACGATCTTGAAATTTTCGGCGGTGTCGTTGACCATTTCCGAGCCGGAATTGATGTTGGCTATGGTGGTCGCGATCAGGTCGGCCGTGTTTTTGGCCGCATCGGCCGAGCGGATGGCCAGGTTGCGCACCTCGTCGGCCACCACGGCGAAACCGGCCCCGGCCTCGCCGGCCCGGGCCGCCTCGACGGCCGCGTTCAGGGCCAGGAGGTTGGTCTGGAAGGCTATCTCGTCGATGGTCTTGATGATCTTGCCTATTTCGTTGCCGGAAACCGATATTTCCCCCATGGCCTTGATGACCAGGGCCATGGAATTCTCGGCTTTATCCACGGCCGAGTTGGCCTGGGCCATCAGGGAGTTGGCCTCCAAGGCGTTGTCGGCGTTGCGCTTGGTCATGGAACTGAGTTCTTCCAGGGCCGCGCTGGTCTCTTCCAGGCTGGCCGCGTTTTTCGTGGCCCCTTCGGCCAGGGTATTGGAAGACCCGGTGAGCTGGGCGGAAGCCTCGTCCACTTCCCTGGCGCTTTCCGAGAGGGCATCGATGATGCGGTTGACGGGGATGGTTATGCCGCGGGTTATGAGGACCGCGAGGACCAGGCCCGCCAGCACCACCACGGCCACGGCGGCGGCCATCACCCCCAGCGAATAATTCGCCATTCGGATTATGTTGGCGCTGTTTTCCTGGATGGCCTCGGCCGCGTTGTCCATGGACTTGGCCGCGGCCACGGAAACCGCGCCGGTATCCCCGTCAATGCCGCGGTAGGTTTCCAGCATCTGGTCGGTCAAGCCGGACACCCGCTTGAAAATGTCCCTGGTGGCGGTAATGCCGTCCCGAAATTTGGTTATGGGGGGATCCAGGGAGGTGAACTTGGCCCGGTCATCTTCCCGGGGGATGTTTTTCGGGGTGTTGTAGTTTCTGAGGCTGTTTTCAGCGGAGGTCAGTTCGGCGGCGGCGGAATCGAAGAGTCTGTCCGCCGCGTCGCCCGTAAAGCTCAAAGCCCGCACATAGGCCAGCCGGGCCGCGTATATGGACATCTCAAGTTCGTTTAAGACGGCCAGGCGATCGACGCGGCCTGACAGGTCGTTCTGGAAGACCTCCAGTCTTTCGGCATACATCGAGTCCACGGTTTTGCTCACGTTTTTGAGCGTGGCGTCCACGATCTCCTTGGTCGTGCCTATCAATTCTTCGCCGGCCGCCGCCGCGGCCGACCGGGCCGCCAGGTATTCTTGGTTGGCGGCCTTAAGCTGGTTGGCTATTTCCTCGAACTTGGCGGTGTTCGACTTAAGGGCCGGAAGCTTTTGACGGGTGGTGGGCAGGTGGTTGGACGGAATTTGGGCCAGGAGCTTGTCTATTTCGTTTTCCGAATCGCGCATCTTGCCCAGGAACTCGACGCCGTGGGCAAAATCGGCTTCGTCCTGGTTGAACGAATAGCCATAAAGAAAGAAGCCGGCCGCAATGGTATCGGAGGATAACTGGGCGGAAAGATTGTTGACCGGAGCCAGTTCGTCGCTTATCACCGATATCTCCAGGCCGGCCTCGACCAACCGGGCCTCGGTCTGGTAAAACACCCGGACCGCGATCCCGCCCATGATCATGGCCAGGACCACCATGATCATAAATCCCGTATACAGTTTGGCGCGTAAACTCATAAGTCCAACCCTTTCCAAAATCTAAGACCGGAAGGCCGCTTCATCTTGAAAAAATGTTAGTTTATAGAGAGGCTGATACGACTATAGCATTGGATTTTCATAAGGTCAACCAGCCTATTATCCCTGGCGGTCCCTAAGGAGGGCGAGCCCTTCGGCCAGGGAGACCAGGGGTTGATAGCCAAGGTCTTGCCGGGCCCGGCTGAGGTCGAACCAGTGGGGCAGGGTCAACTCCTCGGCCACGAAGCGGGTCAGGGGCGGTTCGCCGGGCAGGCGCAAAAGGCCCCAGGTTTTTTCCAGCGCCGTAGCCGCGGCCAGGCCCGGCTTGGCCGGCAGGGCGCCGGCCACTTTCAGGGCCGGGCCGCCGGGGGGTGAGACCGCGGCCAGGAGCTTTTCGATCATGGCCGCGGCGGTCAGGGGTTCCCCCTGGGCTATGAAATAGGCCCGGCCGCCGATGGGAGCGCCTGAGGCCAGTTTTTCCGCGGCCAGAACATGGGCCCAGGCGGCGTTGTCGATATAGGTGGCGTCCACCAAGGCTTGGGATTTCAGCAGAAAGAGCCGGCCGGCCCGGGCTCGGGCCGTAAGGCGGGGCAGGAAATGGGGGTCCCTGGGTCCCCAGATGAGGTGGGGCCGGAGGGCCACGGCGGGGAGGGTGGAAGCCAGGACCAGGCGTTCAGCCAGCATCTTGGAATAGGGGTAGCCCGGGCCGGTTTCAAGATAGGGCGCGCTCTCGTCCACCCCGTCCAGGGGCCGGCCGGTGTGGACCACGCTGGGGGAACTGGTGTGGACAAACCATTGAAGGCCGCTTAAGCGGGCGGCGGTCAAGAGGTTCAGGGTGGTCAGGAAATTGGCCTGGATGAAATCCGGGAGTTTTCCCCAGACCCCGCTCCGGGCCGCGCAGTGGATGACCCCCCGGCAACCGGCCACGGCCCGGGCCAGAACCTCCGGCCCGGCGGCCAGGTCAACCTCCCGGACCTCGGCCAGGCCGGCCAGTTCCGGGGCCGGTCGCCGGACCAGGGCCCGGACCTCGTGGCCCCGTTCCCGCAGCATCTCCAAGAGACGCCGCCCTAAAAAACCCTGGGCTCCGGTCAGCAAAATTCTCATATCAGGGCCCGGGCCAGTAATTCCAAAAGGCCGGGCAGTTCGGCCGACCAGTAGTTCCAATCGTGGCCGCCGGGTTTTTCCTGGTAAATATGGTCGATGCCCAGGCGGTCCAGTTGCCGGGTAAAGGCCCGGTTTTCAGCCAGGGTCAGCCCGTCGGCCGAGCCCACGCCCAAAAAGAGGGGCCGGCCTTTCCAGGCTTCGGACCCGGCCTCCCACAGGCCCGCGGCCCCGAAGGGGCGCCAGTTCCGCCCTTCCGGGCCGGCCGGTCCCAGAACCCTATCAATGGCCAGCTCGGGGTCGAGTTTATGCGCGCCGGCGTGGGCGGCCAGGTCGGTCACCGCGCTTAAGGCGGCCGCGGCCCGGAAAAGGTCGGGCCGTTTCAGGGCCAGGGTCAGGGCCCCGTGGCCGCCCATGGACAGGCCGGCCGCCCCCAGCCGGTTGGGATCGGCCCCGGCGGTTTTTTTCAGCATCTCCGGCAGAAAATCGGCCAGGAGAAAAGTTTCAACCGGCGTTTCCAGGCCGTCCAGATACCAGCCGAAGGAGCCGCCTTCGGGGAGGAGCAGAACGACCTCCAGGCGGTCGGCCAGGGCCAGAAGGGCTTCCCGGCCCAGTTCCCGCTCCCAGGCCGCGGCGCTATCCCAGGCTCCGTGGAGGAGCAGGATGACCGGGAAGGAAGCGGGTCGGCCCGGCCCGGGCCGAGGTTCGGCCCGGCGGAAGACGGTTTCGCGCCCTAGAGCCGGGGAGTAAAAGAGGCCCTCCGACCAGATGGCGTTGTCGTCGTCAGCCGAGCCGTCGCCGGCCGAGGGGGCGGTCCGGAGTTTCGATTCCACAGGCAGGGGCTCCACGAATTCGTCTTCTTCAGGTTCGGCTGAATCAGAGAGGTCTTCCGGCGGCCAGACCGGGCTGGCGAAGGGAGAGGCCGGTTCCGGCTTGGGGCGCCGGGGCGGCAGGGGCGGAACCCCCAGGCGGGTCAGAGGGGCGGCGCGTTGTTCCGCTCCGGGTTGAACGGCTTCAAGCTGAACAGGTTCAGGTTTGACAGCCGCGGCGGCCGATGGTTCTCCGGTCCCGTAGTCGGCCCAAGCCACGGTTTCGGCTAAAAATTTTTGAGCCATGATCCGTCCGCCTTCTTCAGTCAGGTGGATGAAATCCCGGCCCCGGAGCCTCAGACGCCGTCCGTTTTCATCCAGGGCGTAGGAGGTGAAGCGGCCTTGGGAGTCGGCCACCGAGAGCCAGGAATCCCAGAAGCGGCAGTTGGGGGCTCCGGCGCAGGCGCCGGCGGCCACGGCGTTGATGTTGGCCGCCCGGCTGCCGTAGGGCTCGCGGCCCATGATGGGCAGCCCCACCCAGAACACCCGGACGCCCCGGTCCTCGGCCAGTTTCAGAAGCCCGGCCACGCGGCCGGCGTAGAGTTCGTTCCATTCGGCCGTGCCTATCAGGATGCGCCGTCGGCCCGGCGGCCCCTCCGGGTCGAGAATATCCTGAGGGTCGTTGGCCCCGATAGTGAGAATGACCAGGTCGGGGCTGTATTTGACCAGCATCCGCTCGAAAAAATCCAGCCAGTCGAAATAATCCAGGCGGGTCAGGCCCGTGCCGTAGCGGCCGTCGCGTTCGACCGTGAGGTTTTCATGCCGCCGCCTCAGTTCCTTTTGAAGCTGAGGTCCCAGGCCCTCCAGCATCATGGAATCGCCCAAAAGCAGCACTTTACCGAAGCGCGGAGGCGGGGCGACCGGAGGCCGCGCCGCAGCTTCGGCGGAGGTTTCCGGGCCGGAACCGAAGGGGTGTTCGTCGGGGTTGACCTGGCTGAGCCAGGTGGCCGGATCGGCTTTCGGGTCCGGCCAAGCCGGCCCGGCGATCGGCGGGGCCGCCGGAAAAGGCGGGCGATCCGCCTCCCGGGCCGGGTCTTCCTCCCCGTCCGGGTCCGCCCTTTCCGCCCGCGGCCGGACCTCACCTATTTCCGCCTCCGGGGTCAAGCCGTCCAAGAGCCGGTCCTCCCAGTAGTTGAGCTGGGCCGGGCCATAGGGGGAGACTTTTTCTTTCAGAAACCTGGCCAGGACCAGGGCGGTCTCGGACTGGCGGTCCTCCCGTTCCAGGGCCTGGTTCTCAAACCATTCGGCCAACCGGCCGGATTGGTGCCAGGCCACCAAAAGGAAGGCCAGGCCATAGACGAAGACGGCCCGGATGGGGGTCATTTCCCGCCGCCGGGAACGTCTGAACCGGACTTGGCTCACATCATTCCTTGAGGGTGGCCAGGATTTTTTGCGCCAGTTCCAGGCTCAGGCCGCGTTTACCAAGTTCAATAAGGCCTATGAGGGTGGCGGTCACGCCCACCGCCTCGGCCAGTTTTCTCTGGCTCAGGCCCCGGGCCTGGCGCCGGGCCCGCAGATCCTCTGGCTTGAGCAGGCTAAAAGCGGCCGCCTGATCCTCCCGCCGGCTTTTCCGGCCGTCCTTCCGGGGGGTCGAGGGTTCAGGGCCGGCCGCGGTCTCCGGGGTTGCGGATTGAAAAATGGCCATGAATTTTTCAGCCATCGAGGGGCTGACGTTGCGCTTGCCCCTTTCCATGAGGCTTATGTAAATGGGGGTCACACCCATTAGCTTGGCCAATTGGCCCTGGCTGAGGTTGTTGGCTTTGCGCCAATCCAGGACCATTTCGCTGGTGATGGCCGAGGCGGGCCGGGCCGCCTTCGGCTGGGCCGGTTTCGGGGGAGCCACGACGCGCCGGCGGATCGGCCCCTGGTTCAGGCCTATGGTGAAGCCTTCCATCTTGTATATGGGCAAATCGTCGGTCAGAAGGAGGCCGTCCACGGTCAAAAGGCGAAGGGCGTGGTCGGCCGCCCGGACGACCAGCTTGACGGTCATCTCTTTTTTGGCCGGGGTCACCTGGCCCCGGTAGAGCCACTCGTGGGTTTTGTGAAGGGCCGGGGCCGCCCAGGCCGGGGGCTTGTCCTCAGAGGCGCCGAAAATGCGGACGGCCAGGGCCTTGCCCGCCTGAAAAAGGCTTTCCAGGCCCAGGGAGCCGGGGCAGACCGGATCCTGGTAAAAATGGGCCCGGAAGAACCAGGCCTGGGGATCGACCCGGGTGACGGCGAAGGCCGACCCTAAGGCCTCCGGCCCGCCTTTGGGGTCGAGGGCGATTTTTTCCAGGAGACGCCATTTCCCGGTGGGGAAGGCCGGGCCCTGAGGATAGGGGGCCAGGGCTCCGTCTTCCGGGCGGGTCGGCCAGTCGGCGGCCGATAGGCCCGCCAGGCCGGCCTGGCGGGCCAGGGCCTCGGGGCTGAAAAAGCCGAAGTGGGTCACTCCCTGATAGACCGGCCGGTTGCCCACGGCGCATTCAAATTCGTAGTGCTGGATGATCATCTCGCCCAGGCGGCTGTCGCGGAGGAACCTGGCCCGGGTGTCCACCGCCTCCCCGCCGGCCACCTCGGCCAGGACCGTGGCCCGGCCGCCGAGGTTGCGGAAGTGCATGGGAGAATCAAAGGGCAGGGCCGAGCCCATGTAGGAAGCCAGGAAGCCGCAGGGCTGGAGAGCTATTTCATTCAAGACGGCGTAGGGCAGGGCCGACCGGCCGCCGGCCTCGCTGAAGAGCCAGCCGTCGGCCTCCACCACGTAGCGGGCCAGGACTTCGGTGCCGGGTTCCACTTCGTAACGCCGGCCCTTGATCACGGTGGCCTGGTCGAGGAAGTCGTAGGGCGGCCGGGGCAGACGGGCCAGGAAGGCCCCGTCATCAAAGCGGGCAAAGGCCGGGCCCAGAGCCTCGCTGGGCCGGCCTTCGGCCAGGGCCAGGATGCGGGCCTTGTTGTAAGTGCGGGGGTCGGCCCCGGCCGAAGGCCGGGCGGGCCCGGGGCGGCCCCAGACCCGGCGGAGCCGGGCCGCCGAAGAGCCCCGGAGGCGCAGATTGAGATTACGCACTTCCACTATGGGGCGGTCGTCGGCCAGCATGACCGCCTCGGCCAGGGCCACCGGCTCGGGCTCGCCCCCGCCCTCGGGGGCCTTGAATTCCAGGCGCCTGAGGTGGACCTCGTAGGCCGCCCGTTTGACCTTGGCCGTCACCTGGCCCCGACATTTCAAAGTGGCCGGGACCCCGGGGACGGGCTGCCAGTCCGCCACCGAAGGTTCATCCACCCAGCCCGAGGCCATCAGGAAGACCCGAAGGGTCTGAAGGCAGGTTTCATACATCAGGGTGCCGGGCATGACCTCGTCACCCGGGAAATGGGAAGTCAAAAACCAGGCCCGGGGGTCGATATCCAACTCGGCGCGGATGAAGCCGGCCCGGCCGCGGCCGCCGCCCGGCTCCAGCCGGGTCACCCGGTCCAGGAGGGCCAGACGGCCGCCGGGCAGGGTCGGAGCCGCGCCGAGATTCGGGGCGAAGCCGGGACCGAAGGCCCCGGCCAGGTCGCCGGCCCGGAGGGCGGCCAGGGCCGGGGCCGGGAGACCGCCCGGAAGCTTGCCGGGGAAATGCCCCACGGCGGCAGGGTCCACGAAGGGCGGCGGGATATCCTCGGTGAGCCCGCCCCCGGGCAGGCCCCGGCCGCCGGCCAATTCCGCCGGGGTGAAGAAGCCGGCGCAGCCGCCGCGCATGGTCATCAGGGGACGGTCTCCGGCCAGGCCGTCATATTCAAAGCGGAAGAGGTTGGTCTGGCCGTATTTGAAAAAGCGGACCAGGCGGATGTCGTAGCGGGCCGTCTCTCCCGGTCGGGGCAGTTCCCGGTGGAAGGTGACCTCGGCGTCCAGGAGGCGGTAGAAGGCCAGGCCCCGGGTGGCCATATCCACCCCCAGCCAGCCGGAGAGCATCAGGTCGGCCTGGCCGGCTTCAATGGCCAAACCCGCTGGCATGTGGCCCTGGTCAAGATACCAGGCCTCCGGCCGGACATCGTGTTCGGTGACGATGCGGCCCGGGCTCAGGGACAGGGGCCGGCCCTCCAGGGCCAGCACCCGGTCCACGAACATCAGGGGCTCATCCGGCAGGCGCACCCGGGAAGGCAGGCGGTCCACTTCCTCGAAACCCGGGCCGAAGGCCTCGCCGGCCCGGCCGGTGGCGAAGGCCAGGCAGCGGGCCCGGTCCATCGGGGCTGCCGGGGAGGGGGCGGGCCGGGGCGCCGCTTTAAGCGGTCCGGCCTCGGTCCGGGACGAGGCCAACTCACCGGGTTCGGGCCAGGGTTCGGAGGTCGGCGCCAGGACGATGTTTATGGGCAGAGCCGGCCGGACTCCGTCGGCCTGGGGGTAGAGGACCGACATCTTCAAGGGGTAACCGGCCATCCACAGTTCCACCAGGAGCCGGTTGACCCCCAGCCAGCCCTCCTCGGCCGGGCCGGGGGCCAGGGAAGCGGCCAGGTGGGGCCGGCCTTTCAAAATGGCGTTGATGAGGCGGCTGGCCGAGGCCCCCGGACCCACCTCCACGAAAAAGCGCACCCCGTCGGCGTAGGCTTGGTCTATGAGCTTGGGAAAATCCAGGCCGCTTAGGGCCTGCTCGGTGAGGGAATCGGCCGCGCCGGCCGAAGTCGGCTCGTAGGCCCGGCCGAGGGCCGCTGAATAGTAGCGAAGCCCGGCGGCCGGGGTGGTGGGGCGGGTGTGGAAACGGCGATAGTCCTCGGCCACCGCGGCCACGGTGGGGTTGTGGACCGCGGCCACGCCCTCCAGGGGGATGAGGCTGCTTCCCAGGGTCTGGACCAGGGCCCGCACCGCGTTCTCCTCGCCGCCCACCACGGCCTCGCCGGGGGCGTTGATGGACATCAGGAAGGCCCGGCCGGCCAAGGGCTCGGGCAGCTTGGCCAGGGCGGCCCGGATCTCGGGAGCCGATTTGGGCAGGACGCCCATGCTCCACTTAAAGGAGCGGTCTTCCGGCCAATTGAAATGCCGCCGGGCCGCCAGGCAAGGCCCGACCAGTTCCCGGGTGAAGAGAGTTGATTTGACCAGGTCGTCGTAGAGGCTTTCCCGGTCGGCCCAGGCCCCGGTGGCCAAGAGGGCCGTGGTCTCCCCCAGGGAATAGCCCAGGACCGCCTGGGGGTGGATATTGAAGCTGTTCAACACCTGGGCGCCCAGGAGGCCGAAGGAAACCTGGCCTAAAATGGCCTGAAGGGGGGTGGGCTCCCGGCCCTGGGCCCCCCAGAAGACCGAACTTTGAAAATGATCGGCCAGGTGGCCGGCCTGATCTTCCAGGCGGCCCATGAGGTGGGGGAAAGCCATGGCCAGCCGCCGGCCCAGGCCGTGGTAATGGCTGCCCGAGCCGGGAAAGACCCAGGCCAGTTCCCCATTGACCCTTTCGCTGTCCAGAGCCCAGAGGAGACGGTGGTTCTGGTCCGGGGAAAGGGGAGGGCTCCCGCCCTTTAGGCGGGCTCGGGCCTTGTTGATCAATTCCAGGAGATCATCGAAGCCGCGGGCCAGGATGGCCAGGGTCGGCCGGGCTCCGGAGGCCCCGCCGTATTCGGACCAGAAGCGGTCGCCCAGACGCTTCAGGGCTCTCTTTTCAGCCCGGACAGGGCCCAGGACATCCACCAGTTGGAAGCGGGTCTCCTCGGTCCGGGCCAACTGTTCCAGGCGGCCCAAGAGCCCCAGGCCGTCCTCCCGACCCCGGGCCCGGACCAGGAACCAGGTGGCGTCCTCGTAGGAGAAGGGGGGGGAGGAAACTTCTTCGCCGCCCTTTTCAGTGATGGCGAAGCCGGAGGATTCCAGGCGGCGCGGCGGATCGCTACGGTTCTTTATCCAATAGGCGGCCCCGGCCCCCAAGCCCCGGGAAACCAGGCGGTGGCGGATGAAAAAGGCGTTGCGGACCAGGGGGAAGAAACCGCCGAGGCCCCCCAGGCGCCCCCCGGGCTCCGAGGTCATAGATAGTTCCGGGGCCTGGCCGCGGCCCAGGGTGAAGGCCGCCTCCTCCGAGGCCACCACCATCATGGCCGCTCCTTCTTCCCAGAGGCGATCCGGCTCCAGGGCCGCGGTTTTGGGGTCCCCGAGGGTGTCCACCACCCCCACCAGGGCCAGGTCGATCTCGCCCCGGCCGATGGCCTCCATGGCCAGCTT
>Ga0082212_10011034_pt1 | contig 11491 bp, 11 predicted proteins | sample TergutNt197P3_FD_71548 | JGI IMG/M metagenome (GOLD analysis project Ga0082212, IMG submission 71548) | Neocapritermes taracua P3 segment gut microbial communities from Petit-Saut dam, French Guiana - Nt197 P3 | ecosystem: Host-associated > Arthropoda: Insects > Digestive system > Gut ... | reverse complement strand
CACTTCCATGTTGCGCCTTTCGTGATTAAGGTTTGAACTCTCAAAAACGGAAGCGTAACATGTTTTCCATCAACGCCGCAAGGCCAATCGCCCTGCGGCAAGCGGCTTTTAGGCAGTTAAAAATTTATCTCTGAGCGATTTGGCCATCGAAACACTGCTGACGATGCGTAAGTTGTTTCAACTGCCGTATCGCGGCATCGAGCAGGTGATTCCGCCGCGCAAAGACGCGAAGATCAAGCGACATGGCAACAGCAAAGAGCCGTGACTTGAGCGTGATGATGCGATTCGCAAATACGGTCGCAAGAGCTGGAAACGCCGCATTGGTTACCATCGCTGGTCGAAACCGCGATGTTCCGCTTGCGTTGTTTTCGTGAAGGGGCGATTTTCGGTGGCCGACTGAAAAACCGGCTCATCGATAATCACAGCGTTGTTTGGCCGGAATACCGGCATGCGGAAACGCGAATCAGGTGCAAAATACTGAATCACTTTACAAACCTCGGACTGCCGGAGTATTTTTCAAAATAAACTATAGGAAACAACGCCACTGTACACGCAAAAATCGTCCTGCAAGGACAGAGCGGTTTTGTTGTGTGAACGGTTACGGAGTATTTTTAATAACATCTCAGGAGCAAACATGCCAAACTATTTCCTTGACAACGACGATATACGGTTTCATTTCGGGTTTCATGATTTGAAGGAATTGGCCGGATTGCAGGAGCGCGAAACGTGGAACGGCGATGCGGACTATGTGCCGGAGTCGCTCGACGACGCCGTTGATAATTATCAGCGCGTGCTGGAGATCATCGGCGAAGTGGCGGCGGAAACGGTGGCGCCGGGTGCCGAGCAGGTCGATGCCGAAGGCAATACGCTCAACAGCGACGGCACCGTGACGTTGCACCCGCAGGTGCGGCTCAATCTCGACCGTCTCGCGCAGGCCGACATGATGGGTTTCACCATTCCCCGCAAATACGGCGGCATCAACTGCCCGATTCTCGTTTACACGATGGCAACCGAGATCGTCGCCCGGGCGGATTGCTCGTTCATGAACATGTTCGGATTGCAAGGCATCGCCGACACGATTTACGCCTTTGCGACGGACGACATACGCGACGAGTATCTCCCGAAATTCGCAAACGGCCAGGTCACCGGCGCGATGGTGCTCACCGAACCCGACGCCGGCAGTGATTTGCAGGCTGTGCGTTTGCGTGCCGACCAGGACACCGACGGCAATTGGGTGCTCAACGGCGTCAAGCGGTTCATCACCAACGGTTGTGCGGAAGTGTTGCTCGTGCTGGCACGCAGCGAACACGAAATTTCCGACGGTCGCGGGTTGAGCCTGTTGATTTGCGACCGTTCGCCGCGTGTCAAGGTGCGTTGCCTCGAAAAGAAACTCGGCATACACGGCTCGCCGACCTGCGAACTCGTGTTCGACAACGCACCGGCACGATTGATCGGCGAACGTCAGCGAGGGTTGATCACCTACGTCATGGCGTTGATGAACGGCGCAAGACTCGGCATTGCGGCGCAATCGCTCGGCGTTGCGGAGGCTGCATTTCGTCTGGCGCGGACGTATGCCCACAGCCGTGAGCAGTTTGGTGCCCCGATTGAGCGGCTGTCACCCGTGGCCGAAATGGTCGTCGATATGAAAGTGGCCATTGAAGCGTCACGGTCGTTGACGTATGAAACCGCTCGCGTTTGCGACATCGAAAACAACACGAACCGTTTGCTCGAACATGCAAGTGACAAACTGTCCGATGACGAAAAGAAATCGCTCAAGACGACCGCACGCACGCTCAAGAAGCTCAACGCGATGCTCACGCCGATGAGCAAATTTTTCGGCAGCGAGATGTCCAACGAGGTGACGTACAAGTGCATTCAGGTACTCGGTGGTTCCGGTTACATGAAAGATTACGCCGCCGAACGTTACGCCCGTGACGCTCGCATCACTAATATTTACGAAGGCACGAGCCAGTTGCAGATTCTCGCCGCCATTCGCGGAATCACTTCCGGCGTGTTCAAAACTTACGCCGAAGAACTTGACGCCCGTTATGCAACTGATGACGCGGAATTGATGCAACTCAAAACCCTGCTCAACAGCGCGAAAGATGAAATCACGGACGCGGTGGCTTTCGTGAAAACGCAATCCGGTGTGTATCTCGAACTCGTTGCCCGGCAGTTGGTCGAGTCGGCGATTTACGTGTTGTGCGGACATTACCTGATCGGCCAGGCATTAACGTGTGACCGGAAAAAACGGGTCGCCAATTTGTACATCGAAAAGAAACGCCCGATGGTCACTGCCAATTGTACCGTCGTCAAAAACGGCAACGCACAGGAGATTGAGGATTACGAATTGATCGCCTGTGCCGTGCCCGTTGCGTAAGCAAGGAATCAGAGCCGCGCACGAAGTAAGCGGTCGAATTGCGTTAGCCGCGTCACTCTGATCGCAATTCAGAACCGCAATCGCAAGATTGCGGAACGATGTTATAATACGTCTTTATTCTTCTGACGCAAACCAATTTCTGTTCGTTTTTATCCAGTCATGCCAGCCAATCTGACACAACAGTACCACAAGGCGGAAGCCGAATACCGAAAAGCAACGACTCCTGACGAAGAACTGAAGTGGTTGCAGATTATGCTTGCCGAGATGCCCAAGCACAAGGGCACCGACCACCTTCAGGCGACGCTCAAACAGAAAATCTCACAGGCGAAGCAGGAAATTGAGCAATTTCGCAAGACCGGCGGCAAGAAAAGCGGCGGCAAATCGTACAAAATTCCGCGACAAGGGGCAGGAACGGCAGTGATTATCGGCGGCCCCAACTCAGGGAAAAGCCAACTTCTGGCGACATTAACCCATGCTACACCGACGGTTGCGCCGTATCCTTTTTCGACCACCGAACCACAACCCGGCATGATGGACTGGGAAGACGTTTCCGTACAATTAATTGACACACCGCCGATTACGCCTGATTTTTACGAGCAGTATATGTCCGGTTACATTCGTGCCGCCGACTTGGTGCTGCTGCTGGTCGATCTCGACAGCGATGATGGCATCGACCAATTGCAAGATGTGTTGAATAAGCTCAATTCCGGCAAAACCCGGCTTGGTACCGAGACTTACATCGACGAAGACGACATCGGTTTGACTTTTACTCGCACTTTTCTCGTCTGCAATAAGATCGACACATCCGACGCACTGACGCGACTTGATTTATTGCACGAATTTTGTCCCCTCCCGTTTGAAGAATATTGTATCAACGCAACGGACAATGATTCCTTAACGTTTTTTCGCAAATTGATTTATGACGCAATGGACGTCATTCGCGTTTACACCAAACTGCCACAGAAAAAAGAGGCGGATTTCGACCGCCCCTTTACCATTAAGCGCGGTGGCACATTGATTGAATTAGCGGAGTTAATTCATAATGATTATGTCAAAAATTTCCGTGGTGCCCGCATCTGGGGCGAAGCAGTCCATGATGGCACACCGGTCAAAGGCGACTATATTTTGCATGATAAGGATATTGTGGAACTGAATTCATAAGTCGAAAAAGAATTTCGCCCCTTATTTCTAACGGGGAAAATATATGATGATGCGGACGTCACTCACGGCGATATATTGTTTCAGTTTTCTACCCACTGAATCATGGAGGGAAAATCATGAATACGGAAAAATATATCGTTCGTCTCAGCGACGAGGAACGCCAAGAACTTGAAACCGTTGTCAAAAAATTGAAAGGAACCTCGCAAAAAGTCAATCGTGCTCTTGCTTTACTTCACGCCGATGCCAACGGCCCCGACTGGACAAATGACCAAATTGCAGCCCGGACCAGCCTGACCTTACCCACAATTTTAAATTTGGTGGGGTACTACTTTACCAAGTCAAAGTTAAAAACGGTGTTGTCTTTTTCCACCGTTGCGGTGAGTCCTGAGGTTGCGACTCTTTCGTAGCGTTCGGGAATAAGGCTCTTCGGTCGGGGAAGATTAGGGTCCGGTGCCGATGATGTGCCATCATATTCACCGGGCGTTTCCGCAACAGGGGTTTTTTCTCTTTTGTGGACGGTGACCAAATACTTGCCCGGTGTGGTTCCGCCATCGACCGCTCCTTGCGGCGTTTGAAGAACATAGTTCCCACTGGCATCCGTGGTACCGTAAGCCGGAAGCCCTACTCCCTCTGTTTCAGGGGAAAAATTGACCGTCGCATCGGCAAGCGGCGCACCATCAAACGTGATGGTGCCCGATACCTTGATCGTGTCCAATTTGCTGCCGCAACCAGATATCGCAACGACAGTGAGAAGCGTGATGAATAGTAATGTGATTCGCATGGTATTGGGAATGGAAAAAAGTTAAAAATGACAAAACGGTTTAGTCGGAACATCGACATGAAGAAGCCGCAAGTTTCGCGGAACACCACTTCACTTGCGACTCTCATTGATTTTTCTACAGCGAAACGGATTCGCCGCCTGATGGAGATGCCAGAGAACCCCAAACGCCAAACGTTGAGGGACCCGACGTGTATTTTCTTCCGCAATTGGTATCCGGATTGGGAGTAGCGATGAGTGGCTCTCCCAGCATTTGCGTAATGTCGCCGCAGTTCACCGTGTCAGAAACGAATTGGACCGAGCCGTCACACATCCCTACGGTTACCCCGCCGGTATGATGGCTACTTGCGGAAATGATGAATGAGACATTAACACACGAAGGGCTGTTCGGCGGAAGTGAGGCATTGTAGAAGTTTTGTGCATGATTCATATCCCCCCATCGTCGCCCTTTATAATATTCTGAGTTATTGTGAGGCGTATCGGTTGGCCGAATCATCCCCTTATCGCCGCGCACTGCCGCACACACGGAAGGAGGGGCGTATCGAAGATCGTCTGTGCTGGGGGGCATCACCACAGACCCCTTGGCGGAACGATCATTACTCGTACCATCTCCGATCACAGTTTCCGAAAGGCACATCGTGTTACTGGTACCGTCTGCCATCGAAAGGTCAGCCAGAGCATTTCCGCGCCGCATGATTCCCCGTTGCCCCGCATCACTTTCCGGCCAATCCCAACCAATCGGATAATCGCCGATGCTGCCCACGTAACTGCTGGGAACAAGTTGTCCACTCGCTACTCTGGCTCGGGAATCGGAAGGGCATGCCAGAATGCTAAACGGTTCTGCATAAAGGTTGGATTGTTTGCCGTGAACCCAAGGGGGACCAAGTTTATAGTTGGGGTCCCACATCGCCGCATAACCGACAAAACGTTCGTCCCCTGCCGTAGGCATGGGATTTTGTTGTGATGCCCACTCACATCCCGCTACAAGTTCGGTGTACTTGCCCGGCTGTTCGACGAAAGAAAGCAGTGTCGTTTTGAAACTGAGGCGATCTGCAAAGGGAATGGTACTTCCAGGTTGATCTGCTCTTCTGTAAGCCATCCAAATGGGGTCTCTCCCATTGGCGGGCAAACGATTGTGGGCATCGTGAAATGTATGCATGGCAAGTGACCACTGTTTAACGTGGTTTGAGCACTGCATTCGCCTTGCGGCTTCGCGGGCTGCCTGAACGGCAGGCAAAAGAAGGGCAATCAAAATACCAATGATCGCGATCACAACCAGAAGTTCAACGAGAGTAAAAGCTCTTAAGTTTCCCCCCCCCCCCATTTTAACATTCTTTGAAACTTGCATAATTCATCTCCTCATAAAGTAGTTGAAAAAGAAAGTGTAGCTGACCTCAAAAATCACAAAACTACACCATATCAATTACTTTGTATTATACCTCTATACATCCGTCGTACAATATCTAAAATACATTTTTTTGCCGTACTAAAAAGAAAAAAGTACGGAAAAATCTTATTTTCCGTACTTGCTCAGAGTATATCTGTTCAATGGAATCATTTAACGTGCCGTGGAGATGTTGAAAACTCCGTTTCTTCCGCCGATGGTCAAAGAAAAGCCGTTGCTGACTGGTGCATAGTAATCATAGTAACCAGGCACAACAACAGGTGGAGCAATAACAGGTGCTGCAATAACAGGTGGGGCAACCACTTGAGGCACAACGACAACCCTGGGTTGCACAACCGGCGGATGATGCGGCGGTTGAAAATGCGGTTGATAATAAGGTGCAGGATGCGCTCCAACCGGCGGACGATTGACCACAACACGTTGGTTGTGCATTGGTGGGGGCGGAGTCGGAACATGAACCTGCATCGTGGGACGGGCGACTTGAGCAGGCTGGGCAAACTGCGGATAGGCTTGCGGTCTCGGTGGCTGTGCGACTGGCGGATAGGCTTGCGGTCTCGGTGGCTGTGCGACTGGCGGATAGGCATGTGGACGCGGCGGCTGGGCCAAAAGCAGTGTGGGGATCAACGCAATACCAACAATGGTCAAAGTTAAAGTAAACTTTTTCATCATACACCTCTCTTCTGTTTGAAAATGATTTTGTTGTAACTTAATTCTGAATGCCAAAGCAAATCAGATTGTTTTCTCTTTCCAATAGTCTTATCGCAAAAACGTTTCTCTTTGCGACAGAAAATCATAAAAAGTTGAGCAAGAAAATCAATTTTTTTAATATTGATGTAACCAATTAAAACATAATATGTTAAGTAATCAGAACATTAATCAGTTGCCTTTCTTTGAAAAACAGTATTATTTCTTTAAAGAAAACTAGAGAAAATACAACAAGTCTTCCGATAAATACGAATATAGCGACAGCTCTTTTCATTAACAAGTGTACACGTATGCCACTTTTCATCAAAACAATACACATTGCCAACTTACTTGCTCTTGTCATATTGACTGGATGTGGGATTCTTCCTCAACATCGGTTCAAGCCGACATTGCACAATCCCCGCATGCAGTTGCGCGAGGTGGCCATTGTGCCGTTTCTGAATCGTTCCGGCAATTCCCATGCCGACGGCGAAGAAGTGGCACAATTGTACGCCAATCAAGTGCAACGCATTCCCGGCTTTAATGTTATGCCGATTGAAACCGTCAAACAGGCGATGATCGACACCAAATTGACAAAATTTGCAAGCGTCGATGACATAAGGGTTTTGGGCGATTATTTGGGTGTCGATGTTGTCGTTCTTGGTGCCATTAATCAGTATTCGAGTTTTCAGCCGCCGAATATAACGCTCGAAGTCGAATGGTACGCGACCAATCCTTATTTTCATCCCATTGTCAAAGGGCACGGTTTGCCGTGGGGAACTCCGGCGGAAAAGGAGATTCCCGATTCGGTCATCTTAGAGGTCGAGCAAGAACTTGCCCGGGCACAACTTGCGACACAAACGCCTGACCCAAAAGCGGTTCCGTTGCGCAATCAGCCGCCTGATGATCATCCGGCGTTGTCACCTCCCGGTATGTCACCCCCCGGTATGGTTCCGGCACAACAATGGCCTGCCACATATCCGGGTAACACTATGTATCCGGGAAACAATTGGCAGCCAAACACGGGGCAACCGATTGCCATCCCGAATATGAGCCTCCCGGATGCTTCGTACCTCCCGCCGACACTTTCGCCCAATGCGGCATCGCCAAACACCGATTCGTCAAAGCAAGTCGTGACGGCCTATTACCCTCAGTTTAATACGTCAAATGACGATTACGCGGAATATTATGCCGATGATGAACCGGAAGATGCCGAAACGGAAATTTATTTGCAGCGACAAGAAGCGGCCATGGGCGAGTTGTCCCAACGGGCACAGGGGGTATTCAGCCGTACACAAAAAATGCCGAAACCGGACGCTTCGCGGCAGTACCCGCCCTACGAAACGCCGGTGACCTTGCCCAGCCAACGCATTCCGGGAACTGCCGACATGTCGGGCAGGTCGAATCTTCCGCAAGACGCGACGCAAACCTATTCAGCACAACCGCTTCCGATTGTCATGGGCACGATTTCCGCAACGCCGGATTACCTGGCCGTCATGCCGGGAACACCGGTCGGACAGGGATTGATTGCCGGGGAACCTGTCGCGTTTCCGGGACTTCCGGCTAACTGGCCCGACCCGCGAGGGTTGATTCCCGACGGTCCACAGGCCAATCCGCCGACAAATTGGACAGTCAGCAACGAACCGGTTATGCGTCATGTCGCCACATACAACGGCAACGACGTCAATTTTACCCGGCGATTGGCCGATTATGAGTCGCTTTTCATTGATGACCGACGCATCGGCGGTTGGCAGGGAATTTTGCGCCGCCGGACAGATTTCATCAGTGCCTGTTGCTGCATGCACATCTGGGAGATGCTGGCGTGTCGAGGAGGTGCCGGCAAGGCGGAGAGAATCACAATACAAGATAAATTTTGGATGAATCCTTAAATGAGCAATTTGGAGTTTATAGCGACATGACACAGTAAACAAACAGGTGAATTACACCGATTATATTGAAACATTGTAAATATAACAAATATTCAAAATAAACAAAATAATAGATGTAAATAAATTAGAAAATGTTAAAATTTTCATTGTTTACAGACGATAAAGAGATCAGAGTATCAAGATTAAGCCCCACACCGCAATAGGAAGTAAGAAATCGTGAGCCAAGATACCAACATGCTTGCCCTGGTCAAGGGTTCGGAACGCTATGTTTTTCTCTATACGGAGGCCAATCGGGCTGAAACGTTGCGCACTCTTGGACGTTTTGCTTCCAATCCGGAATTGAGTTTCAGTTGGTATGACGCAGCGGTTCTCAGCCAAAAAATACGCCAGGAAAGTATCAAGGCAACACAACCGCAAAGCTTTTCCCAAGAGACATCGCCCATTTCAAGACGCTATAATCTGCCGATTTCCGGCGAAAAAGATTTGTTTTAGTCCACCGCACACAGTTGGGATCACAGTTCCGTCATTTCACTGTGAGTCATACCGACATCTTCGGTCTTGACAATATTGAGATGCGGTTCTGCCAAGTTGTGCGGATGGTCAAAAAAGATGTCGTTGACGTTGATTTCGTCATCCTGAAAGTCATCGTAGGAACTGACATAGCCCGGTAGCAGGGAACGTTTCTTTTCTTCTTGCCACGCAACAAGTACGGCGTTTTGGATCATTTCGCGACATGCGGAATTGATCGGGTGAGCAATGTCGGCGTACAGTTTGATTCTATCCGTGCCGAATTTTTGGTAATACGATTGATGAAATCGAAAACCGCATTGATTGCAGTAGTTTGCCTTGACATGGTTCTTGACGCGGCATTTGGGGCAATGCACCATCAGTTTCCGGCTCGGCATGGCGACAAACGGCCCATGATTGCCTTCGATGATTTTTAAGTCCCGAACGACAAAACAATGGTCGAACGTGACGCAACAAAACGCCTTGAGTCGTTCCGTCGGGACATCCATCAGTTTGACTCTCACTTCGGTGATTTCCATCTTCGTATCCTCCTTTGAAATGTCATGGTCGTGATGCAAACTCATTGTGCTGTCGTAGTGAATCCCAAGAAACCACGGAATGGGCGACAAAAACCTCTCCAATATCCGCTTGACGCAACCGTGATGCCAGTTGCTGTGCCTGCTTTTCATTGTGGCAAAGTGCAAAATAAGCCGTGCCGCTGCCGGTCATCTGATGAGCCGGACAGTCGAGTTCCTCAAACAGTTCGCTCAGCCGCGCGATTGTCGGACACAGTTGCCGTGCCGTTGCTTCGAGTCGGTTGAACATTCCCGCCGCTATTTCGTTATGGTTTCCGTTTTGCAATCCCCGGACAAGCCGTTCCGGGGAACGACGTTCTTCGGTACGAGGCATCCGGCAAGCCCGGAATGCTTCGGCGGTCGAAATGCCTTCCGGCGGTTTGACGATGACAAAATCAAGTCTCGGTGCCGAGTCAATCGGTGCGACCAACTCGCCGCGTCCCAAGCCGATTGACATGCCGTTGACGAAAAACAACGGAACGTCACTGCCCAACTCTGCGCCAAGAGCCAACATTTCACCCGGAGAAAGTCGCAGGTTCCAGACATCACCGGCCAATCGAATTGCCGTAGCCGCATCGCTGGAACCGCCGCCCATTCCGGCTTGACTCGGGATCCGCTTCACGAGTCGGATTCGACAACCGTTTTTTACGCCGTAACGTTTTCTGACCAGTTCCATTGCCTTGACGATGAGATTCTCCGTTCCGGTTGGAATGTCATCCGTTGTTTTTTTGGTGTTATCCTGCTCACAAATCAACGTGATTTCAGGGGAATCCTGCGGCTCGACAGTAAGTGTATCATAAATGCTGATTGGGCAGCACAACGAGCAAACATCGTGGTAACCATCAGACCGTTTGCTGTGGATTTCAAAAAATAGATTCAATTTCGCCGGTGCGTGACCGACAAAACACGGGAACGACTTGCTTGCGGTCATGTCGGTTTGCGTTTCATGGTCGGTGAATCAAATGCCAATATGGGACAACGAGTATGTTGATCAACCCTAATTAAGACGAAATAATTGTACCACTTTGTGTGGAACCGTGTCAAGAAGAAAATGGGTATTTTTGTTCAGTATTAGTGTGATAAAAACCATTTGTCTGTTTGGGTAGTTTAGTTAATAATGGCAAAATTAAATTGCAATGGTCATGGAATGTTTCACGCCGCATTGAGGGGAACGGTTATGCCGATGTTGCATTGCCATCACAAATTTTCTAAAATAACAATCTGTGTTACCGTAACTCTCTTCCGCAACCAACCCCCCAAAGATATTCCCATCAAGGAATATCCTTTCATCCTGAAAATCTTGTTAATCCTGTCAGAAAAAATGAACTTGTAAATCCTGTCCGATGATTCTTTGGCGAAAACCTAAGGACTGGTCTTGTGCGGGAAAGAGGAAGGAATTTGTACAAAAAAACTTGACTCAAACTCCCCGAATGACACAAGACCATTTTTTATACCCCATCACCCACTCAACCCAAATAGCCGGACGCAATCTCAGCGTCGCGGCTCTGCCGTCGCAATGTTCTCGCTACGACAACCATAAGCGTGATCTTATAAGTAACAGGGTACTTGGAGAAAAATGTCATATAAGAGCAGTTTTTGGCCACCCCATATATTTTTTCACCACGAACAACCATCATATTCGCAATCGTAAGATTGCGAAAAAAATCAGAGCCGCGCACGGAGTAAGCGAAAAATGATAGGGTGGTCACGCCGTGACCGCCGCAAAAAACAGCAGCCGGGAACGCAGTTAGTCAAAGGCGAACGGAGTGACCGGTGAGGGCGGTATCGACCCCGGCACACTCCGGTCACTGTGCTACGCGTGTTTTTTCTGCCGCAGCGCATATTTCCGGCTGCCATTGGGGGGTAAGGACACACATTCAGATTATTGCACACAATACAATATATCTTTTATTCGTTTCAGGCTACTGTTATAAGTCTTGTTATCATTGTATAATCTATATGTGGAATGTGGAATAATGATAAGGCTTACTTGTCTCTTTTCCGGTGAAAGCAATTCCTCATGAATCAAGTTCTCCATTTTCCCGATAAAGGAAACGCCCCATGCTGAAATTCCATTTGATTGCCGTATTAACCGTTTTACTGTCCGCCGGT
>Ga0082212_10011033_pt1 | contig 11491 bp, 8 predicted proteins | sample TergutNt197P3_FD_71548 | JGI IMG/M metagenome (GOLD analysis project Ga0082212, IMG submission 71548) | Neocapritermes taracua P3 segment gut microbial communities from Petit-Saut dam, French Guiana - Nt197 P3 | ecosystem: Host-associated > Arthropoda: Insects > Digestive system > Gut ... | reverse complement strand
ACCATACCCCGTCGACTATATCGTCCAATGCTTCTCCGTCATGCCGGATACATTCGTACAGCGCTGCGCAGATCAGCTTTTTCCGCCTGAGGAAATACGGCGTCTCATAGGCGATTCGGCTGCCGGAGCGGGTGAACGCCAGAAACTGCGTCGCGGTCAGCATGGGGTAAGGTGTCGTTCGCAGCCGCTGATACTCGGCGGTTATTTCATCCTTATGCGCTTTTGACAGGGATGCCCAGGCTGAGCGATCGGCAGCTGAAGGGAAAGGGATGCGTTCCGACGGGGGCGCGAGCAGAGCCTTCAGATTATGTGTTTCCAAATAGGTATGGAACAGCTGCCCCAATCATCTTCACCTCATTTCATTTCATCATATTGCATATGATGATGGCGGTTGACGTATATCTTTTACGTCTGCCGCAGCTCGTCCAGATAAGGCTTTACGCACGCTGCGCCCGTGAACAGTACGCTGCGGATACCGGCTTCGCGGGCTGCCCGAACATTTTCCGGAACATCATCGAAAAACAGGCAGGATGCCGGTTCGAGCCGGTACTGTTTTAAAAGAAGCTGATAAATCGCGGGAGAGGGTTTCAGCAGATTCACGTCGCAGGAAAACACACCGCCGTCAAACAGGGCAAAAAAATCATAATGGCTTAGGATGTAGTCGCGCAACTCCCGGTGATAGTTGGAAAGATAGTAAAGACTGTGTCCGTCCGCCTTTATACGTGGCAGCAGCGCAACCGTGTCATGAACGGGCGTGAGCATATCGCACAGTCTGTTCATGGCCGTTATGACCGCTGATGCATGTTCCGGGGCGCGAGAACAGAATACTTCCGCCGCCTGACGGTGTGTTAACAGACCTTGGTCCATTTTCTCCCATTCGGGGCTCGCAAATATCGTTTCGTATATCTTGTCCGCCAGCCGCCGTTCGGGGAACAGGGACGCTAAAAACGGAACAGGCTGATAGTGGACCAGGACGTTGCCGATATCAAAGATAAAGTTCACAGCCGCTCCTCTCTATCCATGCGTCAGGCATTCTTGCGCGGTTTTCGCAGCGTTTCCAGCATGGCGTGGATATTTTCAGCCGGGACATCCCGTGTTAGGGCATGCGACGGGCCGGCGATATAGCCGCCGCCCTCCGACAGCCGGTCTGCCTTTAAACGCGTTTCGCGCCGTACGTCACGCGCGCTGCCGAAAGGCAGTGTTTTTTGCAGGCTGATCCCGCCCAGAAACGCGATATCGCGGCCGTACTCCTTCTTGATGCGGAATATATCAAAGACTTCCGGCTGGAACGGATCATACAGATCGATGCCGGTTTCGATCATATCCGGCAGGATGGTTTCGATATCGCCGCAGGTATGAACATAGACGAACTTGCCTATGGCCTTTATCCGCCTGTGAATCAGCGTGATGCGCGGTTTGATGAATATGCGCCAGAGTTTCGGCCCCATGATCAGCCCGCGCTGTTGTCCCCAGTCGTCGCCGTAGTAGATGCCGTCCAGCTGCGGGAACGCGGCGAGTGCGTCGATTGTGCGCAGGTAATATTCCGTCAGCCTGTCCAGCAGGTTGTGAATCAGGGAAGGGCGCAGCAGCATATCCGTCAGCAGCGCTTCCATCCCGTACAGAATCCATGCCCGTTCGAACAGGCCGTGCCCGATATTCACATAGCAAAACTGATCCGGGTGCGCCTGCAGCCCGGCCTGTACCCGTTCCCGCAGGCCGGTTCGGGCCAGATCCGGGAAAGGGAAGGAGGTGATATGGCTGTCGTCCAGCGGATGGCTGTCCACAATACCGATATCCTTATCTACCGTGCGGTTCCAAACAACGCCGAACTCATCACGGATGTAGCCTTCCCGTACGGGGGTCTTCGGCGGCTTCGCGTCTATCAGCGCCATATGGTTGCCGATGTTTTCTATGAAGTTCGCATCCTGATAATAAGCGGCCATGTTTTCATAAGCTTCGCGCGTAAATTTCACCTGATAAGGCGTTATCTCCGTATCATGATGCCGTATCGCGGCGATGACACGCTCCCGGTCGGTCATACGATCCTCTCGCCTTCAGTGGAATGGACGCTATGTCAAGCTCTTTGAATAGCAAATATGGCTTTTTCTCCGTTTAAGTCCCATTCTTTCCGGATGGCGTCCGCGTTCCCCGGTCCCGGCTCCAATGACAATGCCAGCACACTGCTTGAGATCAGCTCGCGGCCTTCCAGGAAAGCGCCGGCCAACGTTTGTCCCGCCACATAGCGGACATGTATACGGTCGGTCACATCAAAATTCGCTTCGCGGCGCATGGTTTGCAGCTTGGATACCGCCTCGCGTATGTAGCCTTCGCGGATCAGGGCAGGTGTCAGACGCGTATCCAGCGCGACGGTGACATCGCGGTCAGACTGTACCGCAAAGCCTTCTTTTTGAATGTTCTCCGCCAGTACGTCCTCTTTTGACAGATTGACTGTGATATCGTCCAGTTGGAACGTGATGTTCTCTCCGCGCTCAAAGGCGTCTGTTACATCGTTTCCATCGAGTGTTTTCAGCTTTTCGCCGATAGCGCCCAGCCGTTTTCCGTATCGGGGGCCCAGCGTGCGCATCTGCGGTTTAAGGCGGTATGTGGTAAAGCCGCGCGTAGAATCGGTAAAACGAACTTCCTTCACATTCAGTTCGTCTGCGCAAAGTTCCGCGTATTCCCCGCTTAAATCCGCGCCCTTCACGTACAGCGTCTGCGCGGGCTGGCGTACCTTCATGGCGGCCAGATTGCGCGCGCTGCGCGCCAGATTAACGACATTCAGCAGCGTGTCCATCTGCTTTTCCATGTCCGGGCGGATCACGGACGCGTCCTTAACCGGGAAATCACACAGGTGTACGGATTCCGGAGCGTCCGGATGATGGGCGCGTACGAGGTTTTGGTAGATGCTTTCGGCGATGAAGGGCACGAAAGGCGCGATGATCTTTGTTAACGTTTCCAGGACAGTATACAGCGTGATAAACGCCGCGGCTTTATCGCCTGCCATGCCCTTGCCCCAGAAGCGTTCGCGGCAGCGCCGGACATACCAGTTGCTTAAATCATCCACAAACTGCGCGATGGCCCTGGCGGGTTCCGGAACGCGATAGGCGGACAGATCATCATCCACCTTTCCGATCAGCGTATGCAGCCTGGAAAGTATCCATCGGTCCATCAAACTCAACTCGGCGCCGGATAACGGATGTTCCTTCGGGTTAAATCCGTCGATATTGGCGTACATGACAAAAAAAGCGTATACATTCTGCAGTGTTCCTAAAAACTTGCGGCGGCATTCGGCGACGGCATCCGCGTAAAAACGGCTGGGAATCCAGGGCGCGGAGGAGTAGAAGTACCATCGGACAGCGTCCGCGCCATGTTCGTTCAACGCGTCAAAGGGATCGATCACGTTTCCTTTATGCTTGGACATCTTCTGTCCGTCCTTGTCCTGAACATGGCCCATCACAATACAGTGATTAAACGGCGCGCGGCCGAACAGGGCGGTGGATATGGCCTCCAGCGTATAAAACCAACCGCGCGTTTGATCGATGGCTTCCGATATAAAATCGGCCGGAAAACGCTGTTCAAACCGTTCCTTGTTTTCAAAGGGATAATGCCATTGGGCAAAAGGCATCGCGCCGGAATCATACCAGCAGTCTATCACATCCCGCACCCTGCGCATGTCTCCGCCGCATTCGGGGCAGCGAAGGATGATGGCGTCGATGTAAGGCCTGTGCAGTTCAATATCGCCGCAGGGTGTCAGCGCCATGGCTTGCAGTTCCTGTTTGGAGCCGATCACATGCACATGCCCTTCCGCGCAGACCCATACGGGCAAAGGCGTACCCCAATAACGTTCGCGTGATAAACCCCAATCTATCACATTCTCCAGGAAATGACCCATGCGGCCTTCTTTGATGTTTTCCGGATACCAATTCACGGTCCGATTGTTCAGGAGGAGGCTGTCCTTCAGCTGTGACATGCGGATGAACCAGGCGGGCCGGGCATAGTACAGCAGAGGCGTTTCACACCGCCAGCAGAACGGATAACTGTGTGTAAAGGGCATTTGCGCGAACAGCAGTCCCCGAGAGCTCAGATCGCTTAGGATTTTGGGGTCGGCGTCTTTCACGAAATCCCCTGCCCAGGGTGTAGGTGGTGTAAAACGGCCCTGCGTATCTACCGGCTGCAGGAGCGGCAGGCTGTATTTCCGGCCGATCCTCGCGTCGTCTTCGCCGAAGGCAGGCGCGATGTGCACAATGCCGCTGCCTTCAGACAGCGTGACATAGGGATCTGTTACGACATACCAGGCCTTTTCTTCCGGAGGAGCCAGCTGATACAGCGGTTCATACTCCAACCCTGCCAGCGCGCTGCCCTTGACGGTTTCCTGCACCTCAGCCTTCCTGTTTGCAAAGACGGTTTCCACGCGCGCTTCGGCCAGATAATAAGCCTGATTCTCACAGGAAACCAGGCAGTAATTCTCCTTCGCATTTACGCACAATGCAACGTTGGCCGGCAGAGTCCAGGGGGTGGTCGTCCAGGCAAGCAGATAGGTATCGGTCCGGTTCAAAACTTTGAAAGCAACAAATGCGGACATGTCGTCCACATCTTTATAGCCTTGCGCCACTTCGTGGGAGGACAGAGCCGTCCCGCAGCGGGGACAATACGGAACCACTTTGTGACCTTGGTATAACAGGCCTTTTTCATGGATGGTTTTCAAGCTCCACCAGACAGATTCGATATAATGGTCATGGTATGTGACGTAGGGGTCGGACATATCCGCCCAGAAAGCGACCCGCTCGGACATCCGCTCCCAGTCGTTTAAGTATTTCCACACGGATTTTTTACATTCCGCGATGAAAGGTTCTATGCCGTATTGCTCGATCGCGGGTTTGCCGTCCAGCCCGAGCAGTTTTTCCACTTCCAGCTCGACGGGCAGGCCGTGCGTGTCCCAGCCTGCCTTGCGCAGCACGTTTTCACCCTTCATCGCGTGAAAACGCGGAAATAAATCCTTGATGGCGCGGGTGATGACATGGCCGATATGCGGCTGGCCGTTGGCTGTGGGCGGTCCGTCATAAAAAGTGAAAAGCTTCTCTGACGCATCCCGGCAGTGAAAGGACTTTTGAACAATGCCGTTTTCTTTCCAGAACGCAAGCACTTCCTGTTCGGCGGCGGCAAAGTCCGGATTCGCGGACACTTTTTGATACATGGAAATCCCTCCAAAAATAACGCCCCGGGCAATATTGCCCGGGGCGGAATGATCCGCGGTACCACCCGGATTGGCGGCATATAACCGCCCGCTCCAGTGCCCTGTATCGGGAGCGCCCGCCGTCTCCGGCCGGCAGGCTTAAGACGGAATGCTCCGAGGTGATCCGGCGCACGCGTTTCCGCCGGCCTTCCACTATCGCCGGCTCGCTTAGGAAACGGTATCACGCGCCCGTCCTCATCATCGCGTTACGGTCATTATATCTATTTTGGCCGGATTGTAAAGACCGTGTTATGACAGACGGGGGAAGTAAATTCTTGGCGTGGTCAAGAGGTTGTCGTTAAGCACATTTATTTCTTTAAGCCAATTCGCCGCAATCCTTGTATATACTGGGATCGCGGCTGTTGTTTTCTCCTTCATATGCAAAAGTCAGAGTATGATAGACGGGGGAAGAAAGAAAGGAAAAGAATCGCGCGGGAGCGAATAGACCTATCAAGCATGACGGGAGGATGATCATCTTTGATTCGCATGGGACGCGTTATCTGTTCGGCTATTATGGCCGTCATCATCCCGGCGGCGGCATGGGCGGAATCCCTGGGTTCTCTGGTGATCGTTACCCAAGCGCCGGATGCGGTGGTGACGGATTCCGACCCTCCGCCTGTCAACCCTGATGATGTGTCGGATAACCCTTTAGGCGCGCTGACGGATGTCTTTCGGGGGCCGGACAGTTTCAGTTTGCTGCTGATTGGCACGGATAGTTACGGCAGCCAAATTTCCGGCCGTTCCGACAGTATGATTCTGTGCAAGCTGAACCGCAAGACCGGGAAAGTGATGATTGTTTCGTTTATGCGCGATTTATATGTCGCGATACCCGGACGCGGGAGCACGCGTCTGAACGCGGCGTTTGTATACGGGGGCGCCGCGCTGCTTCGGGAGACGCTCAGCAACCAGTTCGGCGTCGCGGCGGATGCGTTTATCGCCGTAAACTTTACCGTGATGGTGGATTTGATGGATCGGCTGGGCGGCGTGGATGTGACGATTACCCGCGCGGAAATGACTCAGATTAACTATTGGGCTCGCGTGTATTACAGGAGGAGCGGGTTGAACACATCCGCTTACGGGCCTCTTAACACATATGGGGACGTACACTTGGACGGCGCGCAGGCGCTGGCTTTCAGCCGAATTCGTAATATCGACAGCGATTACCAGCGGACGCGCCGCCAACGCGATGTGGTCGCGGCCGCGTTTTCCCGGGCGACGGAACTGAACGCCGCGCAGCTTGCGCTGCTGGTTGCGGAGAACATCGGAAAAGTGAAAACGGATATCACTTTGGCCGACGCGCTCGATCTGCTGCCGCTGCTGCTCAGCGCGCGCGGCTGGGAAGTGGAGACATTCAGAATCCCCGCTGATCGTGCTTATGCGTCCCGTACTATTTCGGGCATGGCGGTGCTGGTGCCGGACTTAAAGAAAAACAGGGATTTACTCCGTGATTTTTTGGGTGAATGACACTGTTTATCGCTTGACAGCGAATAGGTGAAAACCTAAAATAGCCGTATTGTTTCCGAAAAAGGCGATCGGCGGCAAGGAAAGGGCATATGTATGGCGGTCAAGTATATATTTATCACAGGCGGCGTGGTTTCGTCCCTGGGCAAAGGGATCACGGCGGCGTCTTTGGGATGTTTGCTTAAGGCGCGCGGCTATATCGTATCCATGCAGAAAATGGATCCTTATTATAATGTGGACCCCGGGCTGCTTTCCCCTTTGCAGCATGGCGAGACGTTCATTACGGATGACGGTACCGCCGCGGATCTGGATTTGGGGCATTATGAGCGTTTTGTGGACGAGAATCTGCGCGGCGAGGCCAGTGTAACAACGGGGAAGATCCTAAAGAGCATCATGGATGCGGAACTGCGCGGCGAGTTTAAGGGAGGAACTGTCCAGGTTATTCCCCATGTGACGAATGAAATTAAACGACGAATCAGCCTGGCGGCGAGTAACAGCGGCGCTGATATTGCGATTGTAGAGATCGGCGGAACGGTGGGTGATATGGAGTCCGCGCCGTATCTGGAGGCGATCCGGCAGTTCAGCCGGGAGGTGGAACGTGACGACTGCTGCTTCATTCATGTGACCCTGCTCCCTTATGTCGGCACGACAGGCGAGCTGAAAACGAAACCGACGCAGAACTCTGTGCGGGATCTGCGTTCCATCGGCATCCAGCCGGACGTGATTGTCTGCCGAACGGAAGTGCCGATATCTGATGAAGCCAGGGAGAAGATCGCGCTGTTTTGCAGCGTCAAGCCGGATCATGTGATACAGAACAGCGATGTCGGCGTGATTTACGAAGTCCCGCTGATGCTTGAAAAAGAGAACCTGGCAGACATTGTTTTGAAGGCGGCGGGGCTGGATCGGCGCAAACCGGATCTTGCCGGCTGGAAGCAAATGATGAAGGATTATCTGTCCCCTTCCGGCGAAGTGAAGGTCGCGATTGTGGGAAAGTATGTCGCGCTGCGCGACGCGTACCTGTCCGTTGCGGAAGCACTCATTCACGCGGGCATCGCGAACCGCCAAAAGGTATGTATGGATTGGATTTCGTCCGATGTTATCAACGGTTCCGCCGCACCCTCATTATTGGGCGGCTATCATGCGATCGTCGTGCCCGGCGGATACGGGGCCCGCGGCGCGGAGGGGATTATTACGGCGCTGCGTTTCGCGCGCGAAAGCAAAACCCCCGCGCTGGCGATCGGATTTGGCATGCAGCTTGCGGTCGTGGAAGCATGCCGTCATCTCCTGGGATTAACGAACGCTCACTCCGCCGAGGTCAACCCCGATTGCCGGGACAAGGTCATAGCGATTCCTCCGGACCGTGTCTGTGAAAACGACAGCCGGAGCGCGTCGCGTATGGGAGGCTGCGATTTGGAACTGCTGCCGGGGCTCGCAGCGCGCGTGTACGGCGTCCGACACGTCCGCGAGCGCCACGGCAACCGTTATGAGGTGGAGCTGAGCTATGTCGCGCCGCTTGGGGATAAAGGCTTTCTGATGACCGGCCGCTGCGTGCAGGGAGGTTATCCCGAGGTCTTTGAATACCGGGATCATCCTTATTATCTGTCTGTCATCTATCACCCGGAATTTCTGTCGCGACCCAACAAGCCGCATCCGTTGTTTACTGCGCTGATTGAAGCGGCTATGCGGAACCGGGAAGGAAAATTGTCTTAAGTTTTTATACCGCCGGTATCGTTTATTGAATTTGGTCGGCGAGATTCTGCAGCTTCTCCAACCCCTGCGCCAGGCTGGTCTGCTGCTCGAGCGTGGCTTGACCCGCCTGCCTTCGCAGCTCATACTGGTCTATCGCGGCGGTCAGCACATCCAGGAGCGCAAGGTCGACCAGGTTCCTGCCGTTCAGTTCGTCGTACTGCCCGGAAAGGATTCGGATCGCATACACATGCTGGCGTACTTTTCCTATGACACTTTCGGTGCTGGAACCGCCTGTGCGTGACAGGCTGTTCAGCTGGCTGACCGCCGCGTCCGCCTCAAAACGAAGCGCTCTGACGATGGAAGCCTCATAATCGTTCCGGAACGCGGATTGACGGATCAGCATGATGGCCAGTACTGCGACTGTGACGATCAGTACGAGCAGGACCCCTTGCATGAGCTGTGTACGCCGCGCGGATTGATAATCGCCCCTGCGTGAGGTAAAATAACCGTGCATGGTTTCCTCCCTGATGATCACAATCGGTCGTTTTCATTCCTTAATGTCAGGCTGCGGATTTTATTCAGTATATCACAAGACAACACGGCGGTAAACACCGGCATTATGAAGAGGTGAGGCGTTTGGTACAGGCGTATGATCCATCTTTCGGCTCTCATGTTTTTTCCGATAAAGTGATGCGCGAGCGCCTGCCCGCCGATGTTTACAGGCAGCTGCGCGAAACGGTAGAAAAGGGAACGCCTCTTCACGACAAGGCCGCGGATACGATTGCCTGTGTGATGAAAGATTGGGCGCTGGAGCTGGGCGCGACTCATTATACGCATTGGTTTTCACCCATGAACGGGCAAACAGCTGAAAAACATGAGGCATTTGTATCGCCTATGCAGGATGGCACGGTGCTGTTTGAATTTTCCGGCAAGGCGCTGATTAAAGGCGAAACGGACGCTTCATGTTTTCCGTCCGGCGGCCTGCGCGCGACATTCGAGGCGCGTGGCGTTACTTCCTGGGATTGCGCCTCGCCGGCTTTTATCCGCAGGGATCCGGAGGGTATCGTAGCGCTGTGTATTCCGACGGTATTCTTAAGCTTTACGGGCGAAGCGTTGGATACGCGCGTCCCGCTGCTGCGAAGCATGACCGCGCTGAACGCTTCCGCGCTCCGCTTGCTGCGGGTTCTGGGCGACGATACGGTCAAACGCGTCATCCCGAATGTGGGCCTGGAGCAGGAATATTTCTTAATCGACCGCCATTTGTATCAAAAGCGGCGCGATCTGATTTATACGGGCCGTACCCTCTTTGGCGCCAAACCTCCCAAAGGCCAGGAGATGGATGATCAGTATTATGCGGCCATACGACAGCGCGTGTCGGGTTTTATGGCAGAACTGAACAGTGAACTCTGGCGTTTGGGCATTCCGGCCAAAACGCAGCATAATGAAGCCGCGCCCGCTCAGCATGAAGTGGCGGTGGTATTTGACAACGCTATTGCCGCATGTGACCAGAACCAGCTGGTGATGATGCTGCTGCGCAAGGTGGCGGCGCGCAGGGGATTGGCATGTCTGCTTCACGAGAAGCCTTTTTCCGGTTTTTCCGGTTCCGGCAAGCATGTGAACTGGTCTGTCGGTACCGACCGGGGAGAGAACCTGCTGGATCCCGGGAAAGAACCGATGAAGAACACGCGGTTCTTGATTTTTTTCCTTGCAATCGCCGCGGCAGTGCATGAACATGCGGATTTACTCCGGTTTGCGTGCGCCGGGTTAAGCAATGATTACCGTTTGGGCGGCTATGAAGCACCGGTTCCGATTATTTCCATCTTTACGGGCGGAGATTTGCATGTGCTGCTGGCCCGGGCGGCGGACGCGGATATGCGGGAGAGCGCGTCAAAGCAGGATATCCGGTTATCTGCGGACAGCGCGGACCGCAACAGGACTTCGCCGATCGCCTTTACAGGGAATAAGTTTGAATTCCGTATGCCGGGCGCCTCGCAGAGCGGAAGCTGGATCAGTGCGGTGCTCAACGCCATGGTCGCTGATCAGCTTGCCGCCGTCGCGTCCCGCCTGGAAGCCTCTGCGGATATTGACGGGGAAGTATCAAAAGTTATATCGGAACTCTTTGTCGCGCATGACGCGATCATTTTTAACGGAGATAACTATTCACCCGAGTGGCTTGCCGAAGCACAGAGACGTGGGCTGCCCTGCTTGCCTTCAACGGTTAACGCGATACCTGTCCTTGGCCGGGAAAAAACGATCCGCATGTTCACGAACACGCGCGTTTTATCCGTCACAGAGCTGGAAAGCCGGCAGACGGTATATTGGGATTCTTATATCAAACGCTTGCGCATCGAAGCGCAGACGCTTTGCGATATCCAAAGAAGGCAGATTCTGCCGGCTGTTTTGCGCTGCCAGGCGGCATGCGCACGCGACATCGCGGATATTGAAAAAACGGGCGTGAGCGCGGCGGTTCAACGGGATCTGCTCATTCGAACGACGCAGTTGTCAGAAACCTTAGACCGTGAGCTGAACGCGCTTGACGAATGTTTAACGAACCTGAACGGCATCCCGGAGGAAGCCAACGGGTGCGCGTGGCGCGACGCCATCCTGCCGCTGATGAGCGCGGTCAGAGACGCGTCTGATGCCCTGGAACGCATCATTCCCGCCGAGAATTGGCCTGTCCCAACCTATGGGGAACTGTTATTTTATGTATAGCGTCAGAAATAACAGGAGGCTGATGCAAGTGTTGCTAAAATTTTTCATCGGCAAAAAGAACGGGATGATCGCAGGGTTGCTGATCATGGTTATGAGCCTGCCTTGGATCACAGGCGCGCTGGCCGCATCGCCTCCGTCCGCGCCGGAAAGCCTCACCGCCGTGCCGGCAACGGAAAAGTCGCGCTTGTTTGGTTTGAACCGGAAGACGGCGGCGGCACAACCCTTTCGGGATATCAGGTTTCCATGGACGGCGGGGCGGCCTGGATCGATGTAGGGCTTGCGACGAGTTATACTTTCGACGGTCTGACCGGCGGTATCATATATGTCTTCATGGTACGGGCCGTGAACGGCGCCGGATTCGGGGAGGAAGCGATCGTCACGGCCAAGCCGAAGGAC
>Ga0082212_10011032_pt1 | contig 11492 bp, 14 predicted proteins | sample TergutNt197P3_FD_71548 | JGI IMG/M metagenome (GOLD analysis project Ga0082212, IMG submission 71548) | Neocapritermes taracua P3 segment gut microbial communities from Petit-Saut dam, French Guiana - Nt197 P3 | ecosystem: Host-associated > Arthropoda: Insects > Digestive system > Gut ... | reverse complement strand
CGCGAAGTACTTGCGCTTTTCAAGGGCGCCGTCGTTGGCCGCTTCGATGATGCTCTCGGCTAGCCGAGCCGCCTTCAGGGTCGCCTTCTCTTGTGCATGAAGTTTCTTCACATGTGCAAAGGACTTCTCGCGGTCGTGTAGGTACTCCCGGCGCTCCGGCGATAATCGCCGCTGGGCCTCACGCTCTCGATCACGCACTTTCTCGGCCAGGGCTTTCTGTGGGTTCGCGCGCTTGGCCCGGCTGGCCATCCGGTTACGGCATCGGGTCGAGCAGTATATGCGCCGCTCCGTAGCTGGAAGGAATATGCGTTCCGAGCAATCGGGTGCGGCACAGATGCGTAGAGCTCCTGCGAGCCTGTCGTGAAGAGTCAGTTGGCGTTCAACGGTGGTCATTTCTCAATCTCATTTGGTGCTATCCGGTGGCTACCGCCATCGTTCAGATGTGTTCGGAACCAGTTGCGCATACGCTGACGGGTTAGCAGGAGTGCAAGACGCGCGATTGGAAAAAGCGGGGAAATTTTGGTCCCCAGAATCTGCCTTTCGATAGGTGAGAGTCGCTGTCCTTGATTGGCAGTGGCACCCTTATCGGTGGCCTGGCTCAATCTTGGCAAGCAACGCTGTTAATTGCTTTTCGAGACTTGCGACGGTTGCGGTCAGGGATGCATTTTCCAGTCGGAGTGCATTACCAGCGTCATTCGCGGTCGTCAAATCGGATCGCAATGAGTCCGCCAACTTGTGTTCGGCAGTGAGTTCCGCTTTCAGTTTAGTGATTTCTGACGACAAAGCTTCCGTGCGCTCCTCCGACCCGGCCAACTCTTCAGTCAACGAATCAAGTTCACTGTGAAGCTCTGCGCGTTCTACTTGAAACTCTTTTAGTGCCGATTGGAATCCGGCGTTTGCTTCCCGGCGAGCTTCGTTCCAGATTGCTAAGAAACGAACCGCTAACGGTTCCGGAATCGCATCCGCTTCCGCAATTGCATGCAATCGTATCATAGTTTTGCGACTAATGTTACTATTGAAACTATGGCGCGCCGGGTCATTTGTTCAATAATTTGGTTTTCCTCTATCCGCAATCCGCGCAAATGGAGCCAAAGTTGCGAAAGATGATTGGTGCATATGCGAAAATTTGATATGACCCTTCCTAGACAGGCAACAGCGCAACGTCGCGCTTTTGTTCTTCTGGTGGTTGGGGTTCTGGTACTCGGCGCTTGCGCGAGTTCATCTGGGGTTGACGCTCACTCGGGTGACGGTCTCGTCGTCGACGAAACAAATGGAAGAAATGCAACTGCGAATGAGAATCCTGCTGAGGGCAAAGACAGCCAGCGGTCGCCACCGATTTCGAGCCCGCTGGAAGAGCTTCTAGGCGTGGTGGACTCCGCTTCTGAAGGCCGAGCAATTATGGAGGTTGGACATATCGCGCAACAGAATCTCATCGCGGCTTGCATGGCGGAACAGGGTTTCACGTACCTGCCACTAGAGATACTTATGCCGCCTGATCCCGCCGCACAGTCTACGGTGCCGCTGGACACCCGAGCCTACGCCGAGCGTTACGGGTTCGGGATTGCGGCGGGCCATGGACACATTTCCGAGGAATCCCGACCACTTGACCCTAACGATGAGCTACTTGCCGAAATGTCAGCCGCCGGGCGCGCGGCCTGGCGAATCGCGCTAGAAGGTGATCCACAATCCGCTGAGGAATGGGCAAACTGGGAAATGCGAGGATGTTGGGGAAAAGCCATGTTAGCGACTGGCTCGGTGATGCAAGCGAACGATGAATGGGCAAGCTTTCGGACCGAACTGGAGCGATTCATGATGTCCATCTACGATGATCCGCAGGTATTAGCTTTGGATGCCGAGTGGGCTTCATGCATGATTGACGCTGGCCAGCCTGGGCTGAACCGTCCGGGATTCTTTGGCGTCAATCTTACTCTTCGGGATGAGTGGTTTAATAATGGTTTGATGAATGCTGAACCGTCAGACCCGCGGGTTCTCGCCTTTGCTGATCGGGAGATCGCTGCGGCAGTTGCCGATTGGGACTGCCGCGAGGCGTTGAACTATGAGGTTGAGTTTCGCGCGATCCAAGTTGCTCTGCATGCGCAGTTTGTTGAAACTCACCGCGCAGAACTCGAAGGTTGGGCGTTATTGCAGGCCGAGAATCGGGAAGCGATCCAAGAAAATGCAGGTCTCACAGTTCCACTGGGTTAGCGCGGGTAGTTACTTGCTAGCAATCAGATGTCGCCTTGTCTAAAGCGAATTTCCAGACGGTGTCTGGAAAATCTAGTCGCGCAATCTGCTATTTGCCGCAAGCGAACCCCATGCTCAACCCGAATTAACAGACAGCGTCTGTCATTTTTATTGCAATCTCAATGGTTTTTGAGCCAAGAGATGAACTCCTCGCCGGAACCGAAGTGCGTTACTCTACCTGCGGTCTTATCGGCGTCCGCTTCGCGTTCGCCTGCTTGCCATTCCTGCGTCCAAAACCACTCTTGGCTTTGCCCTAAATCGCCCTCAGCTTGACTTTGGAGGAACGCCTCGCCGTTATTTAGTGTGGCGAATTGGCCCCATCGCTCAGCAAGTGAATCTAGGTAGGCTTGATCGCCAAGATCGCCTTCTGGATACGGTTGTAGCCGTTCGGAAGTTTCACTGTAGTTGCGGAAAGTATTACCTGATCCCGGCACGTCATGGTCAGGCGTCACTCGTTTGGGGCGCGATAAGGGTGTAGCCCTCTCAGTGACCATGGCTAAAACCTTATCATCGTGCCCTAAGGTGTCCAGTAAAAGGGCAGTCGCTGACTGCCCTTTTACTGGACACGAACCGTACTACTGATGCGGATCGTCACAGAACTTCTGGGAGCAAATTGAAAGCCTTCTGGTGTTTTGGCCGCACCACAGTGAAGTGCCGACGATCAACCGTGGCAATAGTGCTAATGTCGAGTCGTTCAGCGATGGCGATTACCGAAGCGTCAGTAGTTCCGAGTGGGAAACTGGAGTACTTCTTAGCGAGCACAGCCATGCGAGCGTAATCCTCGGTTAGAAGCTCAACTGGTTGCAACTCTCCAGACGCAACGCTTTCTAAGAATGTGATCTCCGCGCTGGTTCCACCCTCGTGGTACAGCATGTATCCTACTTCAGCGGTGACCGTGGCTGGTAGAAGTAGTGTTTCCTTTTTAGCAATGAGTTTAGAAAGTTCGATGGCACAACGCTTATGGTGTTCGTCGTCTTCGATTGCAGCGGCGACAATAAAACCAGTGTCAATGAGAATCACTGACGTCCAAACCCTTTAGCAAGCACGGAATCAATGTGCTCTGGGCTAGATGCGTTTCGAGACCCATTTTTGATCATCCCAACCCAAGCGAACGGCTTTTCTGCTGTTTGGCGATGTGAACTCTGTGGATCAACCCGGCGGCGGAGGAAATCGAGCGCGTCTGAAACCTGACTCGCTGGGAGCCGATCTACAAGCTCGTAGAGTTCCATCTTCAGTGCATTCACAGACACAGTCTACCACTTAACTTTTAGCTAGTTGCTGGCAGTACTGGACCCGTGTACTCGGTTACGGTCTGGTGTCGGGTGCTGTGTCCCGAAATTTGGCGATTCTGGGCACGCTGGCGGTTTAACGTCAGTATGAGCAAACAAGAGATGGTCCGCTGGTGTGTTAGGCCGTCAGAGTCGAAATTCTGAAATAAGCGGGTACCGTCTGCCAAATTTGTGAACTTGAAGCTCAAATCCGAGAACACAAGCAGCCCCGTGCCCCTATCGTGTCCCTATCACCTGAGATTTGTTGCACCAAATGAACATTTGTGAGACACTTTCCAGGTAAGTTTTCGCAGGTCAGGTGGTATTTCGGCAGGTCAGCGTTGTATTGGGCAGGTTTTTCACACCGAATAGGTCACTGGTTCGATCCCAGTATCGCGCACAAAATTAAAACCCCCGCAAACACTGGGCTTGCGGGGTTTCGCGTTACGTGATTGAACTAATTATTTTGTTTCGGGTAGGCCGTAAGGTAGGCCATCCCGGTGCAACTGCTAAGACTTTGGCGTCGATTCACTGCGCACGCTGACGGCCTAACTGTCACTCTGGGCTGCCCATGTAGACCTGCCGGTGCGCCGGGTCGTCAGAATCGATTTCACTAAAAGGGCAGACAGTGTCTGCCAAATCTTTAAACATGGCCGAGATGCCAGCAGAGTGGCCGCGTTGTGTCCCTACCGTGTCCCTAACACCTGGTTCCCGATAACTTTGTGTAGCACTGATCGGATTTCCAATAGTTCTGGAAAGGTGATGGATCCCGCTGAGCGTTTTAGCCGTCCCACTGAGATACTCTGAAGTTGCTCGCAGAGCGCGACACTGGCTGCGCCTTGGAACTCGACCGGTACTGAAGAGGCCAGCCGCGAATAACGGACTCCGTCAATAACGGCAAGGGTTACGTCGATAGCTTACTGATCTGATGCCCGGACCATGCCGCACTAGTGAGGCAGCCGTGCGGTCTTTGTCGCGATTTCTCGTGTTAATCACCCCGGTGGTAGCCTGAACCTTTGTGATGAAAGGTCCCTACTACTTGATTGGTGCGCCACATTGCGGAAAGTCCACTCTCGGACGTCGGGCAGCCGAGATTCTCGCTTTACCGTTTCATGATACTGATGATATTGCCTTCCAAGAAATCCGTGCTCAAGGTGCCAACAACCCCCTTAGTTGGCGTACGCAAGAACTTTTCCGTAATGCTCAGGTAGATGCAGTTCAGAGGCTTTCTAAGTTAAGAGAGCCTACGATAGTCTCAACTGGAGCGGAAGTTGCTCTGATGCCAAAATGCATTAAAGCAATGAAAGAAACTGGCATTGTAATCCAAATCAAACGCGATGTTCAAGTCATTCTTGGCGAACTAGGTAGTACCATAACTTCTCCCACTGTTCTCATCGATCTGGGAAGTGGGGATGTTCTCGATCTTCGTCAAAAGACCGTGCTTGGCTACTCCGATCAGTTAGACAATTATGAGGCCGTTGCTGATCTCACGGTGTTGAATGACGGCAGCGAAACAGAGGGTGTCGAGCGTCTTTGCTCCATTATTGCAGGCGCTGCGGTACCCGATGTTGGTAGACCACGAATGGCCGAATAGGGCAGTCGCTGTCTGCCCTATTCTGTCTGGCGAGTCAGAGCGAGGGTATGGGAGTCCGCATTTCACATCCTCGGCATGGTCTCCGGATCTCGTGCGGGAGCTACTTGTTGGCGTTGAATACCCAGGAGATTCCGTACTTATCGGTGAGCTGGCCGTAATAGGCACCCCATGGTGCGGCGGCGAACTCCATGATGTCGGTGGCGCCCTCGCGCAGGGCGTTGAAGGCTTTCTGGATGTAGTCAAAATCCTCCGGCAGCCCAGTTAGGGCGATACTCATTCCCCGAGTAGCGGGAACATAGGGCATCGTGTTGCCCGTATCGCTGGCCATGATGTACTGGCTATTGGGCAGCGTCAGTTGACCGTGCATCACCAGCTTGGCCTCATCAGCGTTGGCGCCCATGCCCTCCGCCACTGCGGCCATGTCTCCGAATGCCATGATTTGCAGGTCACCCCCGAGCACCGAGTGGTAGTACTCCAGCGCCTCGCGGGCGTTGTCTTTGAAAACCAGGTAAGGGCAGATGTAGGCCATGCGGGCTAACCTACCACCGCGGCTGGCAACTTGCTCGGGGTCTCCTTGAACTTTTGACGGGCGTTTGCCTGAACTTTAGACGAGTACTTGCTTGAACTTTCGACGGCAACCCCAACCCACTAAACACCAGTTCTCCGGCGTTGCAATAAGGCGAGTACCACTACCGTCGTCGTGCCTGATAACGTCACAAAGGGTGGAAAGTATATGACCCAACTCACCGGCCCAACTAACCCAGTGGCCACCAACGAAAAAACTGCAGCCACTCCAGACATCAAGTAGGCGAGCGGCGCCTCCGCATTCGGATGGTTTCGCATTTTGGTAACTAAGGCAATATAGGAGCAAATCGTTCCCGTCGTCGTCGCTACCACTGCGAATTCCGGCCCAATTAAAAACCAGCCGAAAAGGGCAAGCGCCGTCAACGTCAGGGTGACGCCGTCCAGACTGGTGGTCATGGACGCGCCGAGGCGGAAGGCGACCACAAACACCAGCAGCCCGGTGACGGCAAAAGCGCCCTGCATCGCGGCCGCCAAGCCCGCGCCTGCCGCCAGCATTGCGGTGAACTGAACGGTATCGATGACGGCGAAGATGCCGAGCGACGCCCGCGAAGGCTTGGTGTACCCGCTGGTAATTGAAATTAGGTACGGCACAATCTGGGCCGCGCCCAACAACGCCGCAGCGCTCGATAATACCGCGAGCAACACGGCCCCTACCCTATTCCAGGCGAATCCCAGCGCATGAGAAAAGTCTCATCTTTCCGCGCTCGAAATCCAATTTTCGGGGCACATACTTTTATCCATCAGCCGATGAGCTGAGACAGACCAAACTTGGTGGCACAGGGCCACCGCCCGAATGTAAGGAAAAGAAATTGAGCAAGTCAGTATCGAAGATGAGTAAGCGGAATCGCATTATTGGCACGGCAGTCGCCAGCGTTCTGGTAATCGGCGGCGTGACCGCAGGAGCCCTCACCGCAGGCGCCGCGGAAAACGGCAGCACCAGCGGCTATTCCAATGGCACTACCAATGGCACCACCAATGGTTCAAGCAGCTCCAGCAGCCGCTCGCGTGGCTCGTCCAGCTCGCGCACCGTAGTTGATCCCGCCACAGTGACTGTGACGCAGGATCAGGCCGAGGCCACCGCGATTGCCGAGGTCGGAGCGGGCGCCACCGTGGACCGCGCCACCCTCCGCGCCGGACGCGGCACCGATGCCAATCCCGTGTGGCATGTTCACGTAGTACTGAACGATGTCGCCACCTCGGTAGACGTTGATGCCATGACCGGCACCGTTGTCGCCACCGTTGAGGGCGGTTCCTCCAGCGGTTCACGTAGCGGCTCCAGCCGGTCGCGTGGCTCTTCCAGCTCACGCTCCGCCATCGATCCCGCCACCGTCACCGTATCGCAGGATTCCGCTGAGGCCACCGCCATCTCCACGATTGGGACCGGCGCCACTGTTGACCGCGCCACCCTACGCGCAGGTCAGGGCACCGATGCCAATCCGGTGTGGCACATCCACCTGACCGATTCCACCGGCGCCGCCCGCTCCGTTGACGTGGACGCCATGACTGGCGCGGTGGTTACCACCGACACCTCGCGCACCGTTTCTCGCGGTAGCTCAAACGGCGAAGCTGCGTAGCAGTACTCATAACGACGATGACGGCGCCGGGTAGATTCTCGGCGTCGGTATCGTTGGTTCGGGGTAAACTATGAGAAAACAAGGGAGGGTAACCATGTCGAAGCGCATCATCGCGATTCTGGCTGCCCTCATCGCGCTCATCGGCTATAGCCTGGCATTGGTGCTGGTGCTGGGACCCGGCTCGGGACAACCGGTGGAACCCCTGCCAGCGGTAATGGTGCAGATCAGCGCCGATGAGACCACTGGTGGCGCCACCACCCAGGTTGTCAACAACGCCCCCGGCGAGGTGGTCAGCGCACCCACCCTCGAGCCATCGCCCAGCCCCACACGGCGTCCGAATCGGAACGACGATGGCGAAGGCCACCGCCCCGTTGATGCCCCTGCGGCTGAGCCCGCGCCGGGTAGGTCGCAAAGGTCTTCGAATAACCGGCGGTCATAGAGAATTAAATTAGTTGTCGAGCAATATCAAAAGCCGAGTTTAGCCGAGTAGCAATAGCTACTCGGCTTTTGGCTAACTGAGGCGATAACCCATGCCCCTGACGGTCTCTAGCCTCTCGGGGCCGATTTTCTTTCGCAAGTACCTCACATATACATCAACCACGTTAGAGGTCGGATCGAAATCGAATCCCCATACTTCAGATAGCAATTGATCTCGGCTCAGAATTTGTCCAGGGTGTTTCAGGAATACTTCGGCCAGCGCAAACTCCCGGGACGATAAGTCAACTTCCTTACCGGCCACAATCGCTTGATGAGTGTATAGGTTGAGCGTGAGGTCACGGTGGGATAATGTTTCCCCGCTTTTCTCAGTATCGGTGGCCGGTTTGATGCGCAATCCAATTCGGGCCAGCAACTCGTCAAAAGAAAAGGGTTTCGCCATATAATCATCCGCGCCGGAAGTTAGAGCGGCGACGGTATCGGCAGCGGAGGATCGCGCGGTGAGCATGATGACCGGGGTTTGCACCCCTTGACCCCGCAATTGATCCAGAACCTCAAAGCCATCAATATCCGGTAAACCGATATCTAAAATGATTAGATCAAAATCTCCGTGAGTCCCATAGGTTACTGCCGTTTTCCCACTAGAGGTTGATACCACATCAAACCCGGACTTCTTTAGGCCCTTTTCGATAAAGGTAACAATCCTCGGTTCATCATCCACCACTAGAATCCGGCTCACTTGTTAAGTATATCCGACAATTGCCGGGAGCGCCCATCGGATGACGCAATTTTCGAGGATATTATCGAGTACTTGATTTCCTAATCCGCAACGAACGCGTCTCTGGGCTGGGCACAGCCATTTCGGGCTGGCCCAATGGGAAATGCATGGTGAAGGTTGATCCCTGGCCCGGTACCGATTGAACTTCCAGGTACCCTCCTTGCGCCTGAAGTATAGAGTTGACGATGTGTAACCCCAGGCCAGCGCGTCCGGAATAGGAACCATCAACCCCGGGCGAAAGGCGCGGCACCGAACTTCCGCGAATGTTCCGCTGTTGGATGAGCGCAATCTCCGCGGGTTCGATCCCAATACCCTGATCCCGCACCCACAATTCCAATTGATCATTTTCTACCGTGCTGCCAATACCAATGGTGGTATTTGGCGTTGAGTATTGAACCGCGTTGGTGATCAATTGTAACCATGCTTGGGCCGTCCGCTGGGGATCAAGCGATATGCTTATATCTGCGATATCATCGAGTTGCCAGGTTCGCTGCCCCAAAGCGGTTGCTTTCTGATAAGTTTCATCAGTCAATGCAGCGACATCAACCAGCTTGGTTTGGATAAAGTCAATCTGATCCGCTTTGGCAATGGTTAGTAAATCCTCAACCATTCGGTGCATCCGGTCAATTTCGTCAATAACTAAGGCACGGGTAGCGGTGACGTCGTCGTCATCGTTCGGATTCATTACCTCCAAATTGCCGCGGATAATCGTCAAGGGCGTTCGTAATTCATGGCCCACATCATCAAGCAACTCGCGGCTGGAGGTGACCGCATTTTCGACCCGGTCCAGCATGTTATTTACCGTTACTGATAGCTCGGCTAGTTCATCATATCCGTCAATTGGCACCCGCTCGGTTAGATTCGTCTCCGAAATGCTGCCAGCCGTGTTCTTCAGTACTGCAACGGGCGCGAGCAGCTTGTCAATGATGGTCCAAATCAGCAAGATGACGAGAATTAACACTCCAATACTCGTTAAAGCATAACGCAGAAAAAGCGCCCGGATGGGGGAGAGTTCCACATTCATATCATATACTTGAACAAAGGCGCCGTATTCGCCATCGTCGAAATGTACTGGCACCACAATGTATCGGAACGTGTGATAGGGAGTTCGCATAGTTCCGGTGCTGGTGACCATTAGGGAGGTAAGTGGCGTGATTTTCTCGAGAAATACGAAATCGTTTTCCGGCCGCAAAACCACATTAGCGGGCGCCGTCCACCAGAGTTCGCCATCCACAAAGGCGATAGCGCCCTCACCAGTGGCGAACTGGGTACGCTGAATGGCGGTTTGCAGCAAGGTCTCTGGCGTTTCCTCTACGTCACTCGGCTCATTGCTGATGGATACCAGCAGCTCAACGGCCTGATTTAGGCTCGCAGCCACGCGCTGCTCGGTGAGGGTGCGAGCTTGGAGATACCAGACCGCCCCCGAGGCCGCCAATGCCAGGGCCGTGAGTGCGAACACCGCCGAGATGACCCGCATGCGAATGCCCGAAAGTCGCCGCAATCGCTGATTGATCGACCGCCGGGCCGAGGTAACGGCTCTGCTCCGCTGGCTGGCCGTTTCGGGCACTTGCGTGCTAGGAAGCGGCTGAGGTCTCGATACCTCCCGCGCGCTCACAAGGGTGATTATGCCAACACGTTCGGTTGGCTGCTACCTCGCGCGGGCGGCGATTATGGCCGTGTGCTTTACTTGGCGCTGTAGCCTTGTTAGTATTTGAAGGTCAAACTCGCGCTGGATTTGTCCGTGCCCGCCCTGTTAGCTCAGTTGGTCAGAGCAGAAGACTCATAATCTTTTGGTCACAGGTTCAAGTCCTGTACGGGGCACCAGTAAACATGCTGGTCAGGGCAACATCTCACCGAGATAATCCCGGGCGTGGTACTAGCGTGGTACATCGTAAATCACGGAAAATGCGAAAACGGCCCCCAGTAACCCCGTTCAGGGGCTACCAGGGGCCGCTCGGCCAACCAGACTACTTTTCCTCGGCCTTACGGTCGTCAAGCGCCTCAGCGGCATCATGCGCCGCACGCTTCCCAACCTCGCGCGGATGCTCCCGATGGTCCTCCAACGCCTTACCCGCATTATGAGCGCCACGGCGCCCCACATGCTCACTCATTCCACTTCCCCTTTCAAGATTTGGTCAAGCTCCTTGCTCAACCCCTTGGCCGATTCCACTCGGTCAATCTGATAATTGCCGTGCATTCCCACGGCGTCTTGCAACTCCTCGAAACAATCGGCTATGCACTGCCCGATGCTCCTCGGTATTTCCAGGAGGGCATGGACTAGCGACGGCCACCGGAATAGGGCGCAGGTGCAGAAGTTTGAGGCGTCGGACCCGAAAGCGCATTTGGAGGCTTTCAACATTCATGCCAAGAACTTCGCTCGCGAGGCTTCCCTGCCGGATACCGCAATGTCCGTTACCGATGTGGCGAATCCGACGAGTGCGGAATCCTATGACGCTTCGCAGTATGAGTTAATACATGAGGCTGAGGGGGCGACGGACGATTGGACTGGTCCGGTGCGGCGGACGGCGGCGCTCAGCGCCGCTCACTCCCGGCCGAGATCCCGGTGTTTGATCGAGACCGCCGCGCCGGGAGCATCGCGAAGCCGTTCTGCCAATGCCTCGACAATGCAGACGGAGCGATGCTTTCCCCCAGTGCAGCCTACCGCGATGGTGGCGTGGCGCTTGTTCTCGCGCCGGTATCCCTCCAGCACGGGGCGCAGTGCCGCCGCATAGGCCTCGATGAACTCGGTGGCACCGGGCTGCGCGAGCACGTAGTCGCGCACCTCGTCGTCGAGGCCGGTCAGTGGACGCAGTTCGGGCATCCAGAACGGGTTCGGCAGGAATCGCGCGTCGGCGACCATGTCGGCATCCGGCGGCAGCCCGTACTTGAATCCGAAGCTGAGGAGTGTGAGCTGGATGTCCGCGGCGTCGGCTGCGGAGAAGATCTGGTTGATCTCGCCGGCGAGCTGGTGGATGTTGAGGTCGGAGGTGTCGATCAGGATGTCCGCCGACTCG
>Ga0082212_10011031_pt1 | contig 11492 bp, 9 predicted proteins | sample TergutNt197P3_FD_71548 | JGI IMG/M metagenome (GOLD analysis project Ga0082212, IMG submission 71548) | Neocapritermes taracua P3 segment gut microbial communities from Petit-Saut dam, French Guiana - Nt197 P3 | ecosystem: Host-associated > Arthropoda: Insects > Digestive system > Gut ... | reverse complement strand
CGGCGGAAATGCCACTGATAGAGATATGTCTTGCTAAAACAGTATGCAGGTCTCCCTCTTTTCTGGCACCAGAAGCAAGAAATGCCGCCATGACCGAAGTGGTGCCCATTACAATGGCCATGCCATTCGGAAGTCCCGTAGCAGCAGATGCTTTGGCAGACACTGTACCGACTTTTTCCCCCAAGTGCATCAAGAGCGGCAAACGATCCCGGACACTGAGATACATATCATAATCCACCCAGTCGGGCCAACATCCGTCAATGAGATCGCAACCGGTCCGTGTCGCAAAGGAAAATTCGGTTACGTCGGGCAAACCTTTCAAACGCCCGATGATAAAATCTGTCTGATGAACAAATCGAGCATCTTCATAGAGTTTCGGATTATTGTCCTTGAGCCAAGCGATTTTTGCCAAGGGGTCTTTCGCTTGGAACTGAAAGCCCAGTTTTTCACAGTGTTCGCGACCATGGAAGTTAAGACTCTTGACGTAGTCGTAGGCGCGCGCATCGTCGGCAAGAATTGCGGACATCATGGGAGTACCATGGTAGTTGACGATCACCAACGTACCCGGATCACCGGAAACGGAAATCGCTTTTAATTGGTCGGGAGTTGTCGTTTTTTGGAGTTGCCCGACAAGATGTCCGAGAGCCATCCGGGTGGCATCCCACCAAATTTCAGGGTCTTCTTCGAGAAAATTATTTTTTGCACTGTTACCGGTATTTTTGGGGGCGAATGGGGCAGTAGATTCAGCAAGAATCTCTCCCCGTTCGGTAACGGCAACTATGTTGACACGATCCGAAATCAAATTCACTCCAATGAAAACTGCGGATTGAGATGTTGCCTGGCTCATAAGGAAAAAAAACAAACCAACTACCGGTGCGGGTATTGTACACTATTGCTTCCATTTGGTAAACAGCCTCCCGCTATAAGTTTTTATTGTCTCAAAATCACAAGGGGTCTTCTGTCTTTCCTGCCACTTTTCGAGCAACCCGGACTCTTGCTCGTTGACGAATCAGTTTTTCCTGCCGGATTCCTGCGAGTGATGCGGTGTCGGCAAAATATGCCTGTTCTTTGTCCAATTCTGCTTCGGCTTGTGCCAAGTTCAAGTCCCGCACCGGAAGAGAGTACATGGTGAGCAGAGCCACTGTATCTCCCAAAACTTCGACGAATCCTCCCTCAAGGTAGTAATGGGTGAGTTGTCCGTCCGTGCCGGTAATACGCAGTTCGCCTGCTCCGAGTCGGGCAATCAACGGAGCATGGTTGGGCAAAACACCGTACTCACCATCAATGAGCGGCAGTACCACAAAGTTCGCTTCCTGTGTTAACACAGTCTTTTCCGGCGTGACTACAATACACTTCATAGATCGGGGGTAACAAAAAAGGTAACAGCACGTGCCCCCCAGTGTATCCAAAGTAAACAAAATTGCAAGAGGGAATGTACACGGACTGCGAAATTTACCCTCGCCGTCCAATTCGATGCCGGACAACTCACCTCCCATGTCGGTCCTTATAACATGCCACGGCTTGGGGAAATTTTCAATTTGGCTCAAAACAAGCGAAAACGCAGTCACACCAGCCACATCGAAGAACTCGAAGGCAGAAAAATGCTCTCGGTATTGCCGTGGTCGTTGGCGGAGGCATCGCATATAACGTCCCCTTCCCCAAAGGGGGAAGACAGGGCGGGGCAGAGCGGTGAGGAGCCCGCCCTCACCCGTCCTGTTGAATCAACATGGTTCTTCCAGGGAAAAATTGGTGAAGGGGAAAATAGCCCTCCCCTAACCCGTGTCTGAAAAGGCCTGCCAGAAGGGGAGGGCGAGGTAACGTCCAGATCAAAAACCTTCTAACTTCAGTCTTTCAAGTCCTTTGCATCGAAGAGTCTGCCCTGGAGGAAATTTTCTCCAGCATCAAACCGCCAACCGGCATCGGATCGCCTGTCTCCCGCAGTCATCAGTTGTACAAAAACGTGCTCGTCAATGTCCCAGTTGATATTGCGGACACTTCCGTCGCAGAACGAAGCCACGACTGCCCCCGCATGGTAGGAAGCCGGTCGCGCACTCTGATACCACGATCCGGTATATGTTTTCCATGGAAACAAACCTAGATAGGCAGGAATTCTCCAACTGTCATCAAAAGGAGGAACATAAGTCCCCTTAGGGCTGGGAGGCGGAGGCTGCATCGCCACAAAACCCCGTTTCGGATTTCCTATATCACGTAGTTCGTCTCTCGGATAGCACATTCTATCCGCATCGTATTCCCCTCGGGACCAGCAAAACGCCACCGAACCTTCGATGTCATCCAGACCGAATCCGGTCAGTGCCACAGCATCCTGACCATTAAGAGGGAAAAATGAGGCGGAATTCGCCAGAACATTGCCTCCTCGGTCGTTGTAGAAGTGGATCAGATCGCTGGAAATCCAGAAACCGCGTTGGACATTTTCAGAAGTCATCAAAGTATAGGACGTACCGTCCATTTTTGTAATATCTTCAATTCGAGCGACCGTGGAGCGGTGCTTGCTCGTCATAGCAGCAGGAGCGAGAAATTCACTTTCATAGGTATATTCATAGTTGCCTCCTGCCCCTGCCGCAACAATGCCGGCTCTGTCCAAAAAGGGACCATTGGCGACACTGATGTCCACGGTGATATTCCCGGCGTATGGGGCATCTACGGCACCGCCATTGACAACGTAGGTCATTGCACGGCTTGTATTTTCCACCGCGTGACTGGGGCAGTGGAGGATCGCAAGTTTCGGAACCGGTTGATCCATCAGACCATTTTTCAAAAATTCAAAAAGTTCTGTCTGCTCGAAGAACGGCAGAATGGAAAAGACCCAACTTGCCTGTCCTGCGATGTCGTCTCCGTCCCCCGGAAGGACCATCGTGGTGAACTCCCTCCAGCCCGGAAAACTACCTTTGTTATTTTCATGATCCAGGAGAGCCGTCGCAAGTTGCTTTTGATGGTTGGTACACTGTATTCTCCGTGCCGCCTCCCGTGCCATTTGAATGGCGGGAAGCAGAAGACCAATCACGATGGTGATGATCCCAATAACCACGATTAATTCGACCAAAGTAAACGCTTTTCGCATGACAATGCCCTCATTTCAAATTCCGGCACCCCAAAACAGCGCACGGCTACCCCTTATTCTACCCCATGATTTGCGAATTTGCAAGCAAAAACAGGAAAGAATTAAAGTTCCCGCCAGTCCTTCGACAAGTTCCCAAAATAGGGAAGATGGACAAAACAGAAATGTTGCCAAAATCGAAAAGGCTAAAATTTCAGGACGTTGCGCCGTTGGCAAGTTTTTGCTTGCATTGCGTAGTTCCTATAAATATCCCAGATTGAAAACTTGTCGACGGAGTGCGGTGAGCGGTAGATCACCGATATTTACTGGTAATTTTTCAGTGAATATCTGCGTTATCCGTGGCTTTCCGAATGTATTGATTTTGAAAAGCAAAAAGTTAGTTTTATCCCGTTTATGGCATATCATTCAGCCCTTGCCTGAAGTCGATAGTGTCCAGGTGTTGTTCCTATCGCACGTTTGAAAGCCCGGATAAAATGTTCCTGAGAAGAAAAACCGGTTCTGAACCCGACAGATTCAACAGATAACGACGTTTCCCGCAATAAAATTTTCGACCGCTCTATGCGGATCCGCATGATTTCCTGTTCAGGCGTTACCCCCAGATATTTTCGAAAACGTCTTTCCAATGTTCTTGATGATAGGTTGAACTTTCGAACAACATCTGCCACCGACGTACACAACGGATCGGTTTGTTGCAGGAAACGGAGTACGGCGGCAAGATCGGGGTCAGGCACTGCAACAATATCCGTCGATTGCCTCACCGAAACATGCAACGGGGGAATGGTCATCTGTTGGAACGGACGCGGATGCCCTTTGAGCAGATCGGCCAATAGAGCCGCCGCCTTCCAACCGGTTAGAAAACCGTTGGTATCTATACTGGAAAGCGTCGGAGAAAGATACTGACAAAACCATGGATCGTCGTCAACCCCCAAAACGGCAACTTCACGAGGAACAGACAATTTGTTTTGATGACAGGCTAACAACACTTCCCGCGCATGAAAATCACCTGCGGCAAAAATGGCGACGGGCTTCGGAAGGCGGAGGAGCCATCTTTGCAACCGCTGTCTTTCATCGAGAGACCACATCGGCATGGTGTCGTCCAAATTACCTGTCATTAACTTGAGATGGGAACACTCGTGTTCCCGTTCTTTCATTTCCTCAATAAATGCGTTTTCCCGAGCAAATGACCACCAAGACATTCCGTAAGAATAAAATGCGAAGTGCTGAAATCCACGACCGATCAAATGATCGGCTGCCATTTTGGCAAGAAGCCGTTCATCGACGATGATATCCGCTTTGTAATTCGTTCGGTCTCCCGCCAGTTCGACAACGGGCACCCCCATTCGCCGTGCTTGTTCCGACGAGTCCGCACTGACTAATCGGGAAATCACGCCATCGCCGTCCCACGAATCAAGCCAACGTGGAAGCGGCTCTGCTATTCCACGCGGTTCAAATGTGATCTCCCAATCATTCTCCGCCGCATAGCGATCAACCCCTTTAATGATACTACGCCCATAATACCCGGTGGTTTCGACAAGGAGAAGTAATTTTTTCAGCCCTTTCTTGTGCCGAATTCGCATTGGAACTTTCGTCTTTCGGATAAAATAATATGAATGGGTCAAACACCGGTATTGTCGAAATTATACAGTATTTTGACGTGAAATGACACTGGTAAATCAGTGAAATATGGGGTATAGTAATTATATCGTTATCCATGAGGTAGCGTGGTAATATCTCATCCATTTTCATCATTTGCAGGGAAAGGAGACGCTATTATGTCAATCATTCGGAAGAAAGTGTCAACTTTGGGGGGCTGTTTAGGCAAACTTGCCCATGTCCCCAAAAAGGGCTTTACCCTTGTCGAACTCCTCGTCGTCATCGCGATTATCGGTATGTTGATCGCCCTACTCTTGCCTGCCGTGCAGGCTGCCCGCGAGGCAGCAAGACGGATGCAGTGTACAAACCATCTCAAACAAGTGGGATTGGGAATCCACAATTTCCACAGCACCTTCGAGGCGTTGCCACCATATTCCATCGCACAGTTCCGTCCCAACTTCTGGATGATCCTGATGCCCTATATGGAACAGCAATCGTTTTACGATCATGTCTCCGGTTTTGTCGATCCCGGCAATGGCAGGCATGGTTTCGATGCCACGTTCGGATTTGATAATTGGGGTGCCGAAGGTTTTTGGTCGAGGTGTACTGATGAGCAGCGAAATGCTTATGGTTCAATACCGTTTCTCAAATGTCCAAGTCGGCGTGCAGGTGTCGCGATTACAAACCTCGATTGGGGTAATGCCGCTGGTCCGCAAACGGATTATTCGATGCTCCTTTATATTCGCGATCAGCCGCAATTTATTCCCACTGGCCGTACAACCTCAAGCACCTGGGATAATGATCCGGGTAATTGGTATGTGTGGGGCGTTCCCTTTTATAATCGAGGACCTGCCAGTGATATGTGGTGCGGAGATGCTTCCCAGACTAGGATGAAAACCAGTCCTTTCCGGTTGGCGGAACTCTCGACGCGGATCAATGAGGGTAGAGACGGGGACTACTCGTCTTGGAAGCCATCCAATTCCATGGCTAGTTGGAGTGATGGAACCAGTAACCAGTTTGTCTTCGGAGAAAAGTATGTTCACATGTCTCACTTAGGACAGTGTAAGTGGCACAACGACGATCCATCACAGGGAGGTTCTAAGGCTCTTCAGACTGATTGTAGTGGGTTTACTCAAGCAAGTGATCGTCATTTTGCCGCAGGTGCGTTGCTCCTCCACACATGTGAATTTGGTGTCCTTGTGAATAATCACAAGCATCCCATTCTCTCGGGTCCTAATACCGGTGAAGGAAATGGAAGTTGGAGTTTCGGCAGTCATCATCCCGGTGTGTGTAGTTTTACTTTGGGGGACGGTGCAGTGCGGTCAGTATCGGTTACCACATCGGACGCAGTTCTGTCGATGTTTGGCGATGTCAATGACGGCGGATCAGCATCGTTGTAGCACTTATGACCCCAAGATTTGAGTTAACAATGGAAGCCGGAAACACAACGAATATGGAGCGGCTGGACCAACCGGTTGGTACGGTTACACCGTTCCCGGCTTTCCTACGAAACCTTTTTTACCCCGAATTAACCATGATGAAAAACATTTCGACTTTTCTTCTCATGACACTATTTCTCTGCGGCTGCGGCGGCAGCGGCAATGTTTCCGTTAAGGGAACCATCAAGTTTGACGACGGCACACCGTTAACGCAGGGAACGATCATGTTTTCCAATGATACGACACAGGCGAACGCTGTCATCGGATCGAATGGAGCGTATGCGCTTGGCGGAGCGAAAGCCGGTGACGGTATTGCACCGGGACAGTACGGCGTTACAATCGTTGCCAGGACGGGCGGCGGTAGCGACGGCAGACCGTTGGTCTATTTCATTGACCCGAAGTACGAGAACGCCGCAACTTCCGGTTTGACGTGCGAAGTCAAGGGAAGAATGATCCACGACATTACCGTAACGACACCGTCGGTAGAATCTTTGAAAGAATTGGAACAAAGGGCAAGCCGAAGAATGGCTCCACCGGAATCTGCTCCGCCGCCTGGGGTTACGCCAGGACAAAGACCATCGGGACAATGATGACTGCAATGTCCCAATTATGAGAAGCAGGATGTCAAATCAATGAGAATGTCTAAGCCTATTCCATCGGGATTGATCGGTCAGGTGCGATTGATACCGGTCAAGCGGATGGTCGTTGAGGGATATTAAATTTGGCAATGGTATTGGCTTTGCCCAGAAAGGACTTTTACGAAAATGAAAGAATCAAAACGTGAATTTATCAAAACAGTGGGACTTTTAGGTGCCGCGGGGATGTTCGCCGCACTTCCATCCGCAAGAGGGGAAGGACTTCAAGCAGGATCGCAAAATTCTTCTGTGTTCAATGTGAAGGATTTCGGCGCAAAAGGGGACAAACAAACTGCCGACAGTGCCGCCATTCAGAAAGCACTGGATGAAGCAGGAAAAGTACAGGGCACCGCTTATTTTCCGGCTGGGAATTACCGATGTCATGACTTGCGGGTTCATCCCCATACGACGGTGTTGGCTGAACCTCAATGGGCTTATGGTCCCGATGCAGGCGCAGTCCTTACCATAGACAGTGAAGATGCCGATTGTGTGCTGGACATCACCGATGGATGCGGATGCCATGTACGAGGGATATTCTTACGAGGAAACCGGAGAACGTCGAAAATTCAGCATGGAATCCTTCAAAATAATGCGACATGGACCTCACACTTGAATGCCCCGGTCATTGATGAGGTGAGCGTACACGGCTTCTCAGGAAATGGCATATATCTTATTAGAGCCAGATTGCTTATTATCCGGCACAGTATCTTTATGAGCAATGGAGGGCATGGCGTATCCATTCGGGATGGCGGAGATGGATTCGTTATGGATAATCAGTTTTCCGGGAATGGAAAAAGTGGTTTTGCCACTGAGATATTCGGTGCAACCATCATGTTTACAGCAAACCGTGTTGAATGGAACCATGAATACGGCTTATATCTTGCGGGAGGCAATTCATGGCATATAGAGGGCAGCGATGGATGGAATATAACAGGTAACTGCTTTGACCGGAACTGGGGAGCCGCTATTTTTGCCAATAGAATATGTACCTCTACGTTTACAGGCAACATATTCCGTCGAAACGGGAGAGATGCTTCGAAGTTGCAGGAGGGGGTGGAAGAATCATGCCACATGCTGATTCAATCGTGCAAAGGTATATCTGTAACAGGAAATGTGGGCTGGGCAGACAGGGATGACAGTGGACATGGCGAGTTGACACCCAATTATGCTTTTTGGTTGAAGGACAATGCCTGTAGTGTCGTAACCGGCAATACATTTTCGGGAGGTTATCTTAAAGAAATGGTATTGGATAAAGGTGGCAACCAAGAAGACTTTTTAGTCAATAATAATGTAGGTTCAGTATTTTATGGTAAATATTTGCATCCGAAAGTTGACTGAAAGAACTTGCCCCTGTGCATGGGATCCAATTTCGCCGTCGTTCATGCTCGTGGCAAACATAAGTGGCTCACTTCAGGGTACAGTTTGTCAGGTGAAACATTTGCCGTCAATACGTGGAAGCCGGAATGAGCATAGCGTAAGAAAGGTAGGCACTCGCACGGTGTACGGGCTCAAAATTGCGGTTCCGTTAACGTACTCGAAACTTATTCGCTCTTCTTGAACACGGCACGATACACTCTTTCGCCGTGCAGTCGGGTACGACGCTCAAAGTGGGTATAGTAGTCTCCATCGTTGTTTGCTTCCCGTTCTGGTACTTCAAACGGTCCTTGGAGTGCCGTTGCCGTTGTCAAGAGGGAAAGCGTCGAAGTGAAATACTCTTCAACGTCTGTCCAAAAGTGCAACGTTCCACCCGGCAAAAGCCGACTCTCTATCAGTTTTAACACTTCGGAACGCATGATGCGGCGTTTGCGGTGTGCCCGTTTCCACCAAGGATCAGGAAAATAAACATGCACGGCGGCAAGCGTGTCCGTCGGTATCGTCTCTTGCAAAACAAGGGCGGCATCTCCGCAAACCATGAGGGCGTTGGTACGGTGTTGCCGAATCAGTTTTGCGGCAGAGAATCGGGCATATTTCATACTGATTTCGATACCGAGAAAGTTGCGGTTCGGAAATTGCCCGGCGGCTTTGCAGATGAACATTCCCTTACCGGAGCCGATTTCAAGTTCCAAAGGAGCCGGGCGACCAAAAATCATTTCGGCATCCCAGGGTTGGGGAAGATCACCCGGCATCTTGAACACGGCGGAAAGATCGGCATTCGGATCAATGGTTTTGACTGGTCTGCGAGTCACCTGTTATTTCCAAAAAGTCCATTTTACTCTAATACGTCAAGTGTTTCCAGTCGGCACCCTCCGATGACGATTGTGTTTTCCAACAGACATTGTACAATAAGTCCTGTTTTCTAATGCCATACCATGTTTTCGCTCCTATACGACGAAATTTTGAAAACCAGCGACGTGATCGTCGTCAAGGTGGGAACGAACGTCCTCTCCTGCAACAATGGTCTGTTGAATGAACAGCGAATCGCTCAACTCTGCGGCGATTTGTGTTCCATGATGGAGCGAAAGCGGCGGATTGTGCTCGTCTCGTCCGGTGCCGTCGGAGCAGGAATGGGACTCCTCGGTCTTTCGGAACGTCCCACGGAAATCGCTTCCCTTCAAGCCGTTGCCGCCGTCGGGCAGGGAAAACTCATTGAAACATATACCCAAACCCTACGGTCTCATAGGATCCAATGCGCACAAATTTTGCTGACTGCCCATGATCTTTCCAATCGGGAACGTTATCTCAACACTCGAAACACTCTTTTGACTCTGCTCGATTGGGGAGTTTTGCCGATCATCAATGAAAACGATACGGTCAGCGTGTCGGAACTGCACACAACGTTCGGCGACAACGACCGGCTTGCCGCCCTTGTTGCCAACTTATTTGACCGCCCGCTCCTCATTTTGCTGACCGACGTGGACGGGCTTTTCGACCGCGATCCGAAGGACCCTGAGGCAAAACTGCTTCCCGTGATCGAGCGGTGGTCTCCCGACCTGATGCAGATGGCGGTGGAAAAGAGTTCCGGTAGGAGCAAAGGGGGAATGTCGAGCAAACTCAAAGCGGCAAAAATGATTACCGCATCGGGGGGGAACGCCATCATTGCGAACGGTGACCGGGAGGACACGCTCCGCCAAATTTTTGCTGCACAAGAAACAGGGACTGTCTTTTTGACGCAAGAATACTTGACCGCCCGCAAACGTTGGCTGGGATTTGCCGTTCAGACAAAGGGACGTTTAATCCTGGATGAGGGAGCGGTGAACGCCGTGGTGAAAAAGGGACGAAGTTTGCTCCCGGTGGGCATCACAGATGCCGATGGTGTCTTTGACAGGGGAGAGATTGTGTCTATCGTTGATCCTCAAAACGTCGAAATCGGACGCGGTTTGACGAACTACGGTCTGCGGGATGTATTGCGTGTCTGCGGCAAAAAGACGGCGGAACTTCATGGAATCCTCGGACAAAACGTCTATACCGAAGTTATCCACCGCGATAATATGCAATTGTTCGATTGAATGCGGGATTCAACAAACCTTGTCGCCTCTCGGCTTCGGGGAGCATTTTATTGCAAAAAGTGCATCATCATGTTACAATGTTCCCTTTCATTCCTTTAATTTCTCCATTCCATGCCAAAAAGAGCCGCAAAGTCCGGCAAAGCCGAGAACGTTTTAAGCAAGAATCCCGACCTGAAAAATGCCCTCACACAAATCGAAAAGCAGTTCGGTGAAGGAGCGATCATGCCACTTGGACTGGACCGCACGCCGAGCCTTTCCGGCATTTCGACAGGATGCTTGTCGCTCGACCTGGCTCTCGGCGGCTTCGGCGTGCCGCATGGTCGCATTATCGAAATTTTTGGTCCCGAATCGAGCGGAAAAACAACGCTCACCCTCCACATCGTTGCCAATGCCCAAAAAGCAGGCGGCGTGGCGGCATTCATTGATGCTGAACATGCTCTTGATCCCAGTTGGGCAAAGCGGCTCGGCGTTGATCTCGAAAGTCTGCTTGTGTCCCAGCCGGGAAGTGGCGAAGAAGCGATGCAAATTACGGAAATGCTCATCAAATCCAATGCCGTCGATATTATTGTGATCGACTCCGTGGCGGCTCTTGTGCCCGAAAAGGAACTCAAAGGGGAAATCGGCGACTCCTTCGTCGGGTTGCAAGCCCGATTGATGAGTCAGGCACTCCGAAAACTGACGGGAATCGTGGCGAAAAGCAAAACATGTGTGATTTTCATCAATCAACTTCGGGAAAAGATCGGTGTGATGTTTGGCAGTCCCGAAACGACTCCCGGAGGTCGCGCACTGAAGTTTTACTGCTCATGCCGAATTGATGTGCGCCGTATCGGTCAGGTCAAAGAAGGAGACTTGGTCATCGGGCAACGGGTTCGGGCAAAGGTCGTGAAAAACAAGGTTGCCCCACCATTTCGTGCGGCGGAATTCGATATGATGCACAGCGGCGGCATCAGTTATGAAGGAGACATTTTGGATTTGGCGGTGGCACAAAAGATTGTTGCGAAGTCGGGTGCGTGGTTCAAGTATGGCGAAGAGCAACTTGGACAGGGACGTGAAAAGACAAAGCAACACCTCAAGGAGAATCCTGATTTCATGGAGACGCTCCGGGCAGACATTGTCAAGGCATTTCACGAAGGGGGAGCAGACATCTTCTCGGCTGGCGGCGGCGGTGAGGAGTAAAATTGTTCTGGTGTCTGGAGTAAGGGTTCCAGCCGTGGCATTGTTGCGTGAAATTCTTTTGGCGGGATAATTTGCGGCATCGGTTCGATCAGCGATCCGCCTTCACTCGCCATTCCCAATGCCCCGC
>Ga0082212_10011030_pt1 | contig 11493 bp, 10 predicted proteins | sample TergutNt197P3_FD_71548 | JGI IMG/M metagenome (GOLD analysis project Ga0082212, IMG submission 71548) | Neocapritermes taracua P3 segment gut microbial communities from Petit-Saut dam, French Guiana - Nt197 P3 | ecosystem: Host-associated > Arthropoda: Insects > Digestive system > Gut ... | reverse complement strand
TCAATCGCATAGACCCTGAAATTGCGTGCCAGCGCCCGCGCGTTATACAGCCACATGAGCGCGGAATCGTCGCCCACGCCATGAAAGAGGACGAGAGGGGGATTGCCCTGTTCTCCGCACAGGATGACATGCGTCGTTCCGTAAGTCGTGGCGACGTCCAATTCTACAGTATCCACATTCCACAGGGAAAGCAGTTGGTCATAGGTCTCCCATATCCGCTTTTGCGCTTGAACATTTTTATAAACCTTCATAATGTCAGGCCTCCTATCGTTCTTTCTAAACAGGCGTTCCACAGGGTATCCTTGACGCCCAACCCTTGAAAACAGAACCGCGCAACATCCCTGAATCCTTCCGATTCAATGTTTACGGACTCCTGGGCCCCCGTTATCAGTTTAGAATATTCAAAAACATTGGCGACGAAAACAGACCAGAAGCTGTTGGCGGCGGCGCTCGGATTCGTGTTCGGAATCAGCCCTTGCGCGATGCCTTCCGCGATAATGTCTGTCAGCGCTTTTTTGTGCAGGTCTGATTTCCGCGCCCCCTCCTTCCATTGCGCGGGGCCGAATATGGCGTAAGCGTCAAAAGGGACTCGAATGGCGAACTGCATCATGCGCGGATTATCCCTGCTCGCCATAAACACGCCGTATACATAGGTCATAAGCCGCTCTATCGGGGTCATCCCCTCCGTACTGTTGAGCAATGCTTCTGAGATCAAGTAACTTTCGGTAAACACCCATGTATACAATTCGACGAATAATTCTTTTTTTGTCTTGAAGTAATAGTACACTAACCCTTTTGCGAGTTTTGCCTCTTCGGCAACGCAGTCCATGTCCGCGCCGTGATATCCGCGGCGTATGTACACGGTAAGCGCGGCGTCAAGGATTTGCTTCTTCCTCCTTTCCCGAACCTCTTTGTTCTTTTCAGGATTTCTCGGCATACGTCGCCGCCCCCTAAACTGACTTAATTATAAGTCAATTATAAATCATAATCATCGGCTTGTCAAGCGGGAGCGCGCATAAACATGCCGCCGCAGATTACGGAATTGACAAACGCGCGGCCATCCTGTAAAATCAGTACGAGAAAGAGAAGCGGGAGGCGTCCGTTTGAAAGGGAAACGCGAGCGGCGCGGGGCGCTGATCTGCGGCGCGTACGGCCACGGCAACGCGGGCGACGACGCGATTTTAGAGGCCATTGTGCAGGAAATGCGCGAGATCGACGCGGATATGCCCATTTGGGCGCTGTCCCGGACGCCGGAGGAAACGCGGGCGCGGTTCGGCATCGGGGCCGTTCACATTTTCAACGTGCCCGGCTTTCTGCGGGTCATGCGCAAAACCCGGATGTACCTCAGCGGCGGCGGGAGCTTGATTCAGGACGTGACGAGCCGCCGCAGCCTTTGGTACTATCTGGCGTCCATTGTGCTGGCCAAGTGGTCCGGCAATCTGGTGGCGATGTACGGGTGCGGCATCGGGCCTGTCCGGCACAAGGGCGGGCGGCGGCTTACGCGTTTGGTGCTGGACCGGTACGTGGACGTGATCACCCTGCGCGAGGACTCCAGCCTGGAGGAATTGCGGGCGATCGGCGTCCAGCGTCCGGAGATCGTGCTGGCGTCCGACCCGGTGCTGGCCCTGTCGGCCGCGCCGGAGGAGGAGATCGCCGCCGCGCTGTCCGGCAGCGGCGTGGAGCCGGACGGCCGCTACCTGTGCTTTGCGCTCCGTAACTGGAAAGGGTTTGCGCAAAAGGCCGCTATCTTCGCCGAGGCCGCAAACCGCGCGTACGAAGCCTACGGCCTGACGCCGGTTTTTGTGGCGATCAACCACCGCAGTGACGGCGACGCGGCCCAGGCCGTGATCCCCCTGCTGCGCGTGCCGTATCATATGGTGCGCGAACCGCTGACCTCCGGGGTGGCGATCGGGCTGATGTCCCGGATGACGGTCGTGATTGCCATGCGCCTGCACGGGCTGGTGTTTGCCGCCAGCCGCGGCGTGCCGCTGATCGGCGTGGACTACGACCCCAAGGTCACGGCGTTCCTGCGCTACGCGGGGCAGGAGATGTATGTCCCGTTCCTGTCGATGAGCGAGGACATTCTGCGTGATTACATCGACCGCGCCGTGGAAATCAGCGGCGACCGCGAGCAATTGCGGGAAAACGTACGCAAGCTGGCCGAGATGGAACGCCGCAATGTGGACACCGCCCGGCGGCTCTACGCTTCCGGGGCGCGGACAGAGGATTTCCCGGCCCCAGAGCCGGACGCGTCCCTGAAACGCCTAGCCATTTTCCAGAGCGACTTGCGCGTGGGCGGGATCCAGAAGGCGCTGGCCAACATCCTGACGGGACTGGACTACTCGCGGTGCATGGTGGACTTGTATCTGTTTGAGCGCAGCCGGTTTTTCAACCTCGTGGAGCACCCGAACCTGCGCGTCCGGTATCTCAAGCCGTATCCGTACATCAACCGGCTGATTTATTTCCGATTGCTGAGAAAGCTGGTCAAAACCCCGGGCGCGGGGCGCGTGTACGACGTGGCGGTCGATTTCAGCAGCTACCGCAACGAATGCGCCGTCGGCGCGCTGGGCGTAACGGCGGGCAAGCGCGTGATGTGGATTCACAACGACGTGGAAATCAAGCTGAAAAACGAGTTTAAGTACAAGATACTCTGGCATTTTTTCCGCAAGAAGTTTGCCGGGTACGACGAGTTTTGCGCGGTGTCCCCCGGCGTGATCGACGGTTTCCGCCGCGCGTCCGGCATCACGGATAAGCCGGTGACCGCGATTTCCAACTTTATCAACACGGAAGAAATCTTCCGCAAGGCCGGGGAGCCGGTGGCGTTTGCCGTGGACCCGGCGCGTTACAACCTCTGCACGATGGGGCGCATCTGCCATCAGAAGGGCTTTGATATCCTGATCGGGCAGATCGCGCGCGTCGTCCCGCTCCGCCCGGACTTGCGCCTGTACCTGCTGGGCGACGGCCCCGACCGCGAGAAGCTGGAAGCCCAAATCGCGGACAGCGGCCTTGGCGAGGTCGTGACTCTGCTGGGCAACCGCCCCAACCCTTTCCCCTATCTGCGGCAGATGGACGGCTTCGCCCTAACCTCCCGCTACGAGGGCCAAGGCATCGTCATCTGGGAAGCCAAATCGCTGGGTCTGGAGCTGTTTATCTCCAAAAACCTAGAAAAATACAATCCCGGCATCCAAGGCACAGACGACATCGTGCAGGCCCTATCCACCGCCCGGCGAAAAGAAAAAAACCGCGACGACCTAGCCCCCTACAACCGCCTGATCCAAGAAACCCTGTTCAAGGTCTTAGAGCTGAACTAGCTCTCCATTCTCAACTCTCAAACTTTTTCCGAGGTGTGCCATGAAGCAGCTGATCTGCGTCTCAGACACCGCGTGGTCGGGCCTTCCCGGCCGGACCTCGCAGCTGGTGAGACGATTGAAAAATACCCGTGTGATGTATATCGACCCGCCGCCGGAAAAAGGCCGGGGCGTGACCGCGAAAGCGGGCGAGGGCGAGTAGGCCGGTAAGCAGATCACCGTGCTGACGCCGCCGCCGTCCAACGTCCGGCGCGCGGGCTTTGGCAATACGCGCCGCCAGCGCAAGCTGGGGCGGTTTCTGGCCGAGCGGGCGCGGGATTACGGCTTTGAAACCCCGCTCCTGTGGCTGACCGGCCCGCTGGAGCTGGAATTGCTGGACCGGTTTGCGCACGGACCGGTGATTTTTGACTGCCAGGAGCTTCCGCCGGAGGGCGACGCCAAAGCCATGGCGCGGGTTGAGGCGCTGGCGAAACAGGCGCGGGTCGTGTTCGCGCAGAGCGAGGGCGCGCGCAACACCCTGAGCGCGTGGAACCCCCGCACGGCGCTGATCCCCAACGGCGTGGAGTTTGAGCTGTTCCAGCGCGCGCGGGACGAGGCGCTGGCGTTTCCCAACGACCTGTTCACGGTCAAAAACCCCATTCTGGGGCATGTCGGGACCTTAGGCGAGCATTTGGAGCTGGGGTTTGTGGAGCAGGCGGCCATCGTGCATCCTGAGTGGTCGTTCGTGTTCATCGGCGAGTGCCCGGATACGGGGACGGTCCGGCGTTTGAAGGAACTGAAAAACGTGCATATGCTGGGCGTAAAGCCCCAGAAACAGCTTCCGATGTATCTGTGCCGCTTTGACGTGTGCGTCAACCTGTACCGGGGCGGCGGGCTGTCGCCCGATATCAGCCCGATGAAATTGTACGAGTATCTGGCCTCCGGCAAGCCGGTCGTGTCCACGCCGCAGCCAGCCCAGACCTTGGACTACGCGGATGTGATCTATATCGCGGGCACGGCCACCGAGTGGATCGAGGCGTGCCGCAAGGCCGTAATGGAGCGGGACGCGTGGCGGGTGCGCCAGCGCATGAGCTACGCGAAAGCTTCCAGCTGGGACGCGCGCGTGGTGGACGTGGAACACGCGTTGGCAGAATTGACAATGGACAATTGACAATTGACAGTTATTCTACAATTAAGGAGCGGATGGCGGGATGAAAAAGTGCGCGGTTTTGATGGGGTCGGACAGCGACTGGCCGGTCGTGAAGAAATGCGTGGAGGTTCTGCGGTCGCTGGAGGTGCCGGTGGAGGCGCATGTGTATTCGGCGCATCGCACGCCGGATCAGGTGGCGGGCTTCGCGTCCTCGGCGCGGGAAAACGGGTTCGGCGTGATTGTGGCCGCCGCGGGCAAGGCCGCGCATCTGGCCGGCGCGGTGGCCGCGCAGACCACGCTGCCGGTGATCGGACTGCCGGTCCCGGCCTCCCAGCTGGACGGCCTGGACGCGCTGCTGTCCACGGTGCAAATGCCGCCCGGGATGCCCGTCGCCACGGTTGCCATCGGCGGCGCGGAAAACGCGGGCCTGCTGGCCGCGCAGATTCTGGCCGTCGGCGATCCGGTGCTGGCGGACCGACTGGACGCCCACCGGATGGGCATCCGCGAGGCCGCCGCCCGAAAGGACGAGCTGTTTCAGGCCACGCTGGCCGACATGGCCGAGCCGGCCGGACGGTAACCCCACCGTGTAGCAACGCGCGGAATTCTATACCATTAGGATGTGTTTTATGTATACAGACGATAAACCCCGCGAGGAGTGCGGCGTATTCGGGATTGTAACGCGGGGCGGTGAGGACCGGCATCTGGCGTTTGACGTGTATGACGCGCTGTTTGCGCTGCAGCACCGGGGACAGCACTCCGCCGGCATCGCCGTGACCGACGGCCGTGAAATCTACTACAGAAAAGGCGACGGACTGGTCGGCGACGTGTTCAAGCGCAAGATGCTGGACTCGCTGAAGGGCAATAAGGCTATTGGCCACGTCCGGTACGCGTCCCACGTGGGCACCTCCGGCGTCAATGCCCAGCCGATCATCATCCAACATAAGGACCAGCACATGGCGCTGGCGTTCAACGGATGCCTGACCAACGCCCGGCGGCTCCGCTCCGAAATCGAGTCGGGCGGCGGCATCTTCCAGACGACCGGCGACGCGGAGATCATCCTGTACATCATCGTGCGCGAGTTTTTGAAGGCGCGGAACGTCGAGGAAGCCCTATTGCGCGTGATGAGCATTCTGGAAGGGGCGTTCTGCGTTCTATTGCTGATGAACGATAAGCTGATCGCCATGCGCGACCCCAGAGGGTTCCGGCCCCTGTGCATCGGGTCGCTGGGCCGGTCGGTGGCCGTGGCGTCGGAGTCCTGCGCGCTGAACGCGGTCGGCGCGGCGCTGAAGCGTGACGTCCGGCCCGGGGAAATCGTGATCATCGACGCGGAAAAGACCCACGCCTTTGACAGCGGCGCGACACCAACCCGCCACGCGCTGTGTATCTTCGAGCATGTATACTTCGCGCGGCAGGACAGTGTGATCGACGGCCTGTCGGTGGAGCAGGCCCGGCAGGACTTGGGACGGCGTCTGGCGGAGCTGGAGGGCGAGACGGCGTTCCACGGCGAGGACAGCGTGGTGATCGGCGTGCCGGACTCCGGGCTGTCGGCGGCGCTGGGCTACGCGCGGGCGTCGGGTCTGCGGTATGCCACGGGCTTTGTGAAAAACCGCTATGTGGAGCGCACGTTTATCCTGTCGTCCCAAGCACAGCGGGCGCAGGCGGTGCGCCTGAAGCTGAGCGCGGTGCGGACGGTCGTGGACGGCAAGCGCGTGATCATGATCGACGATTCCATCGTGCGCGGCACGACCATCGGCCACATCGTGGAGATTTTGCGGGAGGCGGGCGCGCGGGAGGTGCATTTGCGCATCTCGTCGCCGCCGTATGTGTGCCCCTGTTACTTCGGGACCGACATTCCCGAGCGCGGCTCCTTGATCGCCAACCAACTCTGTCTGGAGGAAATGTGCCGGAAATTCCAATTGAACAGCCTGCGGTATCTCCGCGTGGAGGATTTGCAGGAGATTGCCGCGCAAGGGAGCTGCGCCATCTGCGACGCCTGCTTCACGGGCGCGTATCCCGTCCCGGTGGAGGGGGCGCAGGAAGGGGACCTGTTAGAATGAGTCAGGCGTATGCGCAAACCGGCGTGGATGTGGAGGCCGGGTACGAGGCGGTCCGGCGGATGAAGCCGATGATCGAGTCCACGTGGAAGCCCGGCGTGTTGGGCAGTTTCGGGGGCTTTGGCGGGCTGTTCGCGCCCGACTTCTCGGGCCTGAAACGCCCGGTTCTGGTCAGCGGGACCGACGGCGTGGGCACAAAGCTGAAATACGCGTTTATGGCCGACAAGCACGACACGATCGGGATCGACTGCGTGGCCATGTGCGCCAATGACGTGCTGTGCGCCGGGGCTAGGCCCCTGTTCTTTTTGGATTACATCGCCTGCGGCAGGAACGTGCCGGAGCGGATCGCGTCGATCGTGTCCGGAGTGGCGGAGGGCTGCCGTCAGGCCGGGGCGTCGCTGATCGGCGGCGAAACGGCGGAGCATCCGGGTATGATGCCGGAGGACGAGTACGATCTGGCCGGATTCTGCGTGGGACTGGCCGACGAGGACGCGCTGTGGGACGGCAAGGATATCCGCGAGGGCGACGCGCTGCTGGGCCTGCCGTCGGCCGGACTGCATTCCAACGGGTTTTCGCTGCTGAGAAAGCTGTATCCCAACCCATCGAGTGATTGGCTGGAGACGCTGCTGACGCCGACGCGGATTTACGCGGAAGACCTATCAGCGCTGGCGGAGCGCGTGACCGTCAAGGGCGCGTCGCACATCACCGGCGGCGGGTGGATCGAGAACATCCCGCGATTGCTGCCCAAAGGACTGCGGGCGCGGATGGACGCTCCCAGAGACGTACCGGACATTTTTGCACGGGTGCAGAAGGACGGAGCTTTGAGCGACGAGGACATGTACGGCACGTTCAACATGGGCGTTGGCATGGTCGTCTGCGTGGCCCCGGAACAAGCAATCGGATACCCCGTGATCGGACACGTGGAAGCCGGAGACGGGGGCATCGCGCTGTGGTGAACATCGCCGCGCTGGTGAGCGGCGGCGGCACCAATTTGCAGGCGCTGATCGACCGCCGCGCCGCGTACCCCAACGGCGAGCTGCGCCTTGTGCTGGCATCCAAGCCCGACGCCTACGCGCTGGAGCGGGCCAAAAACGCGGGCGTCGAAACCGCTGTGGTAGCCCGCAAGGATTACCCGGACCGCGAGAGCTTCACGGACGCGATCGTGGCGGAGCTGCGGGCCAAGCATATAGATTTGGTGGTACAGGCGGGGTTTATGTACATTCTCAGCCCGTCGTTTGTCCGGGCGTTTGAAGGCCGCGCGATCAACGTGCATCCGTCGCTGATCCCCGCGTTCTGCGGCGAGGGCTATTTTGGACTGCGCGTCCACAAGGCCGCGCTGGACTACGGCGTAAAAGTGACCGGCGCGACGGTGCATATCGTGACCGAAGGCGCGGACGAAGGCCCGATCTTACTGCAAAAATCCATCGACATCCTGGACGGGGATACCCCGGAGACTCTGCAAAAGCGGGTCATGGAGCAATGCGAGCAGATTTTGCTGCCGAAGGCCGTGGGGCGGATGTGCGATCGGATTTTGGGACAATGATTGCGCGTGTCCCCCTTGCGCAATGGCGCAGTCTGTGGTACACTTAGGTCTTAGGGAGGGGATTGCATGAAACGCCGCGCGCTTTTCAGCGTTTCCGATAAGACCGGGGTGGTGGATTTTGCCCGCCGCGCCGCCGCGCTGGGCTATGAGATCGTGTCCACCGGCGGCACGCAGGCCGCGCTGGAGGCCGCGGGCGTGCCCGTTGTCAACGTCTCGCAGATCACCGGCTTTCCCGAATGCCTGGACGGGCGGCTGAAAACCCTGCACCCGGTCGTCCACGGCGGGATTCTGGCGATGCGCGGAAACTCCGACCATATGGCGCAACTGGAGCTGCTGGACATCGACCCGATTGATTTGGTTGTCATCAACCTCTACCCGTTCAAGCAGACCATCCTCAAAGAAGGCGTGCAGCTGGAAGAGGCGATTGAGAATATCGACATCGGCGGCCCGACCATGATCCGCGCGGCGGCGAAAAACTGGCAGGACGTGGCCGTCGTGGTCGACCCCGCCGACTACGCCTCCGTGATGGAGGACATGGAAAGCGGGACGCTGACGCAGGAGAAAAAATTCGCCTTGGCCGCGAAAGTGTTTGAGCATACCGCGCACTACGACGCGCTGATTGCCAGCTATCTCCATCGCGTGACCGGCGCGGGCTTCCCGAATTGCCTGACGGTTACATACGAAAAACAACAGGACATGCGGTACGGGGAGAACCCGCACCAGAGCGCCGTGTTCTACCGGGAGATCGGGGAGCTGGAGGGGACGCTGGCGGAAGCCGAGCAATTGCACGGCAAGGAGCTGAGCTTCAACAACATCAACGACGCGGCCGGGGCCATCGCCCTATTGAAAGAATTTGACCGGCCCTGCGCGGTCGCCGTCAAGCACGCCAACCCCTGCGGCGTGGGCTTGGGGCAGACCCTAGCCGAGGCTTACCGCAACGCGTATGAGTCCGACCCTGTCTCGATCTATGGCGGCATCATCGCCCTAAACCGGACCTGCGACGCGGAAACGGCGCGGGAGATCGGCAAGATTTTTGTGGAAATCGTGATCGCGCCCGCGTATACGCCGGAGGCGCTGGATATCTTGTCTGAGAAGAAGAACCTCCGCGTGCTGCTGCTGGAGAAGGTGGCCGCGCCGGCCAGCGGCTATACGCTGGATATGAAGAAGGTGCCGGGCGGTCTGCTGGTGCAGAGCGCCAACCTCCTGGATACCGCCGAAACCCGCGTGGTCACGCAAAAGGCTCCGTCCGCGGAGGACATGGACGCGCTGTCCTTTGCGTGGAAGGTCTGCAAGCATGTGAAATCCAACGCGATCGTGCTGGCCAAGGGCGGCCGCACGGTCGGGATCGGTCCGGGGCAGATGAGCCGGGTCGGCGCGCTGAAAATCGCCGCCGATATGGCCGGAGAGAACGCCAAGGGCGCGGTCCTGGCGTCCGACGCGTATTTTCCGTTCAAGGACTGCGTGGAGTTGGCCGCGGACGTCGGGATCACCGCGATCATGCAGCCGGGCGGCAGCGTCCGGGACGGGGAATCCATCGAAGCTTGCGACACACGGGGCATCGCCATGGTTTTCACCGGGATGCGCCATTTCAGGCACTAACGCATGAAGGTACTGGTCGTTGGAAGCGGGGGGCGCGAGCACGCTGTCCTGTGGAAATTGCGGCAAAGCCCGCGCGTGGCGCAATTGTATTGCGCCCCCGGAAACGGCGGCATCGCGGACATCGCGCGGTGTGTGCCGATTGGGGCCACCGACGTGGCGGAGATGGTGAAATTCGCCGTCCGCGAGGGCATCGACCTGTGCGCGGTGACCAGCGACGACCCGCAGGCGGCGGGCATGGTGGACGAGATGCAGGAGGCCGGGATCGCCGCGTTTGGCTGCACGAAGTCCGCCGCGCGGATCGAGTCGTCGAAATCCTTTGCCAAGGACCTGATGCGCCGGCACAACATCCCCACGGCGCGGTATCAGACGTTCGACGGTTTGGACGACGCGCTGGCGTATATCCGGACCCAAAGCCTGCCGATTGTCGTTAAGGCCGACGGGCTGGCGCTGGGCAAGGGCGCGGTTGTGGCGCAAACCTTAGAGGAAGCGCAAGCCGCCGCGCGGGATATGATGGAGCTGGGACGTCACGCGGAGGCGGGACCCCGCGTGGTGGTGGAAGAATACATGGAGGGCCGCGAGGTCACGGTGATGGTGTTCACCGACGGGGATTGCGCGGTGGAGATGCCGCCCTGCCGCGACCACAAGCGCGCGGGGGACGGCGACGCCGGCCCGAACACCGGCGGCATGGGCGCGTTCAGCCCGGTACCGGACTACACGCCCGACATCGCCGCCCGCGCCCAGCGTGAGATTTTCCAGCCGACGGTCGCCGCCATGCGGGCCGAGGGACGGACGTTTACCGGGGTGCTGTATTTTGAAATGATGCTGACCGCTGAAGGCCCGAAGGTGATCGAGTACAACGCCCGGTTCGGCGACCCGGAGGCGCAGGTCGTTCTGCCGCTGCTGGAGACAGACCTTTTGGATGTATTCGAGGCCGTGATTCAGGGCAATCTGAGACATCTGGACGTCCGGTTCCGGGATCAGGCCGGCGCGATCGTGATCGCCGCCAGCCGGGGGTATCCCGGTTCATCGGACACCGGACATGAGATCAAGGGGCTGGACCAAATCAGTCCGGATGCGCTGGTTTTTCACGCAGGCACAAAAAGACGGCCGTCTGGCGGGTACGAGAACAGCGGCGGACGGGTATTGGGCGTCTGCACGACGGCGGACGCCTTGCCGGACGCGCTGGAGCGGGTGTACACTGAGATGAGAAAAATCCGTTTTGACGGGATTCATTTTAGAACTGATATCGGCAGGAGGAGTGCGCGGTGAGGTTACTGACTCGAAGCGACTATGACGGACTGGTATGCGGGGCCCTTCTCAAGCATCTGAGCATCATCGACACATGGACCTTTGTTCACCCGAAGGACATGCAGGACGGAAAGGTGCCGGTCACCCCGGACGATGTTCTGGCCAACATCCCGTACGCGGACGGCTGCGGCATGTGGTTTGACCACCACGCCACGGAGGTGGAGCGCATCGGCAAGGACTTTCACGCGCCCGGCGAGTGCAGGCTCGCGCCGTCGGCCGCCCGCGTGATCTACGACTACTATGACGGCGACGAGAAGATGCCGCATTTCGCGTCGCTGGTCGAATCCTGCGACCGCGTGGATTCCGGCAACCTGACCGCCGACGAGATTTTGAATCCCCAAGGCGGCGTTCTGCTGGGGTTTCTGATGGACCCGCGCACCGGCTTGGGGCGGTTTCGGAATTTCACCATTTCCAACTACGAGCTGATGGTGCGCCTGCTGGACGCGTGCTCGTTTATGACCATTGACGAGATTCTGGAGATGCCTGACGTGAAGGAGCGCGTGCTGCTGTTCCGGGAGCAGAGCACCTATTTCCAAGCCATGCTGCTGGACC
>Ga0082212_10011029_pt1 | contig 11494 bp, 7 predicted proteins | sample TergutNt197P3_FD_71548 | JGI IMG/M metagenome (GOLD analysis project Ga0082212, IMG submission 71548) | Neocapritermes taracua P3 segment gut microbial communities from Petit-Saut dam, French Guiana - Nt197 P3 | ecosystem: Host-associated > Arthropoda: Insects > Digestive system > Gut ... | reverse complement strand
CGACACGACGGACGACATTCAGTTGCTACGTGGGCAAACGTGGATTTCCGTCAATTCGTTGAAGGAAGGCACCACTCACGTTACCGCTTTTGCCCCGGATATGGCGGATTGGTCAACTCGTACCGATGTCGGTATCGTCCATTGGGTCGATGCCCAGTGGGTGTTGCCTCGGTTGGCAATCGCTCCGGTCGGTGAAAGTCTGGCATTGACGACAACCGTCCTTCGGGCAACGAACGGACAGCCGCGACAGGGTTGGATTGTGCGGTACGAGATTCTCAACGGACCCGCCGCCGGATTAGGAGCATCCGGGGCACAAATCGAGGAAGTTGCCACCGACTTATCGGGACAAGCGACGGTAATTTTGTCTCCCAGCGAGCAACGAGCAGGAACAAACACGATTGGCATTCAAATCATCCGACCGGCAGGCGTGGACGGCGACCGGCGTATTACGGTCGGCAGCGAAATGGTTCGGCAAACGTGGTCGGGCAATCCGAGTGTTTTGCTAAAAATCATAGGACCGAACGAAGCTCGACGCGATCAGGAATTGCTTTACGAAATCACTGCCGAGAATAAAACTTCTTCATCGGTGAAAGGAATTGTCGCACTGCCCATCCCGCCGTTGGCAACGTACATCCGAAGCGAACCGATGGGAACGTTGCAGGGTTCGACGATGTTGTGGAATGTCGATTTACTGCCGAACAGCACGGCAAAAATTGACGTGGTTTTGCGGTCAGGCACGGCAGGTTCGCTTTGGTTGCGCCCGGAGTTCCGGCGAACGAGTAGTCCGGTGGTTTCCGCACCGATACCGAGTCCAAGTCCGAGTTCGGTCATTCCTTCGCCAAGTCCGTCGGGTTCCAATGCAACGGTGTTTCCGGGAACGCAACAGAATCCTCCTCCGTTGATCGACAATCCGCCAGCGGCTTCGATTTTTGCGAAACCTGCGTTGTCGGCACAGATAGAGCAAGTTGCAGGAGATCCAAACACTGGCACCCTTAGGTTTTTTGTTCGTGTTACCAACACGGGCATGAGCGATGCCAAAAACGTCTTGCTGTTAGTGCCGCTACCGGAGGAATTGCGTGGACGTACTATCGATGCGGACTGGAGTACGGATTGGGATCTATTACCAGTAGTGGCAGGCAGAGAAATTTCGCTGATTGACGGGAAGCCGACGAGCTGGCGAGTCGGTCAAAATGAAGCCAAAAGTTTGGTATTTATAGAGGCACCCACTCTTTCAGCTGGCAAGGAATTTTATCTGTTGTTGGAATATCCGCCGGTGGGTCCACAGGGTTACAACGTTACCTGCTCGGTTCAAGCCGATGGTCAGGCGGTTGAGCGAGCGTCTCAACGGATTGTGCCGTGAGTATCTGTAAATCAATAACTTGCACAAGACTTCTTTCTATGGTATGCCGTTTGAGAAACCGTGTACTAGAGATTCGGCTTGTAATCTTTCAAATCGTTGAGCCAACTTCGGATTTCCGGTTCCGATTCGCATGCCAAATCTCCTTTGACCAGTTGTCGCTGAAAGTCTGCCGCTCCATCCTTGAAAAGGTCAGCCGCTTCCGCATTTTCAAACCGCTTCTTCGGATCGGGAGCGATCAAACTCCGGCAGAACCGCATCAACACTTCGCTCGAAGCCACCATCGGCGGGAGTATCCGGTGGAGTTGATTGGCAAGTAACAGCCTGCCTTCAATTCCGTTTAATTCTGAATTGGCACTGAACAACCGCCGGCCAGACAACATTTCAATCAGGGCGTAACCGAGACTCGCAATGTCGCTTTGCGGTGTTGCCTCTTTTCCTTCCAACACTTCGGGAGCCGCATACGCCAATGTGTAAGGACGATTCGGCGGACGATTTTCGACTTCAAATGCCGAACCAATGTCGATCAACTTTGCCGTTCCCGACTGCTTCAACATAATGTTAGAAGGCTTAATGTCGCCGTGAACAATACCAACCCGATGAAGTGCCCCCAAGGCGGCGAGACACTCCCGAATGATCGGAATAGCAATACCGGGCATCAGCCGAGGGTGCATCGTTCCGCCCGTAACCACTACGTTGTTGATGTACCGCCACCGGCTCGGCGAAACCGTTTTTTGCAAATAATCGAGCATTTCCTGCTTCAATAATTGGCTCATGTCGAATCCCTCAATCCATTCCATTGACATGAAATGGATGCGGTTGGTCGAATGCCAATTACGTACCATCAGGAGGTGATCGTGTTGGATTCGGGCAACCTTCGCCGTAATTTTTGCCATGTTGTACATTTCATCTTCGTAGAGCATGTCGCTGCCAAAACGTTCCGGCGAAAAGACTTTGATCGCAATGGGAAGGATGAACCCATCTGAACCGCGAAGGTCGCTCAAAAAGACGAATCCCTGTCCGCCCTGACCAAGCATGTCTTTGAATTGAATATCTTCATGCCAATGGACCCGCTGCTGATCGAGGAGATCGTAGTAATTACTACGGAGTTCCTCCGAACAACCTTCGGAGGATGGTGCCGAAACGGCATGCGTCATCGTCCTTTCAAAAATCGCTGTCGTCGAGTCGGGCTGGCTTGCCGCATGAATACCGATGCGGAACTTGCGCCGCGTTTTGGTTGTCGCAGTTCTTGTACGGTAGAGCGTTTTGAAGTCTGACCACAGCGGATTGCCGTCGCCGCGAATGGGAAAACCGAGCCGCTTTCCCTCGGACGAAAGGCGATTGATGAGCGGTTGTCCCGAGAGCCACCGATGAACGTTTGCGGTAAAAATATCGACGACATCATCAAAACGCTTCCGGGATTGTCCGCCGATATGCGGCGTGATCATCACATGGGGAAAAAAGTCCCAGAGCGGATGATCGGGCGGAAGCGGTTCGGGGGCGGTCACGTCCAGAACTGCTCCCGCAATTTGCCCCTCATTGAGGGCAAGTACCAAGTCATCGGTAACAATGATCTCTCCGCGGGCGACATTGACGAGCAGTGCATTCGGCTTCATTTGCTGAAGCTGTTCGCTATTGAACAATCCGCGTGTTTGTGTATTGAGCGGCAACGAAAGGATCACGACATCCGAAAGGCGGAGCAGTTCATCGAGTTGATCCGTTCCCCACAGTTCGTCCACGTAGGAAGGTCTTTCCGAAGGATATGGATCGGTTGCCAGAATGGTCGTCTGGAAGGGAGCAAGTATGTCGGCAATTCGTCGCCCGACACCGCCGAATCCGACGATTCCGATGGTGGAACCAGTCAAATCGCGTGTGGGGCGGCGGAGGAACTTACGAAAATCGGGCGCAGTACGGTCATGTTGCTCGTAAAGACAGACCGGCAAACTGCGCATCCAAGCGAGAATGAGCGATAATGTGTGTTCGGCAACCTGATCGGCAAGAACACCGGAGGCGGTCGTAATCACAATTTCGGAATCGATCACGGAAGGAACAAGGCACCAATCCATTCCGGCGGCGGAAGACTGAATCCATTGCAAACGCCGGTTTTCAACGATTTTTTCCCAATCGACGGGAACTTTAGCGTGTCCGCAGAAAAAATCGGCTTCGAGCAGGGCATCGGCGATGTCTTTTTGCCCAACGTTGATGATGTCCACGTCTGACCAAGCGGAACGGATTCGTTCCCCATGGGCATCATCGACGGGCGTGTCCTTGAAGCAGACGACGAGATTGGGCATCTTCCTGAAATTCCTGAAAACTGCAACAGTTTTTACAACTGTGTACAGTGTACCTTATAAACTGGAAAAATGCAAGAAAATATCTTTTTTTTATCCATCTCGTCAAATAGAAACACAAAACCGGAGTCTATATTGCCGGCAATAAATTGGTTTTCTCGTATCAACTGACCATATCCGCATTGTCGTTCCAAGCCTTGGACGAATCGTACAGAACCGTTTTGGCAATGAGCAATGCTGATTCTACGTCGTATTGTCCCGACTTCACTTTGGAAGCCAAAACATCACTCAAAGCGTTTTTCACCATTTTCGCTTTGGCATAAGCCCATTCCAAACAATACGCGTCGGAAAAGAAACCGAGTTGGCGATTCAATGGGAGCATATCAAGCCGCTCCGAAATAATTCTCCGAATATAGGACGGGAAAAAACTGTGCCACCAATATCCGCCCAGTGCAAGGTTCGGCAACTCGCGGACAAAGGTGCAAAGCGTCTGGTTCGCGTGTGTCGATGCGGAATAAAGGGCGAACCGAAGTTCGGGATGACGTGAAACAATATCCGCAAATTGCGACAAGGTTTTCTGCGAAATCCGGCTGCACGACTCGTATGGAAGCGGGTCGGCACAGATCGAAGGCTGAAAGACCACGCGTTTTCTGTGAACTTTACCAAATTCTTCGAGCAGAACCTCGTTGATGTAAGCAGCATACACACTTCGTTCTTTTTCTCCTGCGTGTTCTCTGTTTTTCAAAGCCGATTCGAATTCTTCCGGCGTTACGAGGGAATAGTCAATGTCCATTGACCATGGTGTCGCATAGGAAACGAGCCGTGTTTCCGGGAAATGCGTTACATACCATCGTATGGCATCGCGGACATCCTCGGCTGTGCGAATCGTCCGTTCCAAAGCGGGCCGCTTTTTTCCGCCGATGGGTGTCGGTCCTGTTGCCGGTTGTCCCCAGGTTCGCTCCAATTCGTAGAGTGCTGTATCAAATTCCCCCCATTGCGTGCGGGTGAAAAACGCCCACTCAACGGAATAGTAGAGGAAGTCATCGTCAAGTCCCTGTTCGCGGCGGTTTGTTTCCGTCACGGAATGTTCGATGCACGCTTTTTTGGCAAGTTCCCGATGCCACATCCTGTCGTCTGCACGTTCACGGATCATGGAATCGAGCCGTTCAAAATTGTCTAACGTAACCGGTTCATGCCAATCGTAGAGGCCGGCGAGAATCATCCGCCCGCCCCAAGAGATGCTGGTGTTGATCGTTTTTGACAAAAATGGAATTGCTTCTCTAAGCCGCGCATGGCATTCAGTTTTATCGGGCCAACCGGGATATTCTGTCAAGCGGTTTCCCGAAGGGCATCCGGCGGAATAGAGTTCGCTGATCCCCATGTGGTAGAGGACAATGTCATGAAGTCCGCGAGCCGCCAACCGCCCTCCGACCAAATGCGTATGACAATCAAAAAGACGCATCGTCTCCACTTGCGGAGCAATCTGTTGTAAGGCTTGTTCGTAATTCATTCGTTTCTTCTATTTCCCGTTAAAATTTTTGGAAAACACCGGTAATGATTGTACACGTTTCTTCTCCCGTCCTCAACTCCCGTGAAAAATTACGTCATTCTTTTGCTTTCAATAGGGCGTAGGCATCACAAATACTTTCGATTTTCTCATCCCCGACCTGGGGATCAATGTCATAGACGGAAAAACCGATTTGCGAATACGGCTGTCCTTCTTCCGCCAATCGGAGAATCAAATCATATAATTGTCCGGCGGTCAGTGTACGAAGTACACTCGTGTAAATGAACACGTTGATCATCAAATTGGGAAATGCTTCCCGGAACAACCGCACATTGGAATCGCCTCCGATGTCGAAACTTAAAAGGGAGTCGAAAGCATTTTTGTACACTGGGATAAACGCATCGATACAACTATCCTGGTGGACAGCAAAACTCACGTTGCACTTTTTTGCATGTTCCATGATCCGCAAATCATACGGATAGCAAAATTCCCGATAAATCTTCGGCGACAACATTGCCACCGAACAATTGCCGACTCCGAGAGGTGCCCGACAGCCGTCGATTTCGCTGAAATAGTCATAAGAAAGCAACATGGCATTGGTAATCAAGTCGAACAATTTATGAACGAGTTCGGGTCGGTCGTTGAAATCGTAAAACAGATCCATCCCGCGCATGTAAATTGCACTGTTCATGACACTTCCAAGGTTTTGTTGCGTGGAACAGGTATGTCCTTTCGTTTTCAACAGAGTATGTTGGCGGACGATTTCGCAAACACGGGGATCATTCGCAAACGCCTCCGGTGTGAGTGGTTCAAGCGACATAATAAAATCGTCATCCAAGCGGATTGTCGATGCCCAAGGTGCCTGATCTTTTGCGTAACAAACAGGAACGTCAAACATCGCCGGGATAAAACGATGTCCAAAAGGTTCAATGTCCACCGAGGGACGTGATAAAACACTTGTGTCCTCCAAATGTCCCAGGAAATCCCATTTCGCAAACTTTTCCCGCAACAACCCGTCCATGTGGTGCTGAACGGCAAGTTTGCGCAAAGGGTCCTGGTAGAGTTCCTCTTCGAAGGAAAACCCATGATTCGCGTACCACCATTCATTGGAATATCCGATATTTAAGAACATGGATTCTCGTCTTTGCTCACGCTTAAAACTGGTAAGGAGCACGTTGTTGTCTTGCCAACATCGCATTGGCTTCCATATCGCCGACAAATTCCTCTTTTTCGGGATCCCACTGTAATTTCCTTCCTCCGAGTTGAATGGAGATATTCGTCAAATGACAGGACGACACCGAACGATGCTCAATGTCCACCGGTGCGACAGGAACAGACCGGGCTCTAACCGCCTCGAAAAAATTAGCCATGTGATTGTTGCTCGGAATCACCCGCCAGTCCGAAGACCTAAACGGATTATCTGCCAGTTGTTCAACCGGTCGTCCATAGACTCCGCCGCGATTGACAAAAACACGTCCCTGATCGCCGATGAACAAAATACCGTCACGGTTGTACGTCGGGATTTCTTCCGGCACCTCTTTTCCATAAAGCCAGTTGAGTTTTTCTTCCGATGCGTAAGTTTCGTCCGCCTCTGGTTGTTTCGCGGCACCGAAGAACAACATTTCCACACCGTTTTTGAACAGCATTCGCGAGAAGAAACGATCCGGTGTGTTGAAACAGTGCTCACGTCCTTCATTGGGAAAGAGTGCTCTTGCTTCCACGGAAATTGGACCGGTATGCTCACAATCCATTCCCCAGTGGGCAATATCCATGTGATGATTGCCCCAATCCGTAATGATTCCGCCGGCGTATTCATACCACCATCGAAAAACATTGTGTGTGCGGTGAACGTTGTAATCGCGAAGCGGGGCTTGTCCCTGATACAAATCCCAATTGAGTTCCGCTGGAATTTCCTCTTTCAGGTGCGGACCTCCTTTGGTGTCGTAGAAGGGGAGCGACACCCAAACCTGTTTCAGTTGACCGATTCGTTCGTTGCGGACAAGTTCGACCGCCGTTTGAAAACCGGCATCGCTTCGTTGTTGTGTGCCGGTTTGCACCACACGTTTGGTTTCCTTGACCGCCCGGCAAAGTTTTTTTCCTTCATCGATTGTCAAGGTCAATGGTTTTTCCGTGTAAATATCTTTTCCGGCTTGAAGTGCATCCAGGTTGATTTTTGTGTGCCAATGATCCGGTGTGGCATGAATGATGACATCGACATCTTTCCGGTCCAGCAGTTTGCGGTAGTCTTGATAACAGTCTGCATTTTCCGCAATACCGTCTTTTTGGAATGCCGCCTTGACTGCTTCATAACGCCGCGTGTCCGCATCACAAAGTGCGATGATTTCTCCAAAGTGGGACGAGGCATGGCTATCCCCAAATCCCATCCCTCCTAATCCGATGCAACCGATGGCAATACGGTCGTTTTTGGATTCATTCGCTCCCAAAAAAGCAGGTGCGGCGACCGCCAAAGCAACCGTACTTTTCAAAAAACGCCGTCGGCACAATTTCAGTTTTTTCATGTTCATAAACTCCAGAAAAGAGAAGGTACGTCAGCATTATCGTCAATGCATGTTGGATTGTCAATGTGCATCGGTCTCCTTTCGGCGCAGGTCGCTGGACGAAATATCCATCGTAAAGACCGAAGAGGGAACATCGTCGCAGAGACTACGGAGCATGTCAGGAACTTCCAACGTTTCTATTGTTTCCAAGCCGGTTTTCGATTGTCGGGCAAAGACCAGAAACCGGCAATGACAAAAAGCCATCGTCCGCAAAATGTCGTGCAATTTATGGACATTTTCGGAATAAAACCGCAGGTCGGCAAACCGCTTGATGGTATCCGCCCCCACGACAAACGTTGCCCCCCAAAACAACTCCGCCTTGTCAATGAATAACGGTGTTTGCGTGAGCCAAACCGGCTGATCGGGATTCGCGTTACCGATCTGGGCGAGACGGCGTTCCAATTCGATGTAATCGAACGGCGGCTTATCAACATTTTGAACCGAAAGTTCCAAGACAACCTTTTCCTGCAAACGTTGCTCGGCGATATTGATCATCTCGAGGTGTCCCTGGTGAATCGGACTAAACGAGCCGGGGAAAATGGCTTGCGTATATTTGGCATATGGATTAAATGAGTTTGATATGTTTGCAATCTCTTCGCGAGTAATGGAATGGCGAATGCCCCCTTTTGCCCACAAAACCGCACCGGCTTTGCCGAAAAAGAGATCGGCTAAGAGTGGTGAAGCCGTCGTACATTCGCCTTTGACAACCTCATTCGGTTTCAATGGGAGGGGAATAAATTCGTGCAACGGGAAATCGTTCGTTGAACTTTCGATCAGTGCCGGCGTGAGTGAAGTCTGGCTTTCCGTGCCGCATACCGACTGGATGGGGGCATATTGGTTGGTTTCTTGCCGGGCAGTCTCGATGGCATTGAGAATCAAGTCGGCAACGAGCCGTTCCTCTTCCATGCGGGTTCGGGCATCCTTTTGCAACAGCAGCGAAAATTGAATCGTCTGGTGCAATGTTTGGACTGCAACGTGAACCCGGTGTTCTCCCGCCTTTTCCCGATCCGTAGTCAGCGAGGCGGTACAGCCGACTCCAATGATGTGTTGATGAGCGGCCCATTCACCCACGTCCGCTGGTTCCACAAAATTGGAAGAACGAATAATGGCGGATTCGGTGATGTCTTCAAATTCATGAGAAACGTCAACATTTTTGGGGGAAACACGTTCGAGATTGATGTATCCATGTTGGCGTAAGGCTTCGGAACGCAAGGCTTTTCGGGCATGATAAAACGCCGTCATGGCCAAAGTCCGAGCGGTGCGCGAACAACAAAACTGTTCGGGAACGTGTCCGATGTAATTGCTGACAGATTCGTATGAGTAGGGAACCGTTGCCTCAATAAGAGTTTGCGAACCGCCCGGCACGCTGAGCAGGTCTCCAAGTACCAGCGTTCCGCCGCCGGACAGAGCCGCCACGATCTTGGTCGGCGATTGATGTAATGCTTGCACGCAGTCAATTCGCCGCTGCTGGTGAGAATCGGAAGAATGGGACATGGAAAAATTTGACATCAATTATGGGAAGAGGTCATTCTACGCTGTTTTTCGTTTTTCGGCAAGACCGGTGCGAGAATTGAAAGCAGACAAATCCCGCAAAACCGCTATAATCATTAAAGTTTGCCCAAATTAACACCGATTTGGCTGGATTATGACTTATCACCTGTCAAAAATCGGTTTCGGTACAATTTTGGGGGGAATAATCCTCGTTTTTTCGCTCTCCACTTCCCAGGCGGCAGAAATTCGGCTGAAAAAAGTGCCGATCCAATGCACGGAGTCACTCGTTCTCCTTTCGGACATTGCCGATGTGTTGCCGATGGGAAACGAAAACGTCGCATCACTCCGCGAAACGGTGCTGTTTCCGGCTCCCGCCGAGGACACACCGAGAACTCTCGACCAGTGGGAACTGCGGACAATACTTTCGCAACTGGGCATCAATTCGCTGCACCACTTCATTAGCGGGGCGGACAAAGTTACCGTGAGCGGTGCGATGACCACGGGAATTGCCGACCCGGTGAGTCCGAATGAGCAGTTTGTCATTCAAGCCAATTATCTTACGCCGACCGGCACGAATCCGGTTACGCCGATTGCCGTCCGCTCCGAAGCCGTCCCAAAAACGGCGGGACTCACCGACGACTTGGCTCGGCTATTAGAAAAAGAGGTCGCCAAAGCATTGAATGTCTATTTGAATTTTACGAACCGAATTGAACGGTCATGGGAAATATCGCTGAAACTGACACCAGAGCAGGTCAAATTATTTGCGACCGGCGGGAAAATCATTGATATCACCGGCGGGCATATCCCTTTTACCGGAACACAGCAATTTCAGATTCGAATGCAAACCGATGTTACGATAACGGTCAATGCGGTGGTCGCATTGCCGACGGAAGTGGTCGTCGTTCGCCGGGCATTGCCGAAAGGACACATCATCAACGAGTCGGATGTCATGTTGCAACGGGCGGACAAAATCAACGGCGATGATTTTATCGTTGACATCAAAAACGTTATTGGCAAAGAGACGATCAAGGCGGTCAAAGAATTGACTCCGCTCACGCAGTCGGCAGTTCGCTTGCCGCTCTGGGTTCGCCGCGGAGACATTGTTACCGTTCGGGCGGCGAGCGGCGGTTTTGTCGTCCGCACAGAAGTAACTGCCCTGCAAGATGGTGTGGAAGGGGACACGATTACCGTTGAAAAAATTGACCTATTGCCCAAAAAGGGAAAGAAAGAATCCTCCGTAACGTATCTCGCCAGAGTGTGCGCACCAAAAACCGTAGAGGTTTTTGTTAACAAGTGAAAGTGATCCCAACCAAACAACCCAACGGGTGTGTTCAAATTGACGGACGTTTGGTTGTTTCTTTAACCGCAACGATGTTTGCTACACGACGTACCTTTATGCCTCGCTATTTTATTGATGCCGAACAAGCCGACGAAGAGGGACTCGTCCATATCGGAGGAAAACTGACTCCCGACTGGCTCCTTGACGCTTACACACACGGCATCTTTCCCTGGCCTATTTCGGAGCAATTTCTCGCTTGGTTCTCTCCTGATCCTCGGTGTATTTTTGAATTCGATCAATTCCACGTCTCCCGGCGGTTGGAACGCACCTGCAAAAGCGGCCGGTTTTCCATTACTTTCGATACCGACTTTGCCGGTGTCATTTGCGGCTGTGCCGAACGGCAAGAGGAAACATGGATCACACCGGTCATGATCCGAGCCTATACGAGACTGCATCGCCTTGGTTTTGCTCACAGTGTCGAAACGCGATTCGGTAATGAACTCGCCGGCGGGGTTTATGGCGTAGCCATCGGCGGATTATTCGCTGCCGAATCGATGTTTTTCCGTCGCCGGGACGCGTCAAAAACGGCACTGGTTGCGCTGATACGGCATCTGCAAGACCGGGACTATCAACTCGTGGACATTCAGATCAAAACGGAGCACACTTCCCGGTTCGGAGCGGTGGAAATTCCTCGTTCAGAATATCTCCGCCGTTTGCAATCGGCTCTTCGGCATACGCCGAAGCCGTTTTGAAATTTTCTGTCCGCTTCCTATTGGGAAGGAGAGGGACTCGATCTGTAAAGTTTTTTTGCCTGCCGCACAGCATGGAGCGAGAGAAACAGGGTGAAATTTTCGACTTCGGGGGAGCAGTATTTTGGACACTTTACAGATCGGGCAGGGGTGTGTAAAAATTTTGTGGGTGTTTTGACGTTAAAATGGGTAATTTTTTTGCGAAATACAACGCCCGCTGGGTTTTGGGATTTGATTTTTACGGCTCCCGGCAGGGAAAAGT
>Ga0082212_10011028_pt1 | contig 11494 bp, 1 predicted proteins | sample TergutNt197P3_FD_71548 | JGI IMG/M metagenome (GOLD analysis project Ga0082212, IMG submission 71548) | Neocapritermes taracua P3 segment gut microbial communities from Petit-Saut dam, French Guiana - Nt197 P3 | ecosystem: Host-associated > Arthropoda: Insects > Digestive system > Gut ... | reverse complement strand
GGATGGAACGTGCTCCAAAAAAATCTGAAATATCCGATTCTGACCTAAATCGAATCATTCGTTATATTAAACAAAATTGGGATACTGTGGTCAAACATTGGTGTGGGGAATTAAATGATAAGCAGTTTCTACTTCTGATGCCTGCTGAATCCAATCAATAGACTGTTTCATTCTTCCTGATTAACTCATATCTAGCTACTGTATTAAAAACGCCAATTGATCCCATTATAACTTAATGTGTCTGGACTACTAATTAGACCTTCACCCCATAACATATCCATATCAGCAATAAAAACATCCAGTGAAAATGTATCTACTTCGGGAATAAACCCCTCCGGCATCAATGTATCTACCCGCTGTATTAAACCCCTTGTGTATTAATGAATCCAAAAAGTATAGTAATCCATTTGTTTAAAATGAATCACTCATGATTATCACCACATAAAAAATGAATGTATCGAAAAGACCGATTGACGCATAGTTAATAAATGTTTCACAGACGGACATAAAACCATGTTACCCTATCGTATCTACTCCGGCTATTAAACCAGACCAAATCAATGTATCCGGTGGCCTTATAAAATCATATATAAAGAATGAGCCAAAACGAGCGATTAGACTATGAGCTATGAATGAATTATTTAGGCAGATCAACCCAAGAAATATCAATGTATCCATGTGACTAATCCACCCATAATGCGTTACTGTGTGGAGTAGACCTTACCTGGGTCTACTCTACTAACCTCATTTATTTTTGCACCACATTATTAAAAGAGTAATTTCAGTGTGAGAAAGGGAGGTGAACTCGGTTATGAGCTCTATAAATATGAAAAAGGGAAGTATCGTTGGAGAGTATATGAAGCGTACGGCTGGTCTTGTAAAAGGCGCTACTGGCGAATATTTTTCTGAAGCCATGCCGACAGTTTCCTCTGTAGCAAGTGGAGTGGGCAGTGGGGTTAAACGTTTTCAAGCCAGTTATAGTCCCACTCAAGTTATTCCAAAGATCAGACAACTTAACGTTCAAGCGGGATTACGTAAAGTCAATCAGTGGTTCCTTGGAGAAAAGGCATCCTATGATAACTTTGACGATTCTGAATTGAACTTTGATATTGATTTAAGTGATGACGAAAGAGGTGGAGCTGCTCGATTAGCAGAAGTTCAAATAAGTGCTGAAGATCGTCATGCTAATCAGATATCGAAAACTTTCGTCGAGACCTCCCACAAAATGGTGGAGGCTCAGATCTCATCTACAGCTAATATTCTTTCGAGTATGGATAGGATAGGGGCTACTCTCACTAGTGGTTTTGACCAGATTAATGCCACTTTAAATAAATTAATTGAAGTAACCACTAAGAATAGTGCCACGTTAATCGAGGCTACCGTTGGGTCCCACCAGGACCCCGGTCAGAAAATGCTGGCTAATGGCAAGTTTGACCCGAGGGCTTTTGCTAAGATGGTGGGGGCTAATGCTCAGGGTTCTCCTCTTGGAATGTTAGCCATGATGGGATCAGGCATGAAAGGGATGTTTACTCCTGAAGTAGCCATGAATATGATACTTCCTGCCATTGTAAATAAAGCTAGCCCTAATCTAACTCAAAACCTAAAAGCATTGGATAGTGCTGTCAACGAGATGATCCTGGGATCTTTGATTAGACTGGGAGAGCAAAAAAATAAGGGTGGAGTCATTGGGACTCTGGGAAAATTATTTGGGATTGATGCATCTAGGCAGAATGCCAATACTCAGAGATCGTCCATGGAAATGAAACCCATTCAGTTTAATACTGTGGCTCAAACCGCTTTAACGGAAACAATCCCAGGATATCTTCGTAAAATATTAGTTCAGCTTGGTGGAGAAGATGCTGTCTATGATTATCGTTCTAAGGCTTTCCGTAGTAAGGCTGCCATAAAGAAAGATTTCCATCAAAATATGGCTACAACTGGAAGCTACAGTACGAGTGGGGTCTATACCCAAAAGGCTTTTAACTCTGCTAGTGGTGCCACCGGTTACAATAATTTGGATGTCTTTCACATGCTCCATGATATCTGGAATGAGACTCTCATGGAAAATGGAACTTGGTACGCCAGGAGCATGATGCAACAGATTAATGAAAAAGGTAAACAACGAGCTACTGGTATTGTTTATGATATGTTAAGGCAGACCGGTCTATTCAGTGATGACTTCATGAAACAACATAGACCGGATATCAATAAATTCATCAATGGTTTAGTTGCGGCTGCTAAAGATGGATATGCTCAAGCTGAGACAATTCGTAATGTGGCTCGAGATAGTAGTAGGGCTAATAAAAAGGGTAGTGCCTATGTCTCGAATATGCATCAGATGGGCATGGATACATCTGAATTAATTGACAATTTGGAACAACGAATCAAAACTGTTGTCAAGGGATCAGGAGTAGATACCGGGGTAAAACAATCTCAATCTCGGAGTAAATCTCCATCAGAGAATCTAGTTGGAGTTGATTATACTAACGCTGCTCTATATGATATTTATCGTACACTCAATCGGGGTATTAATGTTTTTCAGGTTGGGCAAACTCAAACTCAACCTAAAGCTTTTATTGAAAATCAATACAAGTTAGCTCCTCCAAGACCCTATCGGGCCCAAGAGAGCATGAAATCCAAAGATCGATCAAGACCGATTATCAGTGGAACTTTCGGAGGCGAAGGTGGAAAACCTGGAGCCGGCATAGATCCCGAAAAAGGTCCCATGGGCAATCTTCTTAAAGCTATGATGACCGGTAATCCCGAGGATGTTAAAGCTGCCTTTGGCCAAATGGCTGGTAAACTTGGATCTAAAATTCGAGGTAAACTTTCAGAAGCCAACCAGAATGCCGGAAATTTTACTGGTTATGTTAAACACAAACTCACTGGAGCCGGTTATAAATATCTGGATGATGATGGTAAAGAGATTGAAGTAAAAGCCAATGAGAAGGGTGGAAGTCTTGGATACATCAACGAACTAGTGTTTGGTAAAGGTGGATTCAAGGGAATGCGGGAAAGACTCAGTAAGAGTAGTTCCAAGTGGTTTAAATCGGTCTCTGATCTATTCACTCCTAAGGGCGGGAATAAAGATGATCAGAGTGTTGAAGGTAAACGTAAAAGATTACTGGGAGTCTCAGCTGGAGCATTAGCCGGACTTGGATTACTAGGTGGACCATTCGGTCTCATCATGGGTGGTTTAGCTGGAAGTGTTCTGAGCACAACCGAGGGACTTGGGAATAAATTTCGAAATTTCCTTTTTGGTGAGGGAGAGTGGGACGAGAAAAAAGGTAAATGGAAAAAGCAAGGTCTTTTGAAAAAGGCTGTAGTTGATATTGTCGATCCCATTAAATATACCATTGGAAAAACATTCCATACTTTCGGAGATGTTCTACGGAAAAATATTCTTGGTCCATTATCTAATATCGGTGTTGCCATCAGAGAAAGGACGGCTAACACTGCTGCCAGTAAGATTGGTGATGCGTTAGGTAAACTCTTTGAGGGAAATATCCTAAAAAACTTAATTCTTCTTCCATTGAAAATTGCAACTCTTCCGGCCAGATGGGGACTTCGTCTTGGAGCTAAAGCCGTAAGAGGAGTTGCTAGAGCCGGGGGAAGTTTAGTTGGTGGAGGATTAAATACCATTGCTAAACTTATTGCTGGTAAAGGTGGGGAGAAGGAAGAGGATGAGTTCGATGACGAAGGGAATCTGATTGGAACAAAAACCGTTAAGACTGGCAAAGATGCCATCAAGGAAAGAATCAAAGAGCAGAAGGCGTATTCCAAAGAGAATAAATATGCCAGTTATAAGGAGTGGAAAAAACAACAGGGGGCCAACCGTAAAGACCTAAAGATGAGTGATTTCACAGCTGAAGAGACCGCAGAGAATACTGCCGTGATGGCTGAGATAGCTCAAGAAAATCTTGATGAAAACAGAAAACTTCTAGAAGCATCCGAGAAAAGCTTGGAGGTAACTCAAGAACTCACTGAAGCCATTAAGAGTGAGATCATCCCTGGAAGTTCCTTTAAGACCCATGACCAGGGTGTGCATGATCGACTTGACAGTATTATCAGTATCTTAGGTGGTGGAAAGAATCAAGACACAGCTGGGTCACCATCTAAGAGTCCTGACACTAGTACTGTGAGTGGGGATCCCTTCCAATACACTAAGATCATGAATGATGGAACTGTAATAAAAAATGCAGCTGATATTGGGAAATTTAAGAAAGCTCGGGTCGACAAAGAAAAAGAAGAAAAAGAGAAAGCTCAAATTGCCGCCGATGACGCTTATACGAACACCATTGTTGGTGGAGCTATGAGTATATTGAATGAGGGAGATCCTGACGAAGTTCGTGAGGCAGAAAAGGCTTTAGATATTTCCGCGGATCCTCGATCCAGTCGAACCAGTGTTCTTTCAAGGGTAAAATCTCTCATAGGTGTCGGTAAAAAGAACAAGGAAGAGAAAGAGGAAAAGAAGGAACAAAGTTTCCTTAGTAAACTATTTAGTGGTCTTCTTGGAGGGTTAGGTGGGATTATTGGTAAGTTTTGGCCACTAATCCTTGGGGGGCTAGCATTATTCAGTGATAAGTTTCGTGGGTTTCTTGGTGATGCGATTGGATGGCTCTGGGATAATGTGGCTACCAAGTTACCGGGACTAATCGGCGGAGCATTTGGATGGCTCAAAAAATTACTCGGTTTTAGTGAAGATGACGGTGTCGCCGATGTCGTAACGAGCACTATGGATAGTGTGGCCACAGGTTCAAAAAGAGAAATTGATCCAGCTACCAACAAAACCGTGAATGTCATGGGTGCGGAGAAACATGCCGACCAAAATGCTTTTGTGGCAGCTGCTAAAACCACAGCTATTGATCATCTAATGACGAGGGGAATTATTAAAGTTGGTGGGAAAGTAGTAACATCAGCTGTTAAAGGAACAGGGATAATTGGTAAAGTAGTGCGAGCTGGTATTAAAGGTATATCCAAAAGCGCTGGCTTTGTTTCTCACGCTGCAAGTGCTATTAAGCAAGGATCAAATCTAAAGGGTATTGTCCAAGCTGCTAAATATGGATTTAAAACAGGTGGTAAAGTTGGTGTTAAGGCCGGTTCCGCTGTAAGTAAAGTTGGAAATAAATTTACTAGTATCGCCGGGAAAGCCAATTTTGCCATGTCCGCAGCGGCAGGTGTTGATTTTGGGTGGGAAACTATGGAAAACCTTAAACATTCCAAATTAACAGGAGACTATGGATTCGGACAAGCTGGTGGTTTCGTACGTACAAGTCCCAAGGTAAAATATGGAGTTATGGCTGCTGCAGCATTGGTAGCTCTAGCTATTCCTGGACCAGGCTGGGTCGCATTTGTTGTTATGGCTGTTGCAGCTTTGGTCGGAATGTTTGCCAACTGGATAACAGGGTTAATCACCAAAGGGTATAACGAAGGCTCAGCCATTCGATCCAATGCAGCTAAAGTTTATGCTGTTCTGGAAGGAAAAACTAGTTCGGATGATAATGATGCTCGATACATTTATAATGCGGAGGAATCTGACAGGGCCGTCGGGCTCACCGAGGGAAAAAACTATATGGACCCCGAAGTAGAACTTGGAGGATTCGTCAATGCCGTTGTTGAGGGCACCACGCAGTACCCAGGGGCCGAGGTTCTTCTTTATGATGTTTTAAATAACATGGCGGTCCAAGGAGTTCCAGCCGCTAACTATGCAACAAAAACTGATAGTAAATCTGTGAAGATTAAAGGAATTTTCGGAAAGAAGAATAATTATAATGAAGATTCCTGTGGAACTCCTCCAGCTAACTCCGGTTCAGAAACTAAAGTTAAATATCACGATGTGAAAAACCAAGCAGTGCTGGCTGATATCGAGATGAATGTCACAATGAGACGTCCGGATCTTGCATACAGCATGGAGGATTTAGTTGTACTCTACGAGGAGGGTAAGAAAGTCGTCGATCGATTAAAGCAAAAAGGTATTTTGAAAAAGAATGGAAAGATCGACGGAGGAAAATTTAAGAAAAATAATAGTGATGGTTGGACCAAATTAACAGAGATTCTTAAAGAAACAGACATGTTTACGTTTGTCAAAGCATTGGTCTACATCAACTCTAAGTTTGACGCTAAGAAAAACCAACAGTGGATTGAATACTCCAAGGACAATATCGAAAGGTGTGTGAAGGATGGCCTTGGTGATAGTAGTGCTACTCTCGAATCTGCTATGTCTGGAGCCAAGGCCGCTGGAATGTCCGATGAAGAGTTGGCTAAACTTTCAAATACTCCGGATTCTCCTACTGCTCAGAAAACGACATCTCCTATTGGCAGTGTCTTCGATGATAAAACTCAAGAACTAAGTGGAGCCCATAAAAAAGAGATTGAACAAGAGATTTACAAGATTGATACTGTTACGATGTTCTCTAATCCCCGGAAACTTATGGAATGGGCTATGAATGATCCGAGACATTCTTCTGATAAAGATGTACCCGAAGTTATCAATTGGAAAAAGAAAAAGAAAAAAGATAAAACCCATATCCTTGGAAGAATGTGGCAATGGTCTCAGGAAGCGGCTCAAGATAATCCGGACATACTTCAGATAAGTGATAAATTTGACTGGAGGGATCCCGGTAAGATTCTGGGAAATAAAGATAGTATCGGAAGAAAGTATGGTCCATCAGCTGTTCTTAGAGCTGATCCAAAAAAGAAAAGTGAAGGAACCAACGTCGGGTGGCTGTTTAATAAAATCGAAGAGGGAAAAGAAAAGACCCCGGAGGATGCACTATCTGAATTATTTGGGAAAAAGGGTCAAGAAAGTACTCTTCCCACCAGCAAAACCCCGGATAGTGATAGTTGGGGAGGTAAAAGTGTCGGGGCTATCGGTCAGATAGCCCATAACATGTTGCAGTACTATGCTGACGGATTTACCCCTCCAGGTAATACTTGGCAGGAAGTTCTTAAAGCCATTCGTGGACCAGCGTTGGCTGGATCCGGCAAAGGACAAACAAGTATTACCGATAGTAATGTTGGATTAGCGGATCACTACATCAAGAAATTTTCACCAGAAGAAAGCCAAGCTGTTGGAAATAAAAGTGGTTTCCTTGGTAACATCCGAAATCTATTTTTCCAGGGCAACTATAGTCGTAGATTCCAGTTGGATGATGCTGGCTGTGGACCAATAGCAGCTGCATTTCTTTCTAGTATTTATGGTCAGACTGTAAGTCCTCTAGACATTGCAATGTTGATGGAAAGGGGAAGACTCCGTATGCCGGATGGAGCTACCCCTATCGAAGCACTAGAGGCTATCTGTCTCACTCTCGGGATTCCATTAACTTCTAAGAAGTTAGGATCAACAGATATCTCACGACATCTGAAAGCTAATAAACCCTTGATCCTTCTTGGAAGATCCAACAGTCCTAACTCTCCCTATACCGACTCAGGTCATTATATTGTTGCCACAAGTATCGACAACAATGGAATGGGTAGCGTGATGGATCCTTTATCCAAAACTGGTAAACTTTATCGCCTCAATGATCTGTTGACAGGTTTGGAAATGGTAACTTACAATACGAACATGGGAGTACCGGAAGGACTGGTTGATATCATCTCTGAGGAGAAGTCAGACATCAAAGGTGTGGCCAGTTCCGTTAAAGCCGGAGTCGACAAGGGGGCTACGAAGAAAACGATTGCAGCCCCTGTCAAAGAAAAGGTTGTGTCTGGGGCAACGAAAGTTATTAACACTGTAACAACGGCAGTTAAGACTGGATGGAATTGGGTCAAGGGTCTGTTTGGTAAAGGAGAGCCAGAATTAGGATCTCCCTTAGATGGTCCAGTTACAGTCTCTTCTCCATTTAGTCATAGTCGAACCTTAGGTGGAAGAACAAAACCTCATCGTGGAGTTGATCTGATTCCCAACGTTTCATCTCAGGTTCGAGCCATCGGCAATGGAACAGTTATTGCTGCTAGAAACAATATTCCGAATAGTACAACAGGTCTCAATGTTCGGGGAAATGCAGCCGCAGGGAACTATGTCTATTATAAACTCGATAACGGAATGGTTGTTAAAGATAATCATTTCCGAAATAGTTCGATTCCTAGTAATATCCGACCTGGAACTAGAATATCTCGTGGGGATCCAATCGGAATGGTAGGAAGTACGGGTCGTTCTACTGGAGATCACCTTCACCACCAGATCGAGAGAAATGGTAGAGCCTTTAATCCAATCCGAGGTGTAAGAGGGTTTAGAGGTAGAGGTGGTATTGGTGAACCTTATACTGAAGCCGATATGTATAAATGGAATAAGATGACTGAGGCTGGTCAGCAAACTGTAGCAGGTATGACTAATGATAAGGCAGCCAATCAGATTGCACAAATCATCACAATTGCGAATGGGGAAATTGGTTATCAAGAAGGCTCTGGTAAGGCAACTAAATATGCTTCCGACCTAGGTGTTAAAGCTGATAACTGGTGTGTGTATTTTTGTGTTTGGTGCTGTCGTCAAGCCGGGGTAGAAGCAACTATAGTTCCTGCTATCTATAGTTCAAGCAGTCTAATGGATTGGGCCAAGAATAAGGGATGTTTTGGGGACATTAATAGTACACCGGCCCCAGGAGATTTCATGTTCTGTTGTAAAGGGACTGGTACTTCCCCACACCATACCGCATTAGTTGTTGGGGTAACTGATACACATGTCATCACCATTGATGGAAATACCGAATCTGGTGGAAAGTCTGGAATCGTTGCTCAAAAGCAAACCGAGAGAAATAACTCTGGAAGAATCTTTGGTTACTTTCGGCCAGAATACAGTGGCCGAAGTGTAGACTTTGGGATGTCGAGTCCAAGCACTGATAGTAGTAATTTCTCTCAGAATGCTGATGGAAGTTATAGTTATAGCGGTAGCTCATACTATGATCCTCGGAACAGCCCCACTACTAAAGATGCTGCCACTAGACATGATGATCCTGAAGATAAGAGAACTAAAGGTCTTTTTGGACCGTTCTACGATGCTGCTAAGAAAATAGGAAATGAATTCGCTAGATACTTTGGATTCACCTTTGATGATGATTCCGAATCTTCCGGCAGTAGTGTAAGTGGGAGAAGTTCTGGTGGTACCGTTGGTGGATATTCTGATGGTGGATACAACGGTGGTATGGAACACAGTCCAGATATTAATGTATCTAGTGCCTCACTATCTGTTGGAAAAGTGGCTGGTCCTGTAGAATATCTAACTGGAGCTGAAGTTGTAGCTATTGCTGGTAGTGGTCGAAGGTCACAACAAGTCCTAGATCTCCAAACCATGCAAACATTCAATGTGTCATGGGCAGCATCATCGTCCTATCATACTGACTATACTCCAATGACAACAAATGATACTGGGGTCATTAAACATATTCTACATTCTGATTGGGCAGCCAGTGACAAAAGATGGGATCAAAATAATAGTTGGAGTTGGGATGGACGTCCAGGGATTCTCGATATCAATGGACATAAGATTGCCTGTGGGTATCATTTCCGACCTCATGCATCGATTCAAGGCGGTAATCCAGGATGGCCTCTGAAAAATATGCCCGATAGTGAATATTCCCAAGGACAAGCTGCTGGCAAATGGCCTGGAATCGGTGGTCATATGTGTATGTATTACAAGGATTCTCCTGGTGGAACTCCTGGTTGTAGAACGGCTGCTGCTAGAGCATATGAACTAGGTAATCAGATATTCTCAAAAGAAGCCAAGGAAGCATCATTCCATGAGACTGTGAAAAACAACTCAGCAAGTCTTATGGGAATTGATCCTATGGCACTACAACAAGCTTTCCTTGGAGACCCAGATGATGACCATGCCGTTCAAATGCTCAATTCAGAAAATATGACATCTCTTTGGCCAAAAAACAACAAGATCCAGATCTATGATGTGGATACCGGAATAAGATATAATGCTATTACCGATGGTCCACCAGAAGGATATCATACTGATTATACTCCAATAACACAAAGTGATGTGGATAAGAAGAAAAAGACTGCTGGAGGGAAATGGAGTTGGAGAAGACCGGACAATAAATATAGCCCGACTCTCCTGGAGCTGACGGACTCTTCTGGAAAAATAAGAAGAATAGCAACATCAACACACGGATATCCACACGCCATGAAATATGGAGGAGACCTAACCAAAGAGAATGAACTGAAGAACAAAAGCAACACTCCTCCCTCTTCTGGAGCCTGGCCATTAGGTGGACATTTCTGTTTGCATTACTTTAATAACTGTGCCAGCTATGACACTGGTGGAGGATCAGATCAGTATCGAGCTCAACATGAAGCAGTATTAGAAGCCAACAAACGAGGAAAAGCCTTATATAATAAAGATGGATCATTGAAAATAGATGATTATCAACGAAGAGCGTTGGGTGATCCAGATGGGTATGATATTGAGTCTCAGATTCGAAACATTGATTGGTCACTTGAAGATGTAAATCGAGGAGTCAGTGATGTATCCTCAGATAATCCCATGGGGCAGGCATTCAAGATGCTCAGTAACGCTGGTCAATCTGTATTAGGAAAGTTCGGAGAAGTCTTTGGATTAACATCCAAAAGTAATTCTGAATCTTCCGAGAATGGTGGAACGAGTGGTGGTACATCAGGTGGCGGAAGTAGTATGACATACGGCACGAGTGGTGGTTCTAGTATGTCTAGTGGATCAAGTGGAGGGTCAGGCAGTTATGCAAGCACTAGTGGATATGCCAATGTTCCATCAGGGCCGAATGATGAAGTTGCTTGGGACTTCTTTAGATCTTGTGGATTAAATGCTTATGCGACGGCAGGTATTCTCGGTAATCTCTTTGCGGAAAGTGGTATAAGATCTCAGGCTGTTCAGGGAGATTATCTAAAGAGCAATCAAGCTCAGTATAGTGCAGATCATACGGCTAAAATTGACAATGGGACGATAGATTTCGTTAAAGACAAAACAGGTGGTGGAGGATACGGAATAGCTCAATGGACTTATCCATCTCGTAAGCAAAACTTACTTGATTATGCTAAATCTAATGGGAAGTCAATTGGAGATTTAGGAATGCAACTTAACTTCCTCTGGATGGAACTCAATGGTTATTCTGGACTAATGTCAACTTTAAAGAGTGCAAGTTCGGTCCGGGATGCTTCATTTGCTTTCCTCGATAAATTTGAAAATCCTGGGAGAGGAAACAATGAACCATACAGAGCTACCAGAGAAGGCTATAGTCAAGGTTATTATGATCGATTTGCTAGTCGTTCTGTTCCATCTAGTCCATCTAGTTCCACCAATTCCTCGGCATCTACAACAACCCAAGGATCAAGCATTGAAGAAATGTATAAGAATAACTCGGCTAGTCTTATGGGTGTTGACCTTTCAACCTATATCAATGGAGATCCAATGGGAGACCCAGATGATGGTCTTGATTATGGCTCAACAATATCATACGGGTCATCACAAACTCCATCGTCTCAAAACCACATGGCTTGGAAGAATAAGTATTCA
>Ga0082212_10011027_pt1 | contig 11494 bp, 10 predicted proteins | sample TergutNt197P3_FD_71548 | JGI IMG/M metagenome (GOLD analysis project Ga0082212, IMG submission 71548) | Neocapritermes taracua P3 segment gut microbial communities from Petit-Saut dam, French Guiana - Nt197 P3 | ecosystem: Host-associated > Arthropoda: Insects > Digestive system > Gut ... | reverse complement strand
TATGGGTGTATGTTGAAGAACCCCCCGAAAGTGTGGAAAACTTGCCGATGACCTTCTTGCTTAATTCATTGGCGTATTTGTCCGCGCTTTTGGCGATGGCGTCGGCGTTGGAAGCCGCTTTGGTTAGGTCGTTGTAATGAAGTACGATTGCTGACATGGTCTCCTCCCTTTCTTTAAGAATCGCTTACGCCTACATGAAGTCATTTAACTTCGGCAACGCGGCCTTAATTTCTTCTCTCGCTTGCTCCGGCGTCTCCAGGATTTCTAATGTCGGTCATGTTCATCACTCCTTTAAAATGCTCTTAAAGAGGCCCGTCGGGTTTTTTACCCCAGACGCCTTCTTTGACTTCATTCTTTACGCGCTCGACAAATTCCTCTTGGTCTCTGAAAGCAAAGATGAATTTGAAAGCCTCATTCGGGGACAGTTCATAACTGTTGTGGGGCTGATATGTCTGCATGGTCAGGTCATCATACACTGTGATCCGCCCTCGGCGGCCCCCTAGCGTACATATATTAAAGTCCCTGTCAATATCGATAAACTCAACCTCAGTGAATCTGATGTGGAAGACGATCCTGTTGTTGTGGTCTCCCCATTTCCAGTCCTTGCCCACATAGCCATATTCGAGGCCGTATTCAGTGGTGAGAAGAAATTCTTTCGTCATTTGCGAAAAGGGGGCTCCGTATTTGGCTTTCCATTTCATTGAGAAGGCCACTCCTATGACACAAGGAATCATGCCATAAACCGTAGCTGCCAATAAGCCAAATAGAATCATTCCAACATCAGGAGTCGTAATTGCCCAGAAAAAATATGCGCAATTAGCCACAAAAACAACCCCGGCTATTGCATAGAACGCATTGGGAACAATCTTCCTCTTTTGCCATGCCTCCTGGTTCTTTAGCCATTTGTCGTAATATTTCCTCTTCAATGATCCGGTGTACGGATAATTCTTGTTCATAGTCATACCCTTTCTCGCCTCACGTCCCTGACAAGATAGAAACGCCAAACTCCTTATGATACACTTCGTAATGAAGTGCGATTGCTGCCATGGTCTCCTCCTACTGTTCCTTCTCTTTCTCTTTTTTGATGTCTGTTTTGGTGTTCTTGATGTTTGTTTTAACCTGGTCGAGCTCGCTGTTGTTGTCCGTTACTTTGTCAATGATGGTGTTGAGTTCTGTGCGCAATTCCGACAAGGCCTCCGAAACATCGCTATCCCCATCGCTTGCCCCTTCTTTTTCTGATTCCAAGCGTTCGGACAGGGTGTTCATGTTGCTGTTATGTTGGACCGCCTCCGGTACCCCTGATACCATTTTGTTGACGGTCTTGGTTATGTTTTGAGACCATCCGTCGCTTGTTTGGGTTAAGGCTGTGATGATGTTCTCAATCTCGCGTTTTCGCTTGTTCTGTGACGTCAGCACACTTTCTAAAGATGATTTCCGCGCTTCTTGGGATTGCAAAGTTTGGTTCAGCTGATCCAATTCGCTCATAGCCAACAGCCCCCTTTCACTCCATTGTTAATTGTTTGGCGATGGCCAAATCGACTTCGATATAATTGGCTTCCGAATCAATGAGGTTGTCCCGCAATTCATACATGAGATCCGCGATATCTGTTAATTGTTGCATCAGAATCCTGTATTCTTTCTCGAATTCTGTTTTCCCTTTCCCCCGCCAATTGAGCAGAAGTTTTTCTGTTGTGTGCCCAAGATCTTTTTTCATCTCGTTATATTGACCAATCCCTGTTTCGAGACGTTTCCTGGTCTCTTTGAAATATTTTGTATCCAGATGCCTCAGTCCGCCGGTCATATTCATCATCCTTTCTCAGCTAAGAGTGTTTTTTGTTTCTGAACGCCTTTTTCGGTTATGAGGTAGCTGTCACCGGTCTCAACACGCTTCTTGTATTGACGGAGAGCCGCCGTGTTGATATCTATGAGTTTGAATGTGTTGAGATCGTCGCAATGGAACAGATAAGGGTAATCTTTAACCATTTTCAACATGTCCGGAGCGCTGTATGGAATCGGGTTATTATCAATATTCGTGAAGACAAAACACACTTTGAGTTGGCGGTAGGTTTTGATTATTCTCTTGAATGCTTCTTGGGCTTCTTTGCTGACAGCATCAGCGCTGTAAAAGGCATTGTTCTGAATGAAACAGATGAGCAGCGGCATGTCCCGCAAGGCTTCGGCGCCTTCATCCCGCAGCTGCCGCGAGCGGTTCTGCAACTCTTCTTCGATTTCTTCTATGTGCACATCGAAATCCGTGATGTCTAAGGAGTACTTGTCCACAAAACCGCAGGAAGCAAAGGCACCGAGCTGTTTCTCGAAGTCGTCAAGAACATAAGCTTTGACCGGCAGATCAAAAACATGGTTCTGCAAATACTCCATAAAGATTCTGGCTATGTTCGTTCTGCCGCCTCCTTCTTTGCCGGTTATGCCTATGGTCAGAGCTTTGGTTAAGTCTATGGTCACAAGTTCGACAGCGTCATAATCGATTCCGACCGGGACTTGATAAGGTTTCAGCGTTTCCAGGGCGAAATTGTTCTTGAGGTAGTCATATGTCAGCAACGGTGGGATTTCCGGGATTCTCTTGGCCGGTATGGGGCTGCGGGCGTTGGTTTCGCCGATGAATTCCTTGATTTTCTCCACCCGGTCAATCTCCCGATCTCCCGCAAAGGACAGATACGTCTGGTATTCATAAATCGCATTGCCAAAGGATATCAGCCCCCGGCCCGGAACATTCTCAGGCGCCATCTTACACCGGTCAAAGACGTTGCTGTATTCATTCTGGTTGCAGTACAGACATATTCTGCCGGCGAAATTGCTCATGTATTTATAGCTGATTCCCTGGGTCTGGGGCGATGTTATGACGAATGTCATGCCGTAGGAGACGCCTTCACGACAGAGGTTCACCAAGTCGTCTTCGTATTCGCCGTACAATTCTTTGAAAGCTATGAAGTTGTCAATCATAAACATCATAAGAGGCATATCGGTGAAGCCTGCTTCTTTGTAGGACATGTACGAGCTTAATCCTATTTCAGACAGTTTCCCTTTGCGCCTGATAATCTCCTCATTGAACAGTTTGAAGAGGTTCTTCAATTTCTCATCTTCTGATGGAACGACTACGCCGCCCACATGATTCAAGCCGGCGAAGCTTTTGAGAATCATCGACCCAAAGTCCGCTATATAGATGTTTAACTCACCGGAATCGTATTGGGACGCCAGGTTCCGTATGAGGGTCTGCAGCAGATTGGTCTTGCCGTATTGGGATGAGCCGATAATGATACTGTTCTGTGTCGCGATATCGATCACAGCTTTGCCTTGGTACTGATTGGCGGGATCGTCGAAAACCCCTATTTCGACGCTCATGCTGAGGGTTTTGCCTGTCAAGTCACAGCTTTGTGGACAGGGTATGGATGTTGCCAGCGGCGGCAGGCAGATATCCGGCAGCTTGGCAATGCCCTGCTTGCGGCAATAGGCCGCGACATGGTTTACTATCGCGTTCAGCTGCGTCAGTTCGCTCTCGGCTTTCTTCGCGTTTCTTTGTTGAATGACCGGCGTTCTCTTGCCCGAAAGGGAGACTTCGCTCAGGGTGAATTCCGTAAGCCCATCGCCCCTTTCCGCCTGAACCGAAGCGCCGCTGTAGGCGGATTGAAACAGCTCGAATATTTCGTTGTTGCCGACCTGCAGATAGGCGCGCCCCGGTTCCAGAATTTCCGCCGCCAGCGGTGATTTCAGGACTTCGTTGCTGTCCGCCTTGGTCTGCACTTTCAGACAAAGCTTGAACCTTGAGTTGCTCCAGATCTGTTCGTTGACCTGTCCGGAGGGTTTCTGCGTTGCTAAGATAAGGTGAACGCCCAAGCTGCGGCCAATACGCGCCGCGCTGATCAGTTCTTTCATGAATTCGGGCTGCTCGGCTTTAAGTTCCGCGAATTCGTCAACGATAATGATGAGGTGGGGAATGGGTTCTTTGACTTCTCCGGTTTTGTATTTCTTGATATAGGCGTCTATATGGTTGACCTCGCAGGCGGCGAACAGGCGCTGTCTCTTTCTCAGTTCGGCTTTGATGGATTGTAGAGAGCGATCGATTTCTTTGCCGTCAATATTGGTTATGGCACCGATAAGGTGCGGCAGCGCTTTGAACTGGTTGACCATGCCGCCGCCTTTAAAGTCGATAATAACAAAGCCGACTTCGTAAGGGTGAAACAGTGTGGCCATGGATAATGTGTAGCTTTGGAGGATTTCGCTCTTGCCCGAGCCGGTGGTGCCGGCCACCAGGCCGTGGGGGCCGCTGGCCCGCTCGTGCAAATCCAGAGAAACGACCCGACCTTTGGCCTTGACCCCAAGGGGCGCCGCCATAGACCGCTGAACCTGGGACGTCTCCCATCTTTGTCCCAGGTCAATGTCGTCGGCGGTGATGATATTCAGCAGTTCGTAGAGGGATATGCTTTTGGTTAACGAACCTTCCAGGCTGATGTCTTCGCAGTAGACCGGCGCGATTTTGATGACGGCCTTGCTTATATCCTGATCAGAAACAAGAGCATACGCAAAACCTTCTCTCTTTGAATCGGCGGCACAAATAAGATGCCCCTCATGGTGATCCCTAACCGCTTCGATGATATCGTCGCATCCTTGGGGCAACAGCTCTTTGTCATGTTCGAAGAACACAAAGGTAAAGCCCAGGGAACGCGCTTTGACGATATATTTCGACAGGGGATGATTCTGAATACTCGATTCCCCATAGATGAAAACAACGTAATGGGGCATCATTGTCTTCGTGTTCTCCCGCTCGGAGAGCGTCTTGTACATGAATTCCAGCACCTGGTTTCTGCTTTCTTCATCACAGGCTATGTTCCTCATATTCATGGCCTCGTTCTGAATATGAGGAAGAAACCTGATCCAGGCGAACTGTTTTGAGTCCTTCTCCGGGACCATCAGCGCGGTTCTAACATCTGTCGGATAATGGCGACAGGCTATATCCAACAGGATGATCTTCAGCATATTGTAGAGCTGCTCATCCGTTCCCAGAACGCCGACGGCGTTTGCCTTTCTGAAGTCGCAGACAACCGGAACCTGATGAATATGTTTGTACTGCTCCCATAAGGCTTCCGGCTTGACAGACAGCCCATCGCCAACCTCGAGCTTCTCCTGCTTCTTGTAATCGATTTTCCTGTGGGCCGGCAGAGATCCCGTGCCCAGACGCACATGAAGGAAGTCTTCGTCTTGGGCCACACGGTCAAATAAGTCCGCGGAAAAGCTGTTGACCATGGCTAATTCCCGGTCAGCGCCGTAATAGATTCCGGCCAGAAGTTCCCTTTCTTCGTCTTGACGCCTGATGATATCCTTTTCCTTGTTGTCTATATAAGCGCTATAGGCCTCTATCCGCCGCGCCACGCTTTTCTTGTACTCTCTTTTGCCGCCTATATACGTTATGATTGAGGTTACGACGCCCATGGACATGGTGCAAAGGCTAAAAATAATAAACCTGCTGCCGCCGCCCATAACACTTTGCATAAGTATGGTTAGAGCCACGGTTCCCAAAACCGGGATCAATGATTTCAACAGATTGTTCTTAGGCTTTTCCGGAACCTGGGGCGGATCTAATATGGCGATGGTGTCAGTTGGCATCACGGTTTTGGTTCTGGTATTCCTGTTGAATTTCGGATAGCTTATGGTGCTTCCGTCTGCCAGGTCCCTCTTGGGCAGTCCGTTAACAGCCATGTTCTTTCTTTGTGCCGTGTACAGCTTATGCCCTTTGAGATAGAAGCTGTATCCGGCCAGAGAAAAGAAATCATAATCCTTGATTTGTTTCCGGGCGTCGATCTTGGCGCCGTTGACGTAGACGCCGTAACGGGATTGGTTATCCATAAGCATATAACCATGGGGCATTCGTTGAAGGATTATCGTATCGGCGCCCACGAACTCATCGGCAATGGCAATGTGGCATTTCTTCGTGCCGCCGATTGACATGGCGGTTACATCGGCAATATCGATTTCTCTGCTGTAATCTTTGGTTTCGTAATCGAAATCAATCATGAAATCCAGGCTGAACAGTTCCTGGTTGAAACGCTGATATTTCACCGCTACCCTATCCTGATGGCGCAGGTCTTTGGTAATCAGCTTGCGGTCGTCGCCTGCGGCCAGATAGATATTGTGCGAACATGTCATTTGAAAACCAGTGGCAGATTTGCTGATATAGAGTTCGAAAGGTTCAAAGAAGTTTTCTTTTCTGAGCCGGCAATCGCACTCCAAACCCGTTCCAATTCGAAGGGCTTCGCAGCCGACAGGAATTTCAATTTCCTGATAGATGGCTTTGCCTGAGATAATGATCTTGTATCTTTGTTCCAACGCGCTCACCCTCCTATTCCGTGAAGTGAATAACAGAACCTGTTCTGATTCCGTATTCCCCTAGGGTCTTGCTGCCTTTGAGCAAGGCGACAGGATTTTCCGCTTTCAAGTAACAATTGAGGATATTGCTTGTATCAACAGGCAAATCATAGGCTTTACTAAGGGCAAGAAACAGGTCGTTGGCGGTAATATGCAAAGGAACTTCTACATCTGTGCTGTAATTGCGTTTATGAATCCTAAAGATAACAACAGCCGTTTTGTTTTCCATGGTCCCCTCTCCCTCTAAGTCAACATATAGGTAAGTCTCTGCAAACCATGAATCCCGGCAAGCTTATCCGGCGTCGCGGCGGCGCAATTCTCAATGTATTCAACAGCCTCGCTGATCATCACGCCGCTCTCCGTATCCCCAAGGTCAAAGACGCCGGGAGATCCGGCTTGATATCTGTTGTTAATGAAGATGTATTTATCATTGTTGCTGCAATTGATATTTTTCTGCAAGACAGCGGTCTTGAAAGCCCCATAGGCGTCCTTGTTCACAAGAATCAGCACTTTGTCCGCCATCGCCAGCAGAGAAGCCTTCCGGTCGTCAAAAACATGGTCTGTATCCACAATGATATAGCGGTATTCGTTGGTGGCTTTCATTGCTCTGATCAGGGTTTCGTAAACGGAAAACCTGATGTTCAAAGACGTCAGCGAGGCGCAGAAGGGCGGCAGATAATCGAAGCGTTCGTTTCTGATAAAGGGCATGATCCGGTTGTACAGCCGTTCGTTTTCCGTGTGGAATTCTTTGTACGCCTCGTTTCCCACAAAGGTTTTGTCGGTCAGATATTGCTGGAAATTATGTACATGTTCCGCGCTGATATAGACCGTTTTCTGGTGATTGGCTGCCAGGCACGCGCTGATCCCCAGAGCCACCGTTGTTTTGCCGGAACCGCCGCCGGCCGAATATACCATAATAACCTGGGTATTTCTGTTGACAAGTCTGCCGCTCAAGGATTCTCTTGATAAGCTGAACAAGACTTTGTTATAAATTTCCTTAATGCTCGCGTACTTGCGGATTTTTATGACCTGGTGATTCTCTGTTTCGTCTGTCTCGAAGTTTTCCGACAGCACGAAAATATGCTTCAGGCTATGTTTGTTCAGCTCGGAAGTATAGAAATCCTCACCGACAATAAGGATTTCCCCTTGCCGGGGGGATGAGAAGTACTCCTGAAAATAATGCCTGTCTGATATCAGTTCAAACTCTATTTTCTCGTGCAATTCTTCGACAAATTTGCTCTCCAGGGATTCCAAGTAACCTTCGTCGCTTTCCGCAATAATAATCACCGGTTTGCTCATGGGAACTCCTTTCTTTCACACTTCTTGTTCACTTATTGATGAACAGCAATGTTGAGACAGCTGTTCGCTATTTTCAGCACATCTCCATGACCGATGGCTGTGGGCGTGTGGGGCGGCAGCTTGGCGCCGTTGACATAGGTTCCGTTCAGGCTGCCCATATCCGTTACAGAATAGCTCCCATTGTACATGATCTTGCAATGGATTCTGCTGACAGCGGCGTTGGCGGGTAAGGCGCCATCAACCACATCGGGATTCTTGCCAATAAGGAACTGGGGTTTGTCAATATGAAAAAGAACGTTTTCCGCCCCTTCAACAGAGGAAAGGGTCAAGGGCGGCTGCGACAGCGCATTCTCATTGTCGGCGCAGAATACGGTAGGATCCGGCGCTTCCGCGTCGTACTGCCTGACCATGCCGTAAAGATGCTCAATCGCGTTGGCCGGATTGTGCAGGGCGGCGTTTATATCCGCGATGCTTTCAGAAGCTGACGTGACGAAATTGGTGCGGCTGATCAGCTCAATCAAACCGGCTCTGAGTTCGTTTTCAAAAGCCGCGCCGCCGCTGCCGTCATGGCCGGTGGTAACCGGTAAGTACACGACATAGGGCGCATATGTCTTAGCGTCAATAAAGATTTTGCCGGGGAAGATGTCAATGTTCTGGCATTTAAGAAACCCGTTGCCCTTGATTTCCAGGAACAGCCTCAAGAGCTTGCTCAGGATCTTCAGCAAACTATCGGGATCAAGGGTTGGGAGCAGCGATTCTAAGGACTGGTGATTTCCGGGCATGTAAATGAATTTCGTGTTCCCATTATATTTTAGCTTGGCGCACTTAAGAAATCCTTTCTCCGTTTGGTTCATCAAGACCTTGTATTCTGTCACAGAAAAAAGATGGCTGTCTTGTAAGACGTAGGCTACATGCTTTGTGCTCGCTGCTTCTTTTATTAAGCCCTTCCTAACCAGCTCAGAGATCACTTGTTATCACCCCTTTGTCTCCGTTCTTTCTTGCCGCCACGGTTTTTTGATTTCCGCACTATATATAAATATATCAAAAAAAAGCGAATGCCGTCAAGATGAACCTAAATCGTGTCAGGTTGGCCAGCAATCTCGATGGCCCCTCAATTAGCATGCTAGCCCGTCGGGCTTTATGCCCCAGACCCCCCTTTCTCGCCTCACGTCCCTGACCACTCCTCGAAAAGTATTAAATGAGCCCATCGGGCTTTTTGCCCCAGACGCCTTCATTGATCTCGCTCTTTAACCGCTCGACAAATTCCTCTTGATCTCTGAAAGCAAAGATGAATTTGAACGCCTCATTCGGGGACAGTTCATAACTGTTGTAAGGCTGATAGGCCTGCATGGCCGGATCATCATACATGGTGATTCGCCCGCGGCAGCCTCCGATCGTACATATATTAGAGCCTTGATCAAGATCCATGAACTCGATTTCAGCGAATCTGATGCGGAAAACAACCCTCCTGTTGACCTCCGCCATGTTCCAATCATTCCAGACTTTGCGCACATAGCCAAATTCCAGCCCGTATTCAGTGGCGAGAAGAAATTCTTTTGTCATGGCAGAGAAAGGGGCGCCGTATTTTAAGTTCCATCGCATGTATAAGGCTGTTCCGATAAAAAACGGAAGTATCGCAAAGACCAAGCCGCTAAAAAACCCACCGGCTATACTTGTTAGCAAATACTCTTTGTTGACTCCAATAATGAACGCAAGAATAATCGCCAACCATCCCAGCAACATAAAAAGAAATACTGCATACGAAATAAGCTTCCGTTTCTTCCAGCCCGGAACTCCATCACGCCACTTCTTATAATATTTCTTCTTCTTTGCTCTTTGGTACGGATACTTCTTATTCATGGCTATCTCCTGATCTTGGCCTTACGTTCCTGATAAGACAGAAATGTCAATCTTTTGATCTGGCGCTATTACTTTCTTAATTGTGCTAATACTAACTTTGGCTATGCCGGCAATGCTTTGCGATGTCGTTTTCGCGTCGCCTAACAAGGCAAGGCCCGGATTACTTATGTTTGATATTTGCTTCATGTATTGTAGAAGATTAATGGAGGTGGGTTTGAACACTTTGAAATCTTTAACAAAGTTCGATGCGAGTGCCGAGCGAACACCCTTATCCCCGGCAATTGTCTTGAATCCGTTCCAAACAGATTGAGAGGTAAAGCTGTTTTTGATCTTAATGCCATCCTTGCCTCCGGCTATGAATGTGCGCGAGGAAACCAAGTGGCTCCCTACTCCCGCGCGGGTGCTGAGGAGGTTTGATATTGGCTTAAGATTTCCGACAAAACGCACACCCCCCACGACACCGCAAATTATCTGGCCTCCGGTCCAGACTTTTGCGAAGCCCATTGAAATCCTATTTCCTCTTCCACTATTAAAATTGGTCTTAGTCAGAAAGTCCGACATCCCTTCACGCCTCCCATAGACTTGCGCCCAAGCAGGATCTCCTTTTTCATATTCTCCTAGCGCTTTCCCTGAATGATAAAGCTTGAAAAGCGAATCCATAACAAACATCGCTGCCCCGATGACTGCGATAAGCGCAAAGATACCGGACACAGGAAACGACATCACCAGAATAGCGATAGCCGCAATAACAACAAGAACGGCCCCCACAATCCTGACAATCTCTTTCCCGCCTCCGCAATGATACCAATTCAGGTAAGCGGCCCGCCAATCAGCCCACATCTGCATCTGCTCAGCCAGGCAATCCCCGAGAAACTGAAACAGCCGATTGCTGTTCTTTAGATCAATCAGCCAATTCATCATGGCCTCTTTCCAAGCGCTGGCGCGCAGATTGCTGTGGCTCCCGAGGAAGGTCTCTTTGCTTCCCCGCATCGTTCTTTGTACATCTTGATCGACTCTTTGGGCGGTTGTCTTCAGCGTCGTCAATTGTGACGAGAGGGTATGGAAGGATTGGCTCTTCCTGCCCAGAGCGGCTATTTTTCGTGTGACATAATAGTCGGCGTTATGGGTGTATGTTGAAGAACCCCCCGAAAGTGTGGAAAACTTGCCGATGACCTTCTTGCTTAATTCATTGGCGTATTTGTCCGCGCTTTTGGCGATGGCGTCGGCGTTGGAAGCCGCTTTGGCTAGGTCGTTGTAACGAAGTGCGATTGCTGCCATGGTCTCCTCCTATTGAAGCTAAATTTTGTATAGATCCCACCATAAGTTATTTGCTCACCCACTCCCAAAAATTATTATTCTTATCGCATCACCGAATCTACCCCCGCATTTATTTCTTTATTTACTTACTTATTCCCGACATCAATCCAGCAGTTTGGCAACGCTTGTTGCAGTTCACCTATTTGTTTCTGGCTTATGCTGTTCATCGACAATTTAAGGCTCTCCAAATTTGTCAAAGACTTTAGCGGGGTAATGTCACTGATTTGATTATGCGTCAAGTCAAGTTCCTTTAGTTGCCTTAATGAACTCAACGGCTCAAGATCGCTGATGTTATTATAGATCAAGTTCAGTTTTTTCAGTTTTGTTAGGGATTTCAGAGGTGTTATATCGCTAATTTGGTTTAGATCTAAATCCAGCGTTTCCAGATCTTTTAGCGTTTGAAGGGGGGAGATGTCATTGATTTGATTCCCCAGCAAGGCCAGTTTTTTAGTGTTTCCTGGAATTTCACCGCTGCTAACCATAGAAGCAAGTTCTGCATCTGTTATTCCGCAAAGAGTGTTAACCGACACGCTAAAGACCCATGCAACGACACAGAGACGACAAAATGGAATAGAAACATTATTCACTCAAGCACCAACACCATGTCGTGATTCGCGACACAATGCTTAAGTCTGTTTGT
>Ga0082212_10011026_pt1 | contig 11495 bp, 11 predicted proteins | sample TergutNt197P3_FD_71548 | JGI IMG/M metagenome (GOLD analysis project Ga0082212, IMG submission 71548) | Neocapritermes taracua P3 segment gut microbial communities from Petit-Saut dam, French Guiana - Nt197 P3 | ecosystem: Host-associated > Arthropoda: Insects > Digestive system > Gut ... | reverse complement strand
AACAGCTTGCCCAGGCCGACCGTTTCCTCTCCCCTCCCCTGGATGAAAAAACCAGGATCGAAGCGGGAACCTACACATTTACCGCAGGCAAAGAAGAAGTCTCCCTGAATTTCCGGGGCGGCAGCCTGCGGGAATTTGTCGACGCGCTTAACCGGCGGGGGCGCGACAAAATCGGCGCAAGCCTTATTACGGTGCAGCCGGGGAGCAGATCGCTTCTTCTTGAATCAAAGGTAACCGGCGCGGAAAACCGCCTCGGCTTTTCCGGCGATGCGGCCCTGCTCGCCGTGCGCCTGGGGATTGCCGACCCGGTCAACGATACCCGCAGGGAGCTGCCCTTTTCCCCGGAGACAGTCCGGGAAACCGATATGCCCGGCGGCATTGCCCCGTCCGGCCCCGTCGCGATAAACGACGGCGTTGTGGAACTTCCTTCCTTTACTTCGGCGTCAATCCCCTTCGGCCTGAACGTCGATCCCGATTCGCCGCTGATACTGAAAATCGAAACCGCCACCGCGATAAAAACGGATGCGGCGTTTGCCATTCCCATGCCGCCGCCCGGCCCGAGCGTGCCTTCTTCGGGATCGATCAGCTACGGCGGCATCAGCGTCGAAAACAGCCCTTCGTCGACGCCCCTGCCCGTGTGGACCCCGCCGCCCCCCCCGCAGCGGCTGGATAACCTTGCCGTTTTGTCGCTGGCCTTTTCCGACGGGTCCTCGGCAACGCTTGAGCCGATTACCGACACGGGAACCTTCGTTACGCGGGAATATAGCCTTGCCGAAATTGCCGGCGGCAAAACAATCGTCGCCTTGAACATAGAAAACGCCAACACCCACCGGGACATTTCCGTGCGCGGCGCGGAGGTGTACGATCCGGGGGCGGTAGGCGGCGGCTACCGGCCGCTGAACCCCGTTTCAACCGCCCAAGACGCCATAGTTTCGATGGAGGGGATTCAGATGATTCGCCCCTCAAATACGATCAGCGACATCATACCCGGCATTACCATTACGGCGCGGGGCGTTTCCGAACGGCCGGTACGGCTCAGCGTGGAAACGGACCGCGAGGGCATAAAAACGGCAATAATGAGCTTTGTGGGCAACTACAACCTCCTGATGGTGGAACTGAACGTGCTCACCGCGCGGCGCCTGCCGTCGGGGATGAACACCAGCGTCGACGACAGCATCATTAGCGAATTAACGTATCTATCGGCGGAAGAAGTCGCCGAGATGAGGGCGAGGCTCGGCGGGGTTAACGGCGATTCAACCCTCACCCAACTGAAGAGGTCGCTTCAACGGGCCGTCTCCTCTCCCTATCCCACGGAAATGGAACGGGAGCTTGCCCTGCTTGCCCAGCTTGGGATAAGCACCAATGCCGAAGGTTCCGGTACTGCGGGCTACAGCCAGTCGCGGCTGCGGGGGTATCTGCAGATCGACGATAAAAAGCTGGACGCGGCGCTGGACAGGAACATCCAGGCGGTCAAGCAACTGTTCGGATCGGACACCTCGGGCGACCTGCTTGTCGATACCGGAGTCGCCTTCAACCTGGACAGCCTTACAAGGCCTTTTTACGAAACCGGCGGCATCATCACCCTGAAAACCAATACCATCGACTCGCGGCTAAGCCAGGACAGGCGGCGCATCGAAAGCATGGATCGCCAGCTTGCCGCCAAGGAAGCCGAACTGAAGATCCAGTACGCCCGCATGGAAAGCGCCTATGCCCGCATGGAACAAATGAATTCATCCCTTGAAAATTTCAGCAGACAGAACAGTAACAACAGGTAAGGCATGAAAATAACGATAAACGGCGTCGACGCCGACATCCGGCCGGAAACGGAAAAAACCGTGGGCGAAGTGCTCTGCGCCCTGGAGTCGTGGCTTGCCGATTCGGGATACCGCCTGAGCGGGCTGAGCATCGACGGCGAAATGGTGGGCATCGAATCCATGGAAGAATGTTTTTCCAGGGAAATAGACGCCATCAGCATACTTGACATTAAAACCAGTTCCGTCGCGGAACTTCTCGCCGAAGCTTTCTGCCAGTTGGCGCAGGACATGGATGTGTTTGAAGCCGCCGGCTTTGAAGAAAGGCGGGCGTTTGCCTCAGGCTGGGTGCTTAGTCCCCAGGCAATCCTGCTTGCCGAGCAATACCCCGACTTTTTTGAACTTGCGGTGAGCACATTTTCCGGCGAGGGCGCCGGCGTACAGATGCTTCGCCCGCTTGCCGGGGAACGGCTGCGCGAACTGGAGGATCCCGTAGGCGAATTAAGGCGCGCGGGGCCGCTGGTGGCCGACGTGTGCGGCCGTCTGGAGGAATTTCCCCTGGATACCCAGACCGGCAAAGACGCGCGGGCGGCGGAAACGGTAGCTCTCTTTTCCGGCATTGCGGAAAAGGTCTTCCGCCTCTTCTATGTGCTTAAAATGGAAGGCTTTCCCGTTGGGGATATAATTGTGGAAGAAACGCCCATCACCACATTCATATCGGAATTCGGCGCGACCCTGCGTGACATGCTGGCCGCGTACGAACAGCACGACACGGTTCTCGCGGGGGATATTGCCGAATATGAGGTGGCCCCCCGGCTGAGAGGTTTGCATAATGCCGTAATACATGCAATAATAGGAGACTAGGATGAACTACATACCGAATATTATAGCCCTGCTTCCCCTCCAGGCAATCGATGTAACGAAGGACTTCTGGAAATCCAAAAGCAATGAAACCAATGAAGCGTTGATTTTTGTGGTAAGCGTTGCGATAGTGATCGTCGTCCTTATTCTCATTAATGTGCTGAGGACCAGATTTAAAATTCCGGCCCTGAACGGATCGCAGGGCGGGAGCAGCGGACCCCGGCGTTTTTCGGTATTTGCCCTGCACCGCATCACCAACAGCCTCGGTCTGGACAGGGAACAGACCAAGATGCTTGAGTTTGTGCTAAAGAGCGACGGGGTGACGGACCCTGCCCGCTCGCTTAACTCGGCAAACCTGCTTGACCGCCACTTTAAACGGGCCTTCCGCCTTATTGAACGGACATCCATTTCCGAAGACGAATTGAACAACCGGCTTGCCGTTCTTTTTGCCACAAGGAACATCATCGAAACAAACATGGGTACGGCGACCACAACCTCTACCCGGCAGATACCGGACAATTCCGCCGCGGTGCTGACCATCGGCCAGACAAATTATCCAATACGGGTAATTTCGTCCCGAGGGGATACGCTGGTTGTGGAAAATCCGTCGAGCAGCACGGGCAACCCCCTCCATCTGGCGCGGGGGAGCAAGGTGAGCCTCGCGTTCTTTACCAAGTCCAGCAAGGGCTTCTCCGTTGAAAGCCGGGTACTGGGTTCCACAGACACCGCGGGCGGTCCGGCATTGCAATTGGTACATTCCGGCCAGATCAAAAAATTGTCCAACCGCCGTTTCCGCCGCAGGCAGACGGTCATGTCCACGAGTTTTTACTGCGTGCATGTCCAGGATGCCGGGCGGAAAAAAGACAAAAAAATGGTTGTGGACAAACGGAAGTTTTCGGGGAACATCCTGGACATTTCCATCGGCGGCTGTTCCATAAAAACCAGCGTGTCGCTCAGTTCGGGACAGCGGCTTAAGATAGAGTTTACCCGCGAAGATAATTCCATTGTCGTCGCGCTGGGTGAAATATTGCGAACAGACAGGAGCGGGGTCAGTACCATCATGCACGTCAGATTCCTCAAAATCCCCCGAAAATCGCTAAATTCGATAAATGCCATGGTGTACGAATACGCCGATTAGTATAGAATACATAAGGGGGTGGCTACATGAAAGTAATCAGCGTAAAGGACATTATCAGGAAGGATGTTCCCATCTACTACCGCCTTCTGTACACCGGCGTTGCGGTGATTGAGCTTACGAAGGATCCGGAAGACTTCCGCATTGACTTCAGCATTGAAATTAAGCCCACAGGCCAGAAAGAAATTGTCGTTTCATTTCTGGATGATATTCACTATCCCCTTCTCCCCGTTGTTAAAGAATTAAAAACATATATTGACACCATGCATACCAATGGAACGCTTCCCGACTAAGCGAGTATCTTCATCGCCGGAGGAAACCGAAGCCATAGGACGCGATCTTGGACTCGCCCTGAAACCGGGGGCGGTTGTCGCCCTTACAGGCGGCCTTGGCGCGGGAAAGACCTGCCTTACCAGGGGCATCGCCGCCGCTCTGGGCATTGACGAAAATATCACCAGCCCGACCTACACGATTGTCAGCGAATACCCGGCGGGCGCTCGCGGCATACCCCTGTACCACATCGACGCATACCGTCTGAGCGGCGACGAAGATTTTGAAAACACCGGAGCGGGCGAATACGTCGGCACAGGGGGTGTGACGATCATCGAATGGAGCGACCGCATACCCCGTTCCGTCCCGCCTGACGCGCTGCGCATAGAGATCGCAATCTCCGGCCCGCACAGCCGTATATTAATTATCTCAAAATAAAATATTATTCGAAAATTCCACACACGGAGGCACAATAATAATAAATACCTATTCCATTAACCCCGTGCCTCTGTGCCTCTGTGTGAGATTATTCGGACCAATTCTGCGTCGCTTTTGCGGATGTATTCGGGGCCGAGGGTGTAATCGGGGGGATGAGTGAGTACCTGCGTTTCAACGGCGATTTCGATCAGGGTTTCGGCGTTTCCCCAGCGCAGGCCTGTTCCAGGGCTAATGGCGCTGTTTTCCGGCAACGCGGCGTAAAGCATCTGTGCGCCCGGCCCGGTAAGTATCACTTGTGATGGATCTTCCCCAAGAGCGGCGGAAAGGGCGCGGGCGATTTCGGCGGGCTGCGCGTCCATGTCGGGGCAGAGCTTTTTTCCTTTACAATACAGGGCGCAGAAAAACGCTTTTTTTTTCGCGTCAATCACCGGCACGATGATTCCCGGCAATGCATGAAAAGGATGCGCCATGCAGTCGAGTGTAGGAATCGCAGCGTAAGGAATTCCCATTGACAGTGCGAGGCCTTTAGCGATCGAAAAGCCGATACGCAGCCCGGTGAAAGAACCCGGCCCGCCCATGCACACCACGCCGGACAGATCCTCCGGTTTCAAACCCGCCGTTTTGAACAGCGTGTCAATGCAGTCCATGACAAGCTCGCTGTGGCGCAGTCCGGCATCAACCTCAAAAAGCCATACGTTTTCTAAAGAAGATGCGTCGCTTATAGAGCCGAGCGCTACGGAGAATTTTTCTGTCGCTGTGTCAATGGCGAGAATATTCATATCGCGTATCCCTTTGTGCCTCTGCGTGAGATTTTTTTCATTCCCTATTTCTGAATTCACGTTCCATTTCGCGGTTCAGGTCGCGCTCGCGGATGTCGGCGCGTTTGTCGTAGGATTTTTTTCCCTTGCACAGACCAAGCTCCACTTTTACCCTCCCCTTTTTGAAATAAAACGACAGGGGGATGAGGGTAAAGCCCTTTTCCTCAACCTTGCGGTGTATGCGCTTGATCTCGTCACGGTGCAAGAGGAGACGCTTCCTGCGGTCGGGGTCGTGGTTGAATACCGAGGAAAAAGGATTTTCGGCGACGCTCAGCGAACGGAGCCACACTTCGCCCGACACTACCTCGGCCCATGCGTCGGGAAACGAAATTTTTCCGTCGCGGAACGATTTTACCTCGGTACCTAAAAGCTCAATGCCGCATTCGTAGGTGTCGTCAACCGAATAGTCGCGGCGGGCCTTGCGGTTAACGGCAATGATCTTAACGTTTTCCGCCATTGATCAGTCGCTTTTTCTGGCAATCACCGGGCGGAAGTAGACGAAGGGGGAACAACTTTCCGGCGGCAGCGACGCCCTTGTTTCCAGGCCAGCCGCCGTGGCGGTGTTCAGCCAGGAACTGCCGCGTATGCAGCGCTGCGGCGAGTCAACGGCGGCTATGGCCCCTGGCGGCGCGTCAATAAATGGCAGGGGCGAATACGGGTCGGCGCACCATTCCCAAACGCTGCCGAAGCCGCCCCAGCCGTGCGATGCCTTTGCGGCAAATTCCCACTCCGCCTCGGTGGGAAGCCGTATTTCCCAGCCGGCGAACGAATCGGGCAGCCTGCCGGAAAGCCACCGGCAATACGCCCGCGCCGCATGCCAAGATGCCGCGCTGATTCCGGTAATAGCGCGGTTAGCGCCCGCTGCTATTTTGCCAAAATCGGCGAGGTATTCGCCGGTAACCAGCCCCAGTTGCGCCAGGGCATCCTTCTGATCGGGCCGCCATTGGGGGTTGGCGTCCATAAAATCCTCGTATGCGGGCGCGGGGACAACGGTCGCGCAGATTAAAAAGGGATCGATGGCGACGGGATGGGGAAACGGCTCCCCCTGCACCAAAACGCCCGCGCCCACTTCGGCGAACAAGAGGCCGCCTACCCGTATCTGGCTTGCCGGTGCACCGCCTGCGGAACCGGCTTCTCCCGGCGGAGGGGGCAGGGTTTCCAGGGCGGTAATGCCGGCGAACGCGGCAAGCTGCTGCTGGTACCACGCCGACGAAAACAGCGCGGAAGCGGAATCGGAGGGAAGGGTGTCGGCAAGCCAGGCCGCGCTGCCTTCGTTAGCCGAAAGCCAGGCGGCGGTTTCCCGCACCGTGCGGGCCATGCTTAATGGAGAAGGCGGAAGGCCGCCGGCATCGGCGAGGGTTTTCGCCCTGAGAAGGTCCCGCAGCGCGGCGCGTGTCACGGCAAAGCGGGCAGCCGCGGCGATTATCCCATCTGCTTCTTCTGTCGCGGCAGCGGCGCCGATGCGGTAGACCCCCTCGGAAAGATCCATCGGTATCTGCCATGCCGGTATTGGCTCGCCGCCAAAGGTCCATGCCGCGTAATCGCCGGCGCTCATCGCAAGGGCAGCCGCCGGATCCGCCGCTTCCAGCGTTATGTGCAACGGATGGCGGCGGGGAAAAATTCTCGACGCGAACAGCCGCCCCTTTACGTCACATTCGACACGTCCGCCCCCAAAGCCGGGAAGCGCCGCTTCCATAACGCGCTCTCCCCTGGGAACAAAAATGCTGCATGGAGAGCTTCCCGCGTATACGCCGTCGACCCTGAGTGCGGCACCGGCAGGTTCGCTTGTAAAAACAACGACCGACCCCGGGCGGGCAATACCCGGATACAGCAAAATAAAAAAAAGTATCAATAAAAGAACAAACGAATACAAAACGGCAAGGTAAACGCCCGGACGCATCCCCAGAAACGGCTTAAGCCGCACCTGGTCTCCGATGTCGGCCGTATTCGCTGCATCAGGTTTTTCCCGCATACGGCATTGTAGGCTGCCAGCGGCAGACATGTCAATCTTAATGAATTTTCTCCCCTTCCCTATCCGCCCCTTTCCGTACTACAATGAGCCGATGACCGGCAAGCAGCGCGATTTTTTTGACAGCATCCAGAGTCTGACCGAGGCGGTACTTACGCGGCGGAAAAGGATTCGGCGAATCAAAAAAGAAAAACAAAAGGCAAAAAATCCCATTCTCGACTGGATAGAGGCGTTTGTCTGGGCCGCCGGAATGGTACTGCTTGCCAACCAGTATCTTTTGCAGGCCTATGTGATTCCCTCCGGCTCGATGATCGATACGCTGCTTGTCGGCGACCGGGTGTTTGTCAATAAATTGATTTACGGGCCGGAACTGCTGCCCGGCATCGCGAAGCTGCCCGGAGCATTTAAGCCGCAGAGAAACGATATTATCATTTTTGAAAATCCGTCGTACATTTCGCGGGGACTGGCTTTCGACATCGCCCAGCGGATTATCTTCATGCTGACGATTTCGCTGGTGGACATCGACAGGGATGAAGCAGGACAGCCCCGCGCGCATTTTCTGATCAAGCGGGCGGTAGGCATGGCCGGCGACCGGTTTGTAATGGAAAACGGCGAGATGAAGATTCGTTTTGCCGGTGACGACCAGTGGACGGATGAGCGCACGTATTCGCAGCAGCGCGGCTGGAACCACCGGATCAGCCGCCTTGTGGAACAGGGGCAGTACCCTGTGCTGGAGGCCGCCGGAAAAGCCGCCGCATGGCAGGACATGGGGCTGCCCGTACCGGAATCACTGCAGACGGCGATACAGGCGGCGGCCAGAATCGGCGCGCCGGATTACCTTGCCATGGAAAGGGCGCGGCTTGAAACCCTGCGCGGGGCGGCGCCCAATAACCGCCGCTACGCGGAATTGCTGGCAAAACATTCGCTGGGCTGGTATGTGCCGGAAGGCAGGTTGCTTCCCCTGGGCGACAACCGTGACAACTCAAGAGACGGACGCTACTTTGGACCGGTACGCGTATCAAAGGTACTGGGCAAAGGGGCGATTATTTTTTGGCCCCGGCGGAGAATTGGATCAATTAAATAATGTTAAAGAAAAACCGAAAAACATTGTCATACATGGCGCAAAAACGCGAGCGGCACAAAGTGCTGCAGGCTGCCGCCATTGTGCTGGCGATGTTTCTGCTGTACAGCGCCATCAGTTCTTTTCTTTTTTCCGTTTGGGTTTTGCAGAACGAAACCATGCAGCCGGAACTGCGCGCCGGGGAACGGTTTCTGGTGGTTTCCCCCGCGCTGCCCAAACTGTTCGCCGAATTGCGGCAATCCGGCGACGGCATTCCCTTCAAACGGGGCAGCATCGTGATCGTAGACCTGCATTCCCATGAGGAACGGAGCTGGCCGCTCATCGCCGCCGACAGCGCCATAAGATTTTTTACCGCCCAGCAGCTTGGCATTTTTGACTCGGAGGAGCATCTGTACGTCAAGCGCCTTGTCGCCCTTCCCGGCGACGAGGTGTACATGAGCAGCTTTGTTCTTCGCATACGTCCCGGCGGCAGTCCCTATACCCTTACCGAATTTGAACTTTCCGACCGGCCGTATTATCCGAATATCCCCCAGGTACCGGCGCTTTGGGACGAATCGCTTCCGTTTTCGGGAAACATGGACAAAAGAACCCTTGGACCGGGCGAGTATTTTGTCATCTCCGACGACAGGGGCAACACCGGCGATTCGCGGACATGGGGGCCGGTAAGCGCGAAACAGATAATCGGCAAGCCGGTGTTCCGTTTCTGGCCGCTGTCAAGAATGGGCCGCCCCTAACCGCGCGATGACGGCGTCGCTGTACATACACATTCCCTTCTGCGCGGGATTGTGCGGCTACTGTGACTTTTTTTCCGTTAACGCCGATACAAACAACGATTCAGATCTGATGGACTCATTCACCGGCGCTGTGTTAGGCGACATTGAAGACCAGCTTGCCGTTTTTGGCGTTGACCATGTCCCCACGGTTTACATCGGCGGGGGAACGCCGTCCGTGCTGGGCGCTTCGCGCATGGAACGCCTGCTCGCCGGATTACAAACGCTGCTTGCGGCCATGCGCGTACCGCCGGCCGAATTCACCGTGGAGGCAAACCCCGAATCCGCCGGCGGCGATTTTCTGCGGGCCTGCCGCGACGGCGGCGTTAACCGGATAAGCCTCGGCATCCAGACCTTCTACGAACCGTCGCGCCGGGCGGTACGCCGAAAAGGTGACCGTCGCCTTTTGGAAGAGCGGCTTGCCCTTGCGACGGAATTGTTTCCCGGCGCGCTTTCCGCCGACCTTATCACCGGCCTGCCCTTTCAGACAATTGCCGTGCTTGAAAACGATATTGAAACGCTCATGTCGTTCAAGCCCGCCCATGTATCCCTGTACAGCCTTACCCTTGAGCCGCAAACGCCCCTCGGCAGGCAGGCGGCAAAGGCAGGCACGGCCGCCATTTCCCTGCCCGCAGGCGACGAGGCAGACAATCTCTGGCTGGCGGGGCGCGATATGCTGAAAAACGCCGGCCTGATCCAATACGAAGTATCCAATTTTGCCCTGCCGAAAAAGTACTGCGCCCACAACATGCGCTACTGGCAAATGGAAAATTGGCTGGGCGCGGGACCGGCGGCATCGGGGACGCTCATCTGCGAACAGGCCGGGGACGGCAATGCAGCCGGCAAACGGCTGACCTACGCTGCGGATATCGGCGCTTACCTGGGCGCGCCCAGGCCCCGCATCGATTCCGCCCGCGCCGAAGAACTGTCCCGCGCCGACCTAATCCGGGAAAGCCTGCTCATGGGTTTCCGCTGCCGGACAGGGCCGGACGGCGAAAGTTTCCGGCGGCGTTTCAACCGAGGCATAGAGGACTGCATCCCCGGTACGATTAAACGCTGGCGCGGACGGGGTTTTTTCGACGGGGAAAATTCCGCCGGCCTTGCCCCTTGTGAACAGGGTCTGCTTTTTCTCAACAGTTTTTTACGTGATGCCTTTGGGGAATTGGAATCTCTGTTATAATATAAGCGGAGGCTTTCATGGCACAAGTGGAATCAATGACAGGCTTAATCGGAAATACTCCGCTGGTTAAAATAAACAGGATGAATGAAGGCGGCGCGATAATTTACGCGAAGCTGGAAAGCTTTAACCCCCACCACAGCATCAAGGATCGCGTCGCCCTTGCGATGATAGAAGACGCGGAGAAAGACGGAAAGCTCAAACCGGGAATGGTCATCATCGAGCCGACCAGCGGCAATACGGGCATCGGCCTGGCGTGGGTGGCGGCGGTCAAGGGCTACCGCCTGATCCTCACCATGCCGGAAACGATGAGCGCCGAGCGCCGCAAACTGCTGAAGGCGCTTGGAGCAGACCTGAAGCTGACACCTGGCGAAAAAGGCATGAGCGGCGCAATCGCGCGCGCCGAAGAACTTGCCGCCGGGATGCCCGATGCGTTTATTCCTCAGCAATTTACCAACCCCGCGAACCCCGCAATTCACGAAAAAACGACCGGAGTGGAAATTTGGAACGACACCAAAGGCGAAGTAGACATATTTGTCTGCGGCGCAGGGACCGGCGGAACGATCACTGGCGCGGGCAGATACCTCAAGTCGAAAAAACATTCGATACAGGTAGTCGCCGTAGAACCTGCCGCCTCTCCGGTACTGTCCGGCGGCAAGGCGGGCCCGCACAAAATTCAGGGAATTGGCGCCGGCTTCAGGCCAGATATCTACGATCCGTCTGTAGTAGACGAAATATTCCTTGCCGATGACGAAAAGGCGGGCATCATCGCACGCAGGCTTGCCCGGGAAGAAGGCATATTCGCCGGCATCTCCTCCGGCGCCGCCCTTGACGCAGCGCTTGCGATCTCCAAACGCCCGGAAAACAGCGGCAAGACCATCGTGGTAATTCTGCCCGACTCAGGCGAACGCTACCTTTCAACATGGCTGTGGGAGGAGGGGTAAAAAGTAGGAGTTAGGAAGTAGGAATTAGGAGTTGGAATTGACCCCCACTTCCTACTTTATTATTCCTCTGCGAGCTTTGCGCCTCCGCGCCTCTGCGTGAAATTATTATCAAATAATTACGAACCCTGCTTATACCCGTCAAGGAACGTTGCGAGGCGGTGCATGGCGTCGGTGAGGGTGGCCTTGTCGGGGAGGAACACGATTCGGAAATGATCCGGCTGCTTCCAGTTAAAGCCCGTGCCGTGTACCAAAAGCAGGTGCTGGTCGCGCAAAAGGTCGAG
>Ga0082212_10011025_pt1 | contig 11496 bp, 9 predicted proteins | sample TergutNt197P3_FD_71548 | JGI IMG/M metagenome (GOLD analysis project Ga0082212, IMG submission 71548) | Neocapritermes taracua P3 segment gut microbial communities from Petit-Saut dam, French Guiana - Nt197 P3 | ecosystem: Host-associated > Arthropoda: Insects > Digestive system > Gut ... | reverse complement strand
CTCACTTTATTAAATATCTAGATGATAAAAAAGAGCCTATAGATCATATTCTGTTTATTCATTTAAATTCAGAGTTAAAAGAATATTTATCAGCTTGCATCGGCACTGACATGGCTGATACAGGGCTGACAATAGCATTCGTAGATGAATTGAAGCTATTTTGTGCAACCCTTCAGAGTTTTTGTCAAGACGAGGAATTTGTAACAACAGTGAATGATTTTCAAAATAGAACTATGGCAAGTATAAAAAAAGATACATTCAAAAACCAACCAACAGCATTCTTTATTGAGGTTAGCAGCCTAAAACGACTATTAAATGAAAAATACTTCGAACCTTTCAAAGATGAGATAGTTCGTGAGCAATTTAAAAACCGGTTAAACAAAGAGATAGACGAATCATATAAATCAATGGTTTATGGATATAGAAACATACAAACTTCATCAAAAGAACAGGACTTAAAAACCACGTTTAAAGAAACTGTGTTCGATAGTATAAACAAATTTATCGTCAATACTTTTGAAAAACTCAACATCAGTATTAAATCATATAGGTTAACTGATAGCCTATCAGCAATCGCGCAGGCCCTCGAAATACATAAGGAATCTATTCCGATATGGTGGGCTATGTCAAAAACAGAAATAAATTTAATATGTGATGAGTCATGGGAAATATACAATGAATTTATTTCGGATCTGTTTATGTGTATCAGAATGCAGTTTAACGCTGCAGGTTATATGTATTTCTTAGTTTATTCTCTTATTTCGCACCCGATCAATAAGATGCAAGCAAGCCACTGGCGAAGAGCCCAAATGGTAATAGAAATGCAGAAACAGAATACAAAAGAGTACCAGAATAATTTTGAAATGCTATATAGCACTAAAATCAATGAAATCAGTGAAAAAATCACGAAGATTACTGTGAAGCATGCAGTGAATAAAGATGAAAAAGCAATTACTCATTATTTTAAGCAAAGATCGCAAAAACTCAAATATGATTTTTTGCTAAGAGCGATTTATGGTGATATACAAGCGTTCCAAGTGCGTGGAAAGGTTGCCGATTCTCATAAAACAGTTGATGATTTATGGAATTATTTTCATGTAGATAAGTTCGTTTCTGATAATGAGAAATCACAATACACAGATATTGCTTTCGAACTGTTTGCTTTAGCTTGTTTTACTGATTTTTGCCTGGAAGTACGACTATTGCCAAGTATAAAAAACAACTCAAAACTACATGATGGTATTTGGTATGTGTATCAAACATTTGATGAGAATAAAATTCCACTATCACCAATACTATATGAGCCTGATGGGAATGAGAACATACTTGATAGAATTACAGCTTATTTTAACGGAGGCGGTGGTGAATTTTCCGAACGTTCTATGCTGGAAGATGCTGTACTACTAATTATGGAAATGTATTATCAAAATCGTATTTACCAAGCAAGCGAGATTAATCAATTAATTAAATAGAGGTGATATATTGACTATACTTCAACTAGATGCATATGATTTGCAATCATTTTATATTGCTGTGCAAGCCGGCATTGAACATATAAACCCTGAATCCAATGATCCCATTTGGTTTAGGGGTCAGGAGGTTTGGAATTATAAACTATTACCATCATTATTAAGAACACCACCATCATATAACCACGAAGAAGCGCATCTTGCCGAAGAAATAGGAACTCAGCAGTTTGCAGCAAGAGCATACCATGTTATTGATTCAAAGCCGAATACAAATATCGAATGGCAAGAAATAATGCAGCATTATGAAGTAGCGACAAGATTGCTTGATTGGAGTGAGAATGTTAATGTTGCGCTAATGTTCGCATTATTGCCTTTCATATCAGATATTAGTGATGACAGATATAAGTTTAAACGCTTAAAAAAAACGATATCACCGACAATATGGCTGCTAAATCCATGCAAGCTTAACGAGACAGTTTTCGAATATATGAACTCCACAAGTACTGTTTTTTTTGATGCTCTGAGTGAATTTGGTGAGGTTGATTTAAAAAAGCAACAATTGCTAATCCAAAGATTAAGTAGTACTGATGGGAAAAACAAATATCTATCGTTACAAAAAAATCGAATTTCTTCTATAGTAAGTCTTTCGATGCTAGAAAACTTACGATCCACAGCAGCAGATCGACTATACGATTTGTTGAATATAGATGAATTTAATTTGTTTTATTATTTGATACTGCGAGTTTATAGTGATGGTATTAAATTATCTTCGCCAATGCCTCCTATAGCAATGATGCATCCATACCACAGTAATCGAATAGCTATGCAACATGGAGTCTTTACGATATTTCCGTTTCCTGATACCCAAGCAAGAGTAAAGGCACTAGATGATTTTAGTGACTGCCATGAGGCGCTATGCAAGATCCGGTTAGTAAATCCAAAGGAAATTGCTAGGCAAATGAAAAACGTTGGAAATGAAAGGTCAAATATATATCCTGATTTATTCGAATACGCAAAAAGTGTTGATTTAAAATTGCGTGATGACTAGTACTACAACGCGACATATATTGACAAAATATGCAGCATAAGGCATCATTGTGTTGGAGGATCCAGCTCATGATGACAAAACTGAATACGATCCAGCTCTGCTTGAGAGCCTAGGGGCCGAGGATTTTAGCGAGGCCGACATAGACAGCATCTTTGATCAGCACACATCAATGTATAGGCAATTCTTTCGGTACGAGAGCCAGTGGGAGTAGGGCATACATACGAGGGCTTGCCAGCAGCCTTCACAGAAAGTCTGTAGAGCCCATTTCACTGGCCTTGCTTGGAGATAAGCATGTTAGGCCCATGCAGCACATGCTAAGCGAGAGCGCCTTGCCTGGCTTGTGCGCTTCTGGAAGCGCACAAGCGCATGGCGGCTGCCTCTGCCGGGGGAGGGGGCGGAATGCTTTGCCTAGATCCCAGTGAGTTCATAAAGAAAGGCGTTCATTCAGCAGGCGTTAAGCGCCAGTACTGCGGCAGGCTTGGCAAAATTGAAAACTGCCAGTCTGGCGTTTTTGCAGCCTATTCATCTGAAAATGGATTCGGCCTTATTGACATGCAGCTTTATATTCCAGAGGAATGGTTTGGCGATGCTTATGAAGAGCGCAGGGCAAATGCCGCTTTCCTGATGTGCCCTGGAAGGCTATGACACAAAAGGCAGATTGCGCCCTCCCAAGGGCCAAGGGCAGCATGAGCGTTGCGCTCTCTTTGAAGCTAAACGCTTCACGCTCATGCTCCACCCCCACCGTCAGGAAGATCGAGTTTACAGAGAAAATTTCACGTACCCTGATTCGCAACAGCCCCTTCTAAATTATAGGCTTAATTGCATATGAGACAATGAATAGAATGGGCAATGAAGCATCATATGCTCATTCTATTCATTGTTACCTTGCTGCTGCTGATATTATCCCAGTGAACACTGATGGGATTTTTGCTGCACCTGCTTGCGATACTGCAGCTATCTTGAAGTAATATCGATCGCCACTGCGCAATCCGTTTATAGCAACCTTATCTATGCCTCTGCCTTCCAGGACCTCAATCAGGCTAAATACTCCGTATGGCGAATCAGATATATAAATTGCATAGCCGTCACATTCGTTAACAGTTATCCAATTCAATTCGATCTGGCCTTGCCTTGATCCGGACGAAGCGCTTGCCCAGCTTGGGCGCAAAGGCCTAGCTCTAACAACAATAGGCTCGCTTACTTCAACTTGAGTTCCTGTTGATATGAACGCAGTAGCTTCAACCTTGAAGAAATACATTGTTCCGGTTGAAAGCCCGCCTACGGTGCATTCATAACCTGTAATACCAGATACCACTGGTGAGTATACACCGAATTGTGATGTGGACATTAGCACGGTAAAGCTGTTTGCGCCTGTAATAGATGGCCATGCAAGTGTAATTGAAGTCGGGCCAGCCTGCCTTGCCGACAATGCATAAATCGGCATTGTGATAGGCAGCACAGCCGGAGCCTGGGTTTGGTTAGTTGGCTGACTGCGGCTTATAGGCTCATATTCAGTAGTGCTCCGATCTGTTGGAGGCGCAGAGCTCTGTGGATCATTTGGCGCTATGACATTGTTTCCATATGGGCAGTATCCATTTGGGTGAAGGTGCGGCGGGTTTCCACCGCAGTGGTAATGGTAATAGCCCAAGCCGGAAACGTTTTGGTTATCGCGATGGCCTCCATACCTGTCAGTATTTCCACTATGCGCTAATACTGTACTGCTAAAGCCGATCATGAGTATAATTAATACGAACGCTACATATTTCCTGTGTAATTTTTTCATTATCTACCTCTATATGGTTTTAAAAGATCTTAGCATATGCTATATGCAAATTTCTACTAATTGTGAAATTTAGATTGGATTCATATGTTTTCGATTATATTTGGTAGTGTCAAGTATTTTGCGCACTTTTATTTCAGTGGCATTTCTGTTGAATTCTGTTCTAATGACGGCCTGTTCTGTCTGCTGTATCTCTAAGGGAGGCTAGCCTCCCTTAGAGATCATTTGTTCACTGCGGCCAATTTAGCAAACGGCCGCTTTCGTGTTCTTATGAAAACGCTTTTTCCTAGGCTCTTTTCGCTCAGGCGATCTGCCAGCACCAATCGGAACTGGGTGCCTGGCAAATGCCTGCTGCCATTGCGCCAAGAGCGATCTCAAGCCCATTGCTGCTTGAAACTGATGGCAAGCCAACATGCTCTTGCGAATCTTTGCCATAGTTCTGCCCCTGCTTGCCTTTCGCTCATATTTTAGGCTCTTTGCTGCATCAGAGCGCTCTATTGGCATGCCAGCCTCTTCAGCTCCGAAAGCTGCATGGCGCCCTAAATAATTCGTTGCATAAAAATCCTCAAGCACTGTTGTTTGGCTCTTGCCAGAGAAGCTTTCTTGCTGCAGCTTCGCATTTAGCGCATCATTGGCAGTTTCGGCTGCCCGCCTCTTAAACAGCTCTCCTGCTTGGGCTATGGGCAGCGCTTTTGCCTTAGGGGCGTTAGAAACATTTCGCTTTAGCATGTCGGCAGCTTGATCTTTTGCATCCAGGCGCAATGCCTTTTCCCTTCATGCCATATGGCAATCCATTTTTATGTTTTGCTTCATCTGCTTCAATATTGAACTTTTTTGCGAACCCTCATCACGAACTCGAAGCCGCTATCATTCAAAAATGCTGTTGGCTCTGCGCTTGGGTAGCCCCTATCGGGAGCAGCATGGATCCGCAAAGGCCCAGAGCCGAAAGCTTCCTAATATGCAGCTTCGCAAGGATTCCCTGGCTAGCTGCACAAGGGGCAGCCTGGCTGTTTTAGAGGATCATAGGCTATTGGCGCAAGAGCAGTTGCTGCATTCTTTCGGGCCCTGGGCAGCTAAAGGCTGCTTTTAGCTCTTGCGCTGCCGCTTATTGCGATTGGCGCCATGCCTTTGCATGTTGGCTTGCATGGCTCTTTTGCGGCAATGCCGGCGAAATTGTGGATAAAGCCTGGGCACAGATGCTTTCGGGCTTTTGGGAGAGCTTGTTTTGCCAAGCCCTGGCTTATCATGGAAACTGATTCTGCTTGTTGGCATTTTCGCCCTATTTATTGCTTTGCTTACTGTTTCGATGCTATTCTTCCTTAAGTTGGCAGCAGTGATCATTTTGTTTATAGCGCAAAGCTCATATAAGCCTTTGTGCCCCACTGCTTGCCTTCAATATAGCGCAGCCTGGCACATACAAGCATAAGTGCAGACTGGCCGTCCGGGAATGCCCCAACAACCCTCGTGCGCCTGCGAATCTCTCTGTTAACCCTCTCCAGCATGTTGTTTGTTCTGATCAGCCGCCAGTGCTTGCTCGGGAAAGAATAATAAGCGAGAGCGTCTTCTATGCCATTTTCTAGAGTGCTTGCAGCTGCTTCAAGCTTCCACTCCCTTAGCTGGCTGGCAACTTCGGCAGCTTTTCTCTTTGCAGCCTGCCGGTTTTCCTGTGCCCATATGGCTTTTATTGCCAGGCTGGCTTCTTCCATCCGCTTTCTTGGCACGTTTTGCTGTATATTTCTAGCGAAGTGCACTATGCATCTTTGGTACTTGGCGCCAAGAATGCTTGCTGCGCTTTCCTCAATTCCTGCCCTTTTGTCGCCAATTACAAGCTGCACACCTTTTAGGCCTCTCTGTGCCAGATGGGTAAAGAAGGCCTCCCAGTCCGCTTTGCTTTCCTTCATCCCCTCGCAAGCCCCAAGAATATGGCGATGCCCGTCTTTGCCTACGCCTATAGCCACAAGCACGCTTATATTTTCATATTCGCCGCCCCAGCTTCTCTTTAGCCATATCCCGTCAACGTATACATAAGGGAACTCGCCTTCGATTGGCCTGTTTCTCCATTGCTCAATGTTTGCATAGGCTTTCTGGTTTAGATCGCTTACTGTGGAAGCTGAAACTTTCGCTCCCCAGAGCGCTTCAGTTATGTCTTCTACCCGCCTAACTGAAACGCCAGCCAGATACATTTCGATCAGGGCTTCTTCAACGCTTGCCTCTTTTCTTCTGTAGCGCTCAATGATTGCTGTTTCAAAGCTTACGCCTTTTGTTTTGGGCATTTTTACAGTTATTTCGCCTGCTGTTGAGAGGATATTTCTTTCGTAGTGGCCAGCCCTGTACCCCTGGCGCTGCTCGCTCCTTTCATAGCGGGCAGCGCTGAGCAGCTCCTCTGCTTCAGCGTCAAGCAGGGCATTAAGCGTTTCCTCAATGCTTTCCTTAACTAATTCCTTAAGCTCTTTCTTGATTGCCTCTTCGTTTATGGCTACAATATTTTCAGACACTGCTTTTCTCCTGTAATTTGATGAGTGTAGTGCCATCATTTTACAACAGGATTCGAACAGTGTCGACTTTATTTGCGCAACTTATAATACGTTATCTTACTATCATATTTGTATATAGCACTACCAATCTTAATATCAATGATCAAAAAAACTACATTATCAATCAATTGATATAACTGAATTCAACCCAAGCTCAAACAATCACTCGGATATACCATTATATGTCCTTAACTGCACAATACCGAAAAAAGGCTGTCGGGCGCAATGCCCAACAGCCTTCTTTTAATAGCAAGTATGCTATTTAGCCCTCTTTCTAAGTACAGCGCTCGCAGCCAGAGCAGATGATGCCATGCTTGCATACATAAGAATGCTTGACATGTCGCCTGTTTTTGGCGAATGGCCCCAATCGCCATAAATATCGTCTGGCGCATCTTCGTCTACTAAAATGTCGTATGGCTCTTCGTCTATCTGCGTAGGGTCTCCAGACCAGCTTGATGCCAAAGCTGAAGGCAAAAATGCTATTAATAGTGCTAAGATCAAAGCTAGGCTAGCTAATGTTTTCTTCATTTTTTGTATCCCTTCGTTGGTTCGTTTATTTCCTTATTTCTCTGTTTATATAGGCAATGAAGGCTTAGGCGCCCTCATTGCCATAAGTAAGCCGTATCTAATTGCCTTTACTTTGCTGTTGAGTAAATAGCCCCTGTGTATACTGAAGGAACTTTGGCCGGCCCTACCTGGACGAATGAAACTACTTTAAAGTAGCAAGTTTCACCGCTTCTAAAACCGGACAGAGTTGTTGACAGGGTGTTCTTTCCGCTTACAACCTGCTTGAGGGAGTAAGTTCCTGTTAGTGATTGCGATACGTATATAGCGTAGCCGTCACACTCAGCCACAGCACCCCAGTTAAGGGTTATCTGTCCATTCTTCGGGCCGGGGGCAGCGTTTGCGCTTGCAGGGCGAAGCGGGCGGGCGCGAACTGCAAGAACATCTGACATTGATTTCTTCTCGCCTGCTACAGCTTCCACCTTGAAGTAATAAGTTGTTCCTGTGCTCAGCCCTGCAGCAATGAATTCTGTTGCTGTTATGCTGCTGGCAATGGCATTGTAGGTTCCGCTCTGTGAGGTTGCCATTAAGAGGTTGTAGCTCTCAGCTCCGGCAACTGCATTCCAGGATATCTTGATTGCAGTTGGGCTAACATGGTTGCCTCCCAGGACTGCTTTTGGCAGATCGTCTATAACCGGGGTAGAAGAAAATGTTGTTGCCTTTCCGTTGATAAAGAAGTTGACGCCTGTAATAACAGTGTTGCCAAGCCATTTCATGGCGATTTCACTTGTCGTGCCAACAGGGAAGTCAACTTTGGATCCCGGGGCGAGGTTAAGCTTGCCAATCCATTTTGTGAACAGGCTGTTGAGAACGCTGTAGTTCACCCTTGAAAGGTTCAAGCGCCCGCCATCCTGCACTGTTACTTCCTGTACATAAGCTGAAGCGCTGAATGACAGGAGAGTATCTTTGCCAATGGTGATGTCTACAAGGGCCATGTCATTGTAATAGCCGTTGGCAAGATGGTAGGTTACGTCTGAGCGAAGGATTCTGTCTCCACCGTCGACTTCTTTGATCCAATGCAAGGTTACATCAGGATATGTGAGAATACCGATCTTTATGCAATCACCACTATCTAAATGTACCCATACTTCACCTAAGTCTGGCTCAATCCACAAACCTTTTTCTATCATATCAAGCGATATTCTAAATCTATTGTTAGGAAGAGTGCTAGCTGTTGTAAATGCAAATGGGAGTGGTATATTCTGGTCAATAAACCATTGTGACATTTGCACGTAGATATATCTACCACCGCTATCGAGTAAATAATTATCTGCACTGACAAAATAGCGTGCTTCCCAACGGCCATCAGCATTCCAACGTCCCGGTATTAAGTCTTTCGCAGTGAAATAGGCGAATTTCGGGTTGTTATAGTTAACAAACCAAATTTCATCGTCATCACTATGGTCAATAGCGAAATAGACACTCTTATATGTATCAGTTGTCTTTGTTACATACCAATCGAGCTCGTCTGACATGATTACATTGACTTGGGTTGAATCAGCAATCAGGCCAATGAAGTTTGTGATTCTCTCATAGTCTGTGTCAGGGAAATTCCAGCTTACATTCGGAGGGAATGCGTTGCTCAGGTATATATAGTCGTACTGAAAGCTTAGGGTGTCATCAACCTTATTAAGGCTGGCAAGCCCCATTGGCAATACAGGGTAAGGCACCTTGTATGCCTTGGGATCCATTGGCGAAAGGTTGGTCAGGTAAATGTCTACTGATGAGATTATGCCTTTTGCAAAGTAGTCCCTGATGGCTCTTTGCTGTGCATCTGTGAAAGGCAGAACATCAGGCTGTTCTCCCCCAAATATCAAAACAAGCTTGTCGCCGTCTTTTATCGGGGCAAGTATGGTTCCTATAGAGTTGAAGTTCTCTCTAAAGATTTCGCCAAACCACCAGACAAATTCATTGTCGAAGGTGAAAGCGATAGGGAGCTTCTGGGTGCCAATCGTTACCTTTGGTATTAGCGTTGTATATGGCCCTAGCGGCGTTTCGAGGACAACGCCTGCAAATGCGCTTGCTGGCACAATCGACATTAGCAGCAACGCAGCAAGTATCCCTGCGAGCAGTTTTCCTTTTTTCATTATTAGCAATTCTCCTTTTGGTTTTGCCTATCAGGCAAAAGCCTTGGCTTTTACTGATAGAGCGCGTTCTAGCAGTTTTGTGCCTTATTGCCTGTTAGGCAGCAAGGCTTTGTGAGCATTCCTTAAATTCTCTTCGTTTTATTCGTTTTCCTGACAGAGTGCCCTCCTTTGCTCTTAGCATTAGTGTTTGCAGCTGTACCTGCCCTGTATTGGCCCGCTAAGGCGGAATCGGGCTTGCAAGCTGCAGCTTATGCGTTAAATCGCCCATTTGCATAAGTAGGTCCATGAATAAATAAGAAATTTCGATGCCAGTATATCATGCGATTAGAGGAAAATTACATATTAATTAGAATATATAGACATTTATAGAAAATTGTAGAAAGTTAAAGAATGAATGCCTGCCCTCATTTGATTATTAGTTGCATTATTTCTTTTTTTCAATAATTCAATTGATTTTCTGGAAGTATAAAGAATATCTGATATTTATTGGGTAAATATCAGTGAAAATTGGAATGAAAACAATGATGTAACGTTTACATATAGAGATACAAGTTCGTTACAATTTTGTTTCATTCAACTGAAAATGTTTACACCGTTATACTTTTATGAGATATCAGCAAAATATGGTTTTATATCGCTGAAATTTCATAGCAATGTAAATGGCTGATGGGATTTAGGCTGCTTTGTCAGCGGGCATTACATGGTAAGGGCATTGCACTCTGCAACTAAAAAATCCGCCCACTGCTATTGGGCGGACCTTGACTCTTACATTCAATCTTAATTGCCTATTTGCTCTTGCCAGGAGCATAGCTGCTTTTGATTCGGTTTCGGAATATCTATTTTCAAAAAGGAGAATTGCTTAAAAGAAAAGCTTGTTTTTTCTTTTTTTATGCTCCTATAATAAATCTAGCTTATTATAGCTGCATTAATCGTAGAAGCTAAATTCTATTAAGATACTATTTGTGCCCCATGGCCGGTTGGTATTGCCCGAAATTCTATTTTGCTGTCTGGATATGTTGGTATTTGCGTTTTGCGCAAACGCTAGCTGCTATAGCAATTATATAGCGCCAATATACAAGGAAATATTTGCATAACGCTGTATTCTTTGCAAAAGCACGAGCTTTCAGTATAAACTATAGGTATATAGTTTATGGCTAATAACTGCTATTTTTGTGAAGGGAGGGTGCGATCGCTGCTTGGCTATGCATGGCTGTACATTTTCTTTTGCCAACTGCTGTGTGTAGCGGGCCCTTGCGCACAAACGAAATATATGAAATATGGCTATTTATACGAAAGCCGGTACAGCACGCCGGATGACAAAGAAAAGCTGAAGCCTTTTGGAGTAACAGAGTTTTATTATGATACGCTGCATTCTAAAAGGCCGGAGCTTGATAAGCTTCTAAGCATTGTTGTCAGTGGCGACATTATTTACGTCCCCCGGTTTTCCCAGCTAGGCAGGACATACAAGCAAATGTTTTTTCTGGCTGAGAAACTGTTGCACCAAGGGGTTAAGCTGTATAGTGTTGAAGATGACTTAGACCTCTCGATTTTTTTCGCCCTTGGAGAAGCAGACAGGCAGTATTTGTTGGCCAAAAATCCTGATATTTTAAAACAGCGCTTTACATTAGGCGCTAGAGGCAAGCCAATGGGAAGAAAGCCTAAAGACGAAGCGATAAAGCTTAAGGCTCTTGAGATGTACTCGCTTGGCAGGGCGCTCTGGGAAATAAGGAAGGAAACAGAGCTTTCTAACACTACCATATATAAAACGGTTAGAAAGCACCAGGCGCAAATGGACTTTAGCTTTGATCCTGATGAATACTACAAATCAAAATAAGAATAGAGAATATGCGCCAGGCGCTTGTAATAGCTGCCAGATTATTAAGGCATGCCTGAACATTAATTACGCTGCACACCGATCGCGCTGCCTTTTAAGCGCTTGGCAACTTCAGCGAAAGCTGGTTCAGATTTGGACAAACTCTAGTATAACTACGATATTGGCTGGCATTGCATGAGC
>Ga0082212_10011024_pt1 | contig 11496 bp, 8 predicted proteins | sample TergutNt197P3_FD_71548 | JGI IMG/M metagenome (GOLD analysis project Ga0082212, IMG submission 71548) | Neocapritermes taracua P3 segment gut microbial communities from Petit-Saut dam, French Guiana - Nt197 P3 | ecosystem: Host-associated > Arthropoda: Insects > Digestive system > Gut ... | reverse complement strand
CGTTTTCATTTATAAACCTGGCGTAGGCGGCGCCCTTCGGCGCGTATAGAGCGGGGTTTTCCTGCACTGCCTGCTGGTCGATGAATACGGGGCTGCCCGCAAAAATCGAGCGTGTCTGGTATGGGCTGAGGCTTTTTCCGACCGGCCCTATGGGGAGGGTCTGCCAATAGCTCTGCCCCGCGTCCGAAAGGAAGTCGACAAATGCGTACGCCGGCTTTCCGAGGGCGCCTTGCCCGTTTTCGGCGGTAAGCGACGACATGGATAGCAGGATGCCCGCTTTTCGTTCCGGCGCTTTGTCCGTCATACGCGTCATATCCGTCATACCAGCTGAAAGATATCAGAGCTGAGCGGGGGCACGACGATACTGAGCAGCCCTCTTTCAATTGACGCCGTGGTATGGCTCAGCAGTGATGTAACAGCAGGCGAATCGTATGCTTCGCTCAGGTCAAATACTATGCGGTGGGAGTCGTTCGTCGGGTTGACGACTGTCAAAACCGCGTCCGTTCCGATTTCCGCGCCGAAAAAGTCCAGCCCGTCAACCGAATACCTTAAAATGCCAAGCACATTGCCGTTCGTTGAAAAAAAGCGGGCGTACCCGGTATTCATGACCGGGCGGGTCTTTCGCAGCGCTCCGAGCGCACGGTACCATTCGGCCATTTCAGCGTCCTGTTCGGTAAATGTGCGGCGGTTGAATGGGTCAAGAAGGCCCGTCATGCCAACTTCGTCACCGTAGTATATGGAAGGGATACCGGGCAGCGAATACTGGATCGCCGCAGCGAGGCGCTGCCTTTGCCCTCCGGCAGCGTACTCCTCCGCGGACAGCGCAAAGCCGGCCTGATCGCCGCGGGTCATTGAGGCCGGATCGGCGTCCGAGGACAGAATACTGCGGACGCGGCTGACGTCGTGCGAAGACACGAGGTTCATGAGCGTGTAATACATCGGCGCCGGGTAGGTATTGCGCTGGTGTTCAAGGAACCGGCAGTAATGCCACGCGTCGATTTTCCCCTTCAGGAATTCGATCGTCCGGTCAAGGAAGGGGTAGTTCATCACGGAGTCGAGCCCGCGGCCCAGCGCGTAGGCGCGCTGCCTTCCGTAGCTCTGTTTCGTCGTCGCGTCCTCCCATACCTCGCCGAGCAGGAATGCCTCGGGGTCGGCCTCCTTGACTGCCTCGCGGATCTTCTCTATGGTCCCGTCCGGCAGTTCGTCGGCTACGTCGAGCCTGTAGCCCGCCGCCCCCTCGCCAATCCAGCGCTTCACGACGCTCCCTTCCCCGTCGATCATGAATTCCTGCCAGCCCTCGTCTTCCTCGATTACCTCCGGCAGGGACTCAAAGCCCCACCAGCTGTCGTATTTTTCGGGATAGGCACCAAACCGGTACCAGCCGAAATACGGCGAATCCTTGCTCTGGTACGCGCCGACGCTGTCGTAACGCCCGTATTTGTTGAAGTAAAGGCTGTCGTCTCCCGTGTGGGAAAAGACGCCGTCGAGCAGTATGCGGATGCCGGCCTTCGCCGCGTCGCCCACGAGCCTCCGGAAAGCCTCCGCGCCGCCGAGTATGGGGTCGACCTGCAAATAGTCCCCTGTGTTATAGCGGTGGTTGGACGCCGCCTCGAATATCGGGTTGAGGTAGACGACCGTTACGCCGAGGTCCGCCAGATAGGGCAGGCGCTGCCTTATCCCTTCGAGGTCGCCCCCGAATATGTCGCTCGGCATATAGTATTTTTGCCCGTCCTTCGCCTCGTAGACAGGGAGGCCGTCCCAGTTTTCGCGCAGCTCGATCTCCGTGCGGCCTTTTCCCCTGTGATACTCCACGCCCGCGCGCACCCCGTTTTCGTCGCCCATCCGGAACCTGTCCGGGAATATCTGGTACATGACGGCGCCCTTCGCCCAGTCCGGCGTGGCAAAGCCGGGGTCGTATACCGTTATCTGGAACGCCGGAGGGGGGTTGCGGTAGATGCGCCCGAGGCCGCTCGTATAGGGGGGCTCGGCGCCGTAATAGCAAACCGCGCCGCCCTGGAGCACTATCTCGAACCAGTACCACAGCACGCAGCCGCCGCCCTCGCCCTCGTCAGGGACGGTATAATGCGCGCGCAGCACGTCGTCCCCAGGCAAAAGCATATGCCTTTCGGTAGCCCCGTCACGCAGCATGCAGAGCGCCGCCTGCTCGATAAACAGTTTATCGATCTTTAGCGATAGAGTTACTTCCGTCCCGCCCGTGACAGCCCCGGGCGGATCCCTGAACATCCGCTTCGCGCTGTCGTGTATGATATTGGCGTCACAGGCAGCGACGCCTCCAAACCAAAGCTGTTCCATCACTCGACCCCAGCCGCCCCGAGGCGCCAGATATTGTCCGAGTATTCCTGTATCGTCCGGTCAGACGAGAAGATCCCGGAGCAGATGGTGTTCTTCGCGCTCATGCGCTCCCAGCGTTCCCTGTCCCCGTAGGCCTTGAGAAGCATTGCGTACACCTCGTCGTAGGAACGGAAGTCGTGGAGCACGAAATACTTGTCGGCCCTGCCTTCCCCGGCGTTCAAGAGCGCGTTGTACAGGTCGTGGAACTGCCTTCCGCCGGGCGCCGGCAGCGCGCCGGAGATCAGGGTGTCGAGCACGCGCTTCAGCTCGCAGTCCTGTTCGTAGAGCGCGCGCGGGTTGTAGGTCCCGAGCCGGTTCAGCGTATCGAGCTCGTCAACAAGGGCGCCGAAAATGAATATGTCCCCCTCCCCGACCGCCTCGTGGATCTCGACGTTCGCGCCGTCCATGGTGCCTATGGTCACGGCCCCGTTCAACATGAATTTCATGTTGCCGGTGCCGGACGCCTCGAGCCCCGCCGTCGAGAGCTGCTCGCTAACGTCCGTCGCCGGGATCAGGCGCTCGGCCACGGACACGTTGTAGTCCTCGATGAATACGACCTTGAGAATTTCGCGCGCGGAAGGATCCGCCTCTATGAAGGCGGAAACCGAGTTGATGAGCCGTATGATCTCCTTCGCCATATAGTAGCCGGGCGCCGCCTTCGCCGCGAAGAGGAAGGTGGTCGGCGTAATTTCCGCGGCCGGGTCGGTCTTGAGCCGGTAGTAGAGGCAGAGGACGTGCAGAATTTTCAAAAGCTGCCTCTTGTATTCATGCAGCCTTTTTGCCTGGACGTCAAAGAGCGTGCCCGGGTTGACCGACGTGCCCTGCCTGGCGCCAAGATACGCCGCGAAACGCTCCTTGTTCTCCCGTTTCACGCGCGACGCGGCCTCGCAGAACCCCGGGTCGCCAATCCACTCGCGCAGCCTCTCGAACTCCCGGAAGTCCTTTAAAAACCCGGATCCGATGCGGGCTTCGATCTCGGCCGTCAGCGGGCGGTTCGCCTTGGCGAGCCAGCGCCTGGTCGTGATGCCGTTCGTCACGCCGAGGAACTTGTCCGGGAACAGGATATAGAAATCGCGGAAGGTCTGCGTCCTTATGATGTTCGCGTGCAGCCGGGAAACGCCGTTGACCTTGCCGCAGACGGCGATGCAGAGGTTGGCCATCCGCACCTCGCCGCCGTGGATGATCGACATCTCGTCCATCCTGTGCCAGTCCCCCGGCCACTTCTGCCATATGGCGTCGCGGAACTTGTTGTCGATGACCGTGATGATCTTGTGGATACGCGGCAAGAGGTCGCGCAGCATATTCTCGTTCCAGCGTTCGAGCGCCTCGCGCATTATCGTATGGTTTGTGTAATTGAACATCTTGAACGCGATCGCGCTCGCTTCGTCCCACGAAAGCCCCTCGTCGTCGAGCAGTATGCGTATCAACTCGGGGATCGCGAGCGTCGGGTGGGTGTCGTTGATCTGTATAGTGAAATAATCGGGAAGCTTATGCACGTCCCCGAAGTATTTCTTGTGGCTGCGCACGAGGAATTGCATGGACGCGGACGTGAAGAAATAGAATTGCTTCAGCCTGAGCAGCCGCCCCTGCTCGTGGTTGTCCTCGGGGTAGAGCACCTGCGAAATAGACTCGACGAGCGCGCTTTCAAGCCCCGCCCGCGCATAGTCGCCCTTGTTGAAATAAGTCATGTCAAGCTCGGTCTTGGCCCGTGCCTCCCACATGCGCAGCGTCGCGGGCGTCCTGCTCCCGTAGCCTATGACCGGCATGTCGTAAGGATAAGCGAGGACGCTCGTATAGCCTTCGTGGCTGACCGACAGCCCGCGGTCCGTCCAGACCTCCTCGATATGCCCGCCATAGCGGACCTCGACGCAGTCCTCCGGCCGCGCGATTTCCCAGATGTTGCCCTTGTCCAGCCAATTGTCGTCGGCCTCCTCCTGCTCCCCATCCACGATGCGCTGCCGGAAAAGCCCGTGCTCGTAGCGGATGCAGCATCCCGTGACCGGCATCTCCAGCGTCGAGAGCGAATCGAGGAAACACGCCGCAAGCCTTCCGAGGCCGCCATTCCCGAGCCCCGCGTCGGACTCCTGCTCCTCGATCGCGTCAAGGTCAAACCCGAGCTCGCCGATCGCGTCCCGGTATTCCTCGTACAGCCCGAGGTTGATCATGTTGTTCGTCAGCGCGCGGCCCATAAGGAACTCCGCGGACAGATAGTACAGCCGCCTCGCGCCTCGTTCGTGCGTCTCCCTGGTCGAGTCAGCCCGCATGTCCATGACGAGGTCGCGAACCGTGCGGCCGACGGCCTGGTAGACGTCCTCGGCCGTGGCCTCCTCCGGCGTCACCCCGACAGAGCGGCGAAGTTTCTTGATTATTTCCTCTTTGATCTGGTCTTTGTTTGGCAGGCCTTGCATGTTGCCCTTCTTCCTTTATCGTTAAAGCATTGACTTGTAAAGCGCCTTGTACTGCTCCGCGGACCTTGAAAAACCGTTATCCAGCAGCATCGCGTTTTTGCGCAGTTTCCGCAGTACCGGCTTGTCCCCGTAGACGGAGAGCGCCAGCTTGACGGCCGCCATCATGTCGTGCGCGTTGAAGGTCGAGAACGCGAACCCCGTCCCTTCTTTCGTGAACATATTGTACGGCGCGACCGTATCGACAAGCCCGCCCGTCTCGCGCACGATGGGCAGCGTGCCGTAACGCTGCGCGATCATCTGAGACAGCCCGCACGGCTCGAACTCCGACGGCATGAGCAGGAAGTCCGAGCCCGCGTAGACCCTGTGGGAAAGCCCCTCGTCATAGCCGATAAAGACGCCGCTCTTCGAAGGATGCCTGGCCGCGATATAGTTGAAGAAATCTGCGTACTGCTGCTCTCCGGAGCCTAGCATTATGAAGGCGATATCCTCCTCGAGCAGCTCCTCGAGGGCATAGCGCACAAGCTCTATCCCCTTCTGCCCCGTCATGCGCGTGACCATCGATATGATCGGCGTGGACAGTTTTGTCCCGAGCGAGAACTCCTCCCGGAGCGCTTTCTTGCATTCGCGCTTGCCCGAAATGTCGGCCGCCGAAAAGGGCGCCGCGATGGCCGGGTCGTTTCCGGGGTCGAAAACCTCCGTGTCGATGCCGTTCAGTATCCCGCAAAGCTCATTGCGCCTCGCGGAGAGGATCCCCTCCATGCCGAGGCCGAACCACGCATGCATTATCTCGTCGGCGTAATTCGGGCTGACCGTCGATATGCGGTCGGCGAACACGAGCCCCGCCTTCATCATGTTCGCGCAGCCGCGCGCCTCCACGTACTCCGGCGTATAGTAGCAGCCCGGCACGCCGAGCAGGTCTTTCATGAGGCCGAAGTCCATCTTGCCCTGGAACTCGATATTGTGGATCGTAAAGAGCATGCCCTTCTCTTTCTTGAAGCGCCCCGCGTACTGTGTCTTCATGAGCAGCGGGACCATGCCCGTGTGCCAGTCGTTCAGGTGCAGGATGTCCGGGTCGAAGTCGATGAGCAGGAGCGCCTCGCAGACCGCCTTGCAGAAAAACAGGTACTGCTCGCACTCCGCGTCGCCGCCCCGGTAGACCGCGTCCCCGAAATAGTCCTCGTTGTCGATGAAGTAATATATTACGCCGTCCCTTTCCATGGCCTGGACGCCGAGGTATTTCTCCCGCCAGCCGAGCCCGATAGACGTCGTCGCCACCGTTTCGAGCTCGTCCTGGAAATCGTACTTGACCTTCGCGTGCCTGGGCATCATTACGCGGGCGTCCAGGCCGAGGGCGCAAAGCGACTTCGACAACGCGCCGACCACGTCCGCCAGCCCCCCGGTCTTAACGAAGGGCATGCCCTCCGACGCGACGATTAACGCTTTCGGATAGCCCGTCATGCCATGGCCCCTTTTCGGATAGCCCGTCATACCATCGCCCCCTTGCGGATGACGACGGGGTAGCTCCTGGAGCCGGCGAGGCGGCTCCCGCGCCGCACGCTCACGTTCTTGTCCAGGATGATATGCTCTATGTCGGCGCCCTCGCCGATATCGGTCCCCGGCAGGACGATGGAATTCCTGATCTTCGCGCCGCGGCCGACGTGCACGTTGCGGAAGAGCACGGAGTTTTCGACGCTGCCTTCGATAACGCACTCGTTGGCTATGAGGCTCTGCCTCACGTCCGCGGTCAACGCGTATTTCGCGGGCACCGAGTCCTTTGTCTTCGTATAGATGCGGTTTTTCGCCTGGAAAAGCTCGTCCCGCACCCTCTCGTCGAGCAGGTCCATGTTGACGTCAAAATAGGCCGGGACCGAGCGCAGCATGCCCACATAGCCTTTGTGCTCGAACCCCATGATCTTCATCCTGCCGACATTGTTCCTGATCAGGTTCTCGCTGAACTTGTACTCGCCCTTCGAACAGCAGTCGTCGACCAGGAATATGAGAATGTCCTTGCGTATGATATAGGACTTCATGCTGCGCGCCGTCAGGGACGTCTGCATCGGGTTGATCTCGAGGCCTTTGATCCGCCCTTCGCCGGACAGGTCGAAAAACACCTCGTGGTACTGCTCCTCGACGATGTGGCTCGGCGGCACATTGTGATAGAGCGCCGTGATATCCGCGCCGCTGTCGATATGGAAGCGCATCATTTCGTCGTAATTGAAATTATACACGCTCGTCGCGCCGGCGAGGACGCCGTATTCGTGCCGCGTCCGCCGGAGGAAATCCATCGAGGACTTCAGGGCCTCGACCTTGCCCCGGTACACGCCGGGGTTCGCGCGCATGGAGAACGGCGTAAGTATGAACAAGCCGTCGCTCTTCCTCGAAAGGTCCCACGCCTTGCCGGAGCCGAGGTGGTCCATCAGCGAATTGTAATTGCGGCTCACGATCACGCCGACGCTCCTTATGTCCGAATTGACCATGTTCGAAAGCGGGAAATCGATGGCGCGGTACTTGCCGCCGATAGGCAGCGCGGCGATGGCGCGCTGGTCGATAAGCTCGCGCAGGTTCGGTATCTCTTCGCCCGCGTATATTATCCCGAATGCTTCACGAATCATTGCGCACCTCCTTCCCGGCCGGCACTATGGCCCCGGGCGCGACCTCGGCGCCCCGGCCTATTACCGTTATCTCCTTTTCCGCCTTGTCCGGGTCGTTTGCCCCCCCGACGACGGCGCCCTTCCCTATGACCGCGTCTTCGTCGATAATCGACATGTCGACCTGCGCGCCCTCGCAAATCCTCGTGTCCGCCATTATGATGCTGTCATAGACGGACGCGCCCTTCTCGACGACGACGCCGACCGACAGGATGCTGTTCTCCACCGTGCCGTAGATCCGGCAGCCCTCGCAGACGAGGCTGTTCACGACCCGCGCGCCCATGTCCACGATATGCGGCGGGTCGTTCGGGTTGCGAGAGAAGATGCGCCACGGCTCGTCATACAGGTTGATCGGCGGGTCGTCGTAGAGCAGCTCCATGTTCGCCTCCCAGAGCGACTGGATCGTCCCGACATCCTTCCAGTACCCTCCGAATTCATAGGCGTAGAGCCTTTCGCCCGCTTCGAGCATGGCCGGGATGATGTTCTTGCCGAAATCGTTGTCGGAATCGGGGTTCCTGTCGTCCTCCGTCAAGTGCTTGCGCAGAGCCTCCCACTTGAAGACATACACGCCCATGGACGCGAGGTTGTTCTTTGGCTGCTTGGGTTTTTCCTCAAACTCCAATATGCGCATATCCTCGTCCGTGCTCATGATGCCGAAGCGCGAAGCCTCCTCCAGAGGAACGGGTATGACGGCTATCGTCGCGTCCGCCTTCTTCTCCATATGCGCCGAAATCATCCACCTGTAATTCATCTTGTAGATGTGGTCCCCGGCGAGCACGAGCAGGTTGTCCGGGTCGAACTGCTCTATGAAGCCTATATTCTGATAGATCGCGTTCGCCGTCCCCGAGTACCACTCGCCCGCCTCGCCGGCCGAGAACGGCGGCAGCACATACGCGCCGCCCGTCATCGTGTCCAGGTCCCACGGCGAGCCGGTCCCGATATAGGTGTTGAGCTCGAGCGGCAGGTACTGCGTCAGCACGCCGACCGTGTCTATGCCCGAGAACGTGCAGTTCGAGAGCGGGAAATCTATTATGCGGTACTTGCCGCCATACGTCACGGCCGGCTTGGCCTTCTCCGCCGTCAGCACCCCCAGCCGCGACCCCTGCCCGCCCGCAAGGAGCATCGCGACCGTCTTCTTCTTCCTGTGCATGCTATGCATGGTTCTTCTCCAATCGTTCCCCCAATAACCTTATTCGCCTTTTCGTGCGCAACCCCATTTTATCACATTACGCAAGGCGGCGGTTTTTGGAGACAAAAGGGGACGGTTCCTGCGTCTTGAAGACAAAAGGGGACGGTTCCTGCGTCTTGAAGACAAAAGGGGACGGTTCCTGCGTCTTGGAGACAAAAGGGGACGGTTCCTGCGTCTTGTCTTGTGACAGGGCTGGGGCGCCACGCGTGTCCGTGCTTGCGGCATACGGGCACAAGGACGCGATTCTCGCGGAGATGTTCGCGCGGGGCCTGTGCGAAAAGTATGGCGTCAACGCAAGCGTTGCGGCTGGCGTACATGTGGACGGCGCTACTGCGGACGAAATCGACCTGATGCTTGAAAACGCGGAGGGGTTGCTCGCGAAGCTGACGGGCTTGTGACAGGAGCGCGGGAAAATCGTACCCTGCGGCCCTATCTGCGGAAGCGCGGCAACGGCCCTATCTGCGGAGGCGCGGCAGCGGCCCGGATCTGCGGCCGCGGACGGGGGAGGCGCCGTCGAGATAATTCCTGATGAACATCTCGTCTTCCCTTATCAGCCCTTTGTCGCCCGCGAGGGTTTCGATATGATGGCGAAATTCGTGCCGCAGGGTGTGGCGGAGTTCCTTTTTCATGTCCTCGTCCGAAAGATAGCCGAAGACCCTTTCGAAGCTGCCGTAGTATATCTTGATATAGTTGCCCATCGCTCCGCCGTGATGGTATTCGCCGAGCGTATAAAGGTCGCTTACGCTTGCGCCTTTTCTTGAGTATTCGCTGCCCTTCGCGTCGGGCAGCAGGACGATGCCGCCGTTGAGTTCCTTGTAGAATACCTCAGGCAGTTCCTCTGCGAGTTCGTCGAGTACGTCCTGCATTTCATCGATCGTCATCATCGGCATTATTCCCCTTTTGGAATAGTATACCATACGGGCGCGTACCATTCGAACCGTCCCCTTGGCGCGCCCTTACAAGACGCAGGAACCGTCCCCTTTTGTCTTACAAGACGCAGGAACCGTCCCCTTTTGTCTTACAAGACGCAGGAACCGTCCCCTTTTGTCTTCTATTTGCTGGCAGCGTAGGCTTTGACTGCTGCCATGACGGCGGGGTCGATCGGGAAGCTGTGAGCTTCGTCCGGGAACGCGCCGGACTTGGTTTCCTCGATAAAGGCGCGGAAGCCTTCCTGCATCAGCGGGCCGACGTCGGCGAAGACCTTCGCGAATTTCGGCGACTTGCCGCCGAACATCGCGAGCATGTCCTGGTAGACGAGCACTTGCCCGTCCGTCCCCGCGCCGGCGCCGATGCCGATCGTCGGGATTGACAGGAGGCTCGTGACAAGGGCCGCGAGTTCCGTCGGCACGCATTCGAGCACGAGCGCGAACGCGCCGGCGGCCTGGACGGCCAGCGCGTCGTCGATCAGGTTCTTGCCCCCGTCCTCGTCCTTGCCCTGCACCTTGAACCCGCCTAGCGCGTTGACCGACTGCGGGGTCAGGCCAAGATGCGCCATCACGGGGATCTGCGCCTCGGTGATAGCCTTGATGTGCGGGCAGAACAAGCGGCCGCCTTCGAGCTTGACGGCCTGGCCGCGCCCTTCCTTGACGAGCCGGCCCGCGTTGATCACGGCGTCGTATACGGATCCCTGGTAGCTCATGAACGGCATGTCGGTCACGACGAGGGCGTTTTGCGCCCCGCGGGCGACGGCCGCGGAGTGGTGGATCATGTCTTCCATCGTGACGGAGAGCGTGTCCGGGTAGCCCAGGATCGTGTTCCCGAGGGAATCGCCGACCAGCAGGAGCTCGACGCCGGCCTCGTCCATGAGTTTTGCGGTGGAGTAGTCGTAGACGGTCAGCATGATGAGCTTGTCGCCTTCCGATTTCTGCTTCAAAGCAGTGGTGACGGTGTGTTTCATTATAGAATCCCCTTTCCTAAAGTCCGGGCGCCTTGTCCCGGTACCTTGGCGTTAATTTCTTTAATTCTATGATGCGGGAGCGGCAAAGTCAATGTTTGCGGGATTGCGGCGGTTCCATGTTTACAGGATTGCGGCGCTTCTATATAATACGGATAAGGATTTAATATAAGTAGTCACAGGGAGACTGTATGGCAAAGAAGATATTGCTGATTGACGACAGCCCTTTTTTCAGGGGACAGCTCAAGCTGTCGTTGGGAAAAGAATATGAGGTAATCGAGGCCGGGACCGGGGCGGAGGGGCTTGACATGGTCAAGAGCGAAAAGCCCGACCTTGCGCTGCTCGACATCGTCCTGCCCGATTACAGCGGATTTGATATCTGCCGCATACTCCGCGAGTCCGAAAGCAACAACCTCATGCCGATAATAATGATTACGTCGCAGGACGCCCAGGAGGATGTCCTGGTCGGCCTCGAGCTCGGCGCGGACGATTATGTCAAGAAGCCTTTCAACGAGCGCGAGCTCCTGTCGCGCATCAAGAATATTTTCCGCCGCATTGACCGCAACCGCAATGCCAACCCGCTTACGGGCCTCGACGGCAATCTGGAAATCCAGCGCGAGATCACGAGCCGCATCGCAAGGGGGCTCAGCATCGGGATCGTCTATGTCGATCTCGACAATTTCAAGGCGTACAACGATGTCTATGGGTTTTCCAACGGGGACAGGATCATTATACTGACTGCCGACATTATCCGCGACCAGGCCAGGCTTTGGGGCAACGGCGACGACTTCATCGGCCATATCGGCGGGGACGACTTCATCGTGGTGACCACGCCGGACAGGACGGTCAGGATTTGCGAGGAGATCATAGCGGAGTTCGACGAGAAGGTCCTGGGTTTTTACAACGACGAGGATTGCCGCCGCGGCTGTATCACGACGAGGAACCGGAAGGGCGAAATCGATACCTTTCCGGTCATCAGCATCTCGCTCGCCATCGTGACGAACG
>Ga0082212_10011023_pt1 | contig 11497 bp, 8 predicted proteins | sample TergutNt197P3_FD_71548 | JGI IMG/M metagenome (GOLD analysis project Ga0082212, IMG submission 71548) | Neocapritermes taracua P3 segment gut microbial communities from Petit-Saut dam, French Guiana - Nt197 P3 | ecosystem: Host-associated > Arthropoda: Insects > Digestive system > Gut ... | reverse complement strand
ATGCGGAAATGGAGACTTTCATTTATGAAAAGATTTATCACAAAAAAAACGCTCCCCTCCCTGCTCGCCCTGGCGATGCTGGTCGGCATGCTGGTCGCATTCCCCGCAACGGCCAGAGGAGGCGGTAGTTGCTTCTCAATGCAGCCCTCTAGCGCGGATATAAAGGTGGGCGAAAACGCGTCTTTTACCTTTACCACATCCGACGAAATCGTTAGCGTGGTTTGGGAGATTTCAACAAACGGCGGCATCTCTTTCAGCAATATCAGTTCGGGGGCGGCGTCAGTCATCGACATGAGCACTATCGGCAAGACTTCGCTGAAACTGACAAACGTACCGCTTAGCTATAGCGGATATCAGTTCAGGGCAAAATTAACTGTGAAATTCGGCGGCGCTTTTGCCAGCAGTAATTTCACAGAATACTCCAATATCGTGATACTGACGGTCACGCAGGATGTCATCGCTTCCCAGCCCTCTTCGATCGCGGACTTCGTCCACGGCGGCTCCGGCTCCCTGGCTGTAAGCACATCCGGCATGGTCGTGACCGTGACGGGTACCGTGACCGGCGTGAAAAACAGCATGGCCTTGCGTATTCCGGGCGGGTACACAGTGGTCTGGAAAGCTGATTACTCAGGCAGCATATCGTCAGGCAGCTCCGGCTCTCAGCTCATTAGCCTGCAAGGCAGCGGTGTTTTCGAGGTCGCGTCGGGCGGTGTAATCAGAAACACAGGGACCGGCAACTGCATTTATGAAAGCTCCGTAACCACCGCGCATGTCACAATAAAGGTGACAGGCGGCACAGTGGCTTCCCAGGGCACAACTTCGGGACAGGCTGTCGACGGAGCGGCCATAGTATCGAATATGCTCAACATCAACGGCGGCGTGGTAAGCAGCGTAGACAGCATCGCTATCATACAACGCGGCGGAAGCGCTACAGTGAGCGGCGGCACGATACGCTCCGAGAAGGACTCCGCCTACTCATTCACGAACGGCTCGTCGCTCACCATCAGCGGCGGTACGATTTGCAGCATGGGCAAAGGGGCAATCCGCAGCTCCCGCAGCGACAACTTGATCAACATAAGCGGAGGTCTTTTATTCGGCATCGGCACGACCCTCACCGGCGCCGATTCGGCTACTGCTATCATATCCGCGCCGGCAGGATACACGCCCTCAATCACAGGCTCGGCCATTGTCTGCGGGTGGACCAAGGGCAGCGGCACGGCGTCGTATGCTATCGGTTCATCCACCGCCCTGCTCGCGAATACCGGCGCGACCGTGAAATGGGACATCGTCGACGGGCAGGCCGGGGTCAACTATGTAAACGGCTCGAACAAGGGTTTCCTCCCTGTATCCGGAGCGCCCGTGACCGGGACGCCGCCGACGCTCACATATCCGTCCTCCCTCAACCTGACGCTCGCCGAGGGGTACGCGGCGACGAGTACTGCGGACATGCCCGGCGAGTTCCAGTTTGACGGATTTCCAAAGCCGACGGTCACTAAGGTCAGCGGTGACGCCAAAATCACTTTGCACCAAAACAGCGACAGGATTCTGAGTATTGCCGCAGGCCTCACTGCCGGAACGTACCCTGTCGTCCTCAAAGCCTCAAACGGCGCTTCTCCTGACGCGACGTTCACCTTCACGGTGACTGTCATCAAGGGCGCGGACCCCGTTATAACAAAGCAGCCCTCGGACGTCGTTATTACGCCCCTTACGGAGAGATATCCTTATGGAGACCAAATGGCCTTTACCGTAAACTTTTCCGTAGAGGCGACGGGCGAGCCTTTATCCTACCAGTGGCAGATGTATAACGAGCAGGGCTCAAAGTGGGAGGATATAAGCGGTACCACAACTTTTTGGAGCGGGGGCAGAAGAGCGACCCTTAGCTATACGATAATCGACGACCCGGAATGGTGGCTATATAAAGACGCCCCGCACCGCTGCGCCGTGACCAACGGCGTCACGACTGTCTATTCAGACAGCGTGAAGTGGACGTTCGGGGACCCTTCCGCTCCGACGATAACGGGGCCGGCGACAATGACTCTCGAAGCAGGCTACGAAGCGGCCGCCTCGGACGTCTTCACCCCCGTAGGCCCGCCGGATCCGAAAATTACGATGACATCGGGCGAGGCGAAGATTACCTGGGACGATGGCGCCATGAGGCTGCGTATAGCAGAGGGGCTCGAACCCGGCGTGTACATCGTAAGGCTCAAGGCTTCAAACGGCGTAGCCCCGGACGCTGAGTTTACCTTCACGCTCACAGTTACGCCCGCTTCGGCAGGCATGGCGAACTTCGCCAAACTGAGGACTTACGCCAGGGAGTTGTTTACGGATATTAACGAGGATGAGTGGTACGGTATCAACGGGCAGCGGTCAATCGCCACGGCGTACGAGTACGGCCTCGTGAACGGGATGGGCGGCACGACGTTCGCCCCCGGGGGCAGTTTCTCCGTTATGCAGGCAATAGCTCTGGCCTCGAGGGTACACAGCATATATATGACAGGCATGGACATAGTGCAGGGTGAACCGTGGCACGTGGCATTCCTGAATTACGCGATCACTAACGGGATAGTAGCGGCGGGTCAGTTCCCGGACCTTGACCGCCCATGCACCCGCGCGGAGATGGCGTACATCTTCTCGCGCTCATTACCCTCGGATGAATTCGCAGAGTTGAACACGGTCAACTCGCTCCCCGACGTCGAGGCGGGCGCCGGGTACCGCGACGAGATATTCATGATGTACAGGGCGGGCGTGATATCCGGGAACGACGCCGCGGGCACGTTCGCACCGGACGATAACATGACCCGGGCAATCGCCGCCGGGATAATCAACAACATAATCCTCCCCGCCAACAGGGGCAGCGGCAAAACATTCGGGTAAGATAAACATGTATAAGACATGGATGCTTATCCATGCGGGAAGGAATGCAGTTGCAACGCCTGACGTAAGTGACCTTGTGTAGTGTAACATTCATACTATGTCGTCACGCCTGTATAGCAAACGATTATTGCTTTGCAAGGCCCCGCTGTGCTATCCTGAAACATATCACTAAGCGGGGGGCGGGGGCTATGGTATCTAAAGTCAGGTCGCTTGGACTGGGGGGTATAAACGGGTACGAAGTCTCGGTCGAGTGTTACCTAAGTTCCGGGCTGCCCGCTTTTGACATTGTCGGCCTGCCCGACGCAGCCGTAAAGGAAGCCCGCGAACGCGTCCGCGCGGCGATAAAAGTGAGCGGGATGAAGTTCCCGGTCAGCAGAATAACGGTAAACCTCGCCCCCGCTGATAAAAGGAAAGCCGGGACCGTATACGACTTGCCCGTGATGCTCGGCATATTGATAGCGTCCGGCGAGCTGGACCCTCTCCCTGAAGACGTCGCGTTCTTCGGGGAGTTATCATTGACAGGCGAACTGCGCCATGTACCCGGCGCTTTGCCGATGGCGCTCTGCGCGGAGCGGCTGGACGTCAAAGAGCTTTACGTCCCTGCCGGCAACGCGGATGAGGCCGCCTACGCTTCCAATGTGGCAGTCTACCCTGTCGCGCACGTAAGCGAGCTGCTTGAGCACCTCGGCGGTGGTAAACGCATCCGCCCCTCCCCCGTGAGGGATCCCGCCCCTCAAGTCGATGCGGCGCTTGACTTTGCGGAAGTTAAGGGTCAGGAGAACGTCAAACGAGCTCTGGAGATAGCGGCGGCGGGCGGCCACAATATCCTGATAACAGGCCCGCCGGGGGCGGGGAAAAGCATGTTGGCAAAACGCCTGCCGACAATCCTCCCGGACATGAGCCGCGAAGAGATGCTTGAGACGACCGAAGTACACTCGGTCGCCGGGCTGACAAGCTGCGAACGCCCCATAATGTCGTTCCGGCCGTTCCGCTCGCCCCACCACACAGTCTCGGCGCCTGCGATAGCCGGGGGCACGTCGAACCCGAGGCCCGGCGAGATATCGCTCGCGCATAACGGCGTGCTGTTCCTTGACGAGCTCCCGGAATTCAGCCGCGACGTCCTCGAGTCCCTCCGGCAGCCTCTGGAGGACGGTTATGTCACGATATCGCGCGCGTCAGCCTCACTCACATACCCAAGCCGGTTCATGCTCGTCTGCGCCATGAACCCGTGCAAATGCGGCTGGCACGGCCACAGCTCGAAACGGTGCGGGTGTACGGATCTCTCTATCAGGAAATACCATGAGCGCCTGTCAGGCCCCCTTCTCGACAGGATCGATATGTATATTACCGCGCCGTCCCTCGAGTACGACGAACTGCGCGAGCAACGGCGCTCGGAGGCTTCCGCCGATATACGAGCGCGCGTCAACCATGCGCGCGGTTTGCAACGGAGGAGGTACAAGGGGTCCGGGATCGGCAGCAACGCATATATTGGCGCCAAACAGCTCGAACAGTATTGTGTTTTGTCCCCCGATTGTGATAAACTTATGCGCGATGCATTCACGCGACTCGCGATGACCGCGAGGTCGTACGACCGCGTGCTGCGCGTCGCGAGGACGATTGCCGACCTATCCGGTTCCGGGGATATCGCGCTCCCCCACCTGGCGGAGGCGATCCAATACCGTAGAACGCAAAATAGCCCGTAAGGCGCCAACGCGGGGCTCCGCCCCACAGGTTCCGCCCCACAGCAAACGGGCTTGTGCGCTCGCGTGTAGCGGGGCTTTGCTTTAGTTGGACGATATAATATTACTTAAACAGGGCGAAATCATCCTGAAAGGGCTCAACCGGCGTGATTTCGAGATGAAACTCCTCTCGAACATCAGGCGGCGCCTGCGGCCTTTCGGGGATTTCGACGTCTACAGTATGCAGTCGACTGTGTACGCCGAGCCAAAAGGGCAATGCGATATGGACTCGGCGTTCGACGCGGTAAAAACTGTTTTCGGGATAATGACGGTAGCGCGTGCGGCGGCGTGCGCAAAGGACGCGGACGCTATAGTTGAGGCGGCGTCCGGCTACCTTGGCGAAGAGCTTGAGGCCGCGCGCACATTCAAGGTCGAGTCAAAACGGGCGGACAAGTCTTTCCCCATGGGTTCGATTGAGCTGTCCCAATATGTCGGCGGCCTGCTGCACGACCGCTTCCCCCATCTTAAGCCCGACATGCATTCGCCGGACTTTACCGTCAATATCGAAATCCGTGATTTTGCAGCGTATATCCGGGGCCCGGCGCACCCCGGGGCGGGCGGTCTGCCTGTAGGCGCGGGAGGGCGTATGGCCGCCCTCCTCTCCGGCGGTATAGACAGTCCCGTCGCCATCCATATGGCCGCCAAACGCGGGGTGCAGGTTATCCCCGTCCATTTCTTCTCAAGCCCGTATACATCGGAGCTGGCAAAAGGCAAGGTTTTGACTATCGCGGGCATTCTCAGCCGTTATTGCGGGCGCCTGCAGGTTGAGATTGTGCCCTTTACGCATATACAGGAGGAAATCCGCAACAAATGCCCCGAAGGCCTCATGACGATCGTCACGCGCCGCTTCATGATGCGCATTGCCGAGCGGATAGCGGCCGCCAACGGCTGCACGGCGCTCGTGACAGGCGAGAACCTGGGGCAGGTGGCGAGCCAGACGGCCGAAGCCCTCGCGGTCACGCAACAGTGCGTGTCGATGCCTGTGCTGAGGCCTGTCATCGCGCTCGACAAGAATGAGATTGTCGAGCGGGCGCGGGCCATCGGGACATTCGAGACCTCGATTTTGCCGTATGAGGATTGCTGCACAGTTTTCACCCCGCGCCGCCCGAAGACGAAACCGCGCCTGGACGACGTCCTGCGCGCGGAAGCGGGACTGGATACCGGCGCCCTGGTGGACGAGGCGTTCGGGTCAATATACAGATAGCCGCTTACGTTAAAGCGGCAGGGAATGAACAGTCGATAAATTAAGCGATTATAGGGATTAAGGGGGCTGGTTTTTTATGACATATACAGCGGAGATTATCGGGGTCGGGACCGAACTGCTATTGGGCAACACCGCAAACACTGACGCGCAGGATGTATCGCAGGTCCTTTCCGAAATGGGGATCAACGTATACTTCCATACGGTCGTGGGCGACAACCCCGAGCGTTTGAAGCAGGCCCTTGCTATTGCGAAAAATCGCGCGGATATCATTATTACGACCGGGGGGCTCGGCCCTACATATGACGACCTCACGAAACAGACGCTCGCGGAGGCGTTCGGGAAGAAACTCGTTTTCAATGAGGACGTCGCCCAAAACCTGCGGGAGCTTTTTAGCAGCCGCCTGTCGAACCACCAGATGACCGACAATAACTACAGGCAGGCTGAGTTCCCGGAGGGCTGCGTCATATTCGAAAACAGCGTCGGGACAGCGCCTGGTTGCGCGTTCGAGGAGGAGGGGAAGCATGTGCTCATGCTGCCGGGGCCACCCCGCGAGTGCCGCACCATGTTGAAGGCGTGCGTCGTCCCATATCTCGGGAACCTGTCAGAATCCGGTATCTACTCGCATACCATCCATATCTTCGGCCTTGGCGAGAGCTCTGTCGAGGCAAAACTTGTCGATATCATGGAAAACCTGCATAACCCGACGCTCGCCCCATACGCCAAAGAGGGGGAAGTTATGCTCCGGCTGACCGCGAGGGCGGGTTCGGCCGGGGAAGCGGAGAAGCTTATGGAACCCGTGCTGGAAGAGGTAAGGGGGATACTCGGCGACGTCATCTACGGGATCGACGTGAACTCCTTGGAAAACGCGGTCGTCGGGTCGCTGAGTCGGCTCGGCCTGACTCTGGCCTCGGCGGAGTCGTGCACAGGTGGGCTTCTCTCCAAGAGGCTTACCGATATCCCGGGCGCGTCGAAAGTCTTTCCGGGTGGAATAATCGCGTATGGCAATCAAGCGAAAACGGCGCTCCTTGGCGTCGATCGCGCGTTGATAGAAGAAAAAGGGGCCGTCAGCAGCGAGGTTGCGCTCGCAATGGCCGACGGCGCCCGTATTAGGTTCGGGGCCGATATTGGTATCGGGATAACCGGTATAGCGGGCCCTGATAACGACGGGCCCGGCCCTGAGACGGGGACTGTCTTTGTCGCGCTCGTGACGAAAGACCATTCAACATGCAAAGAGCTGCATATTTGGAACGACCGCGACCGGATACGGACCAGCAGCGCGTCCAGCGCCCTTGACATGGTGCGCAGGTTACTGGAGGGTTGACGCCCCCCATGACCGGGATGCGCTAGCGCCTGGAGGTGCGGTACGGGCCCCGCGCTGCTGCTGCTGCTGCTGCTGCTGCTGCTGCTGCTGCTGCTGCTGCCGCTGCCACTCAGGACGGGGAGTCCGCGGCGCCTTGATTGGGCGCCCGGTTGCGAGTCTCCGTTACCGGCAGGCCATCGAGCACTACGAGCTTCCCAACGAGAATCAGCCTTGCGTTTCTGTTGCTGGAAACAGCGCAGGTCGCGAGGCTTACTATCAGGTCGTCTTCGCCTACCTCAACACCGCTCCTGAAAACGGAGCGTCTTCTTATATTCTCGATGTGCTGCAGGAACGCCTCCGAGTCCCTGAACGTCATGGGCGGCACCTCGTATGCGGAGTCGAGGTCGTACCCCGCGAATAAAACGAGCGCATAATCCCTTTCAGGCGTATAAATGTATGCAATTGGGTGTTGCTCGTAAAACTCCTGCCTCCGGTAGTTTTTCAGCGCGCCGAACATGTCCCCGGAGCCCATGTTGTGCCCGTACACGACCGTGTTTCTGTCCGTGAAGTCCGGGCTGTTGCGGCCGTCTATGTATATTGACCCGTTCCTGTGGCTCGACCCGTCGGGCAGGCGTCGCAGAAAGTAATCGTTATTGTTCCCCTTGTCGCCGTCCCTGTACATCACGGGGTAGTCTATGATTGTGCCTTCTATGACCAACCAGGCCGCCGTTGTCGGCTCGAACCGCACATTCAGGTCGTCGAAATCAACATATGGGACCCATTCTTCAACCGGGTCGTCGTCAACATCCGGATCCGGCGCGTCCGGCGTATCCTCACCGGGCAACGTGTCGCCGGGCAATGCGTCGCCGGGGTGATAGTGGTAGTTCCGGGGGCTTTTTACGACGTCTTCGGTCAGGGTCTCGTAATACTCCTGCCCTTGCCTGGTCGTGTTCATATCGACTATGAGCCAGACGGCGCATACGGCCGCCGTCGCGATAGCAACCGCAAGGATGCTGTAGAGCAGCCGCATCTTTACTTTGTAGCTCATTTTCTTTTTCTTGGGTTTGCCCTCTGCCTTTGCTTTTTCGACAGCAGCTTCCCCGTCGGCTTTTGCTTTTTCGTCAGCATTGCCCTCATCTGCCTTTGCTTTCTCGTCAGCAGCTTCCCCGTCGGCCTTTGCTTTCTCGTCAGCAGCTTCCCCATCGGCCTTTGCTTTTTCGTCAGCAGCTTCCCCGTCGGCTTTTGCTTTTTCGTCAGTAGCTTCCCCGTCGGCGCGTTTGCCCTTTTCTATATTGCTATCATTATTGTTGTTATCATTGTCCATCTATGCCGTACCCTCAACTCTCAACTCTCAACTCTCAACTCTCAACTCTCATCAACTGTCAATCCGCCTCCAGAGCTTCATCGATCAGTTTCAGCATTTCGAGGACGCTGCGGAAGTTTTGCCTCATATCCTTTTCTATCCAGATGATTTCACCCTGCCAGGTGGCATTCTGCCTGAACCTTACAGATATATCGAACGTACTGCTCGAAACCCCCTCCGCACTTCGCGGTCCCATCTTGTGGTTTTCCCCCGCCTCCCGGTTGCGCGCGGGTTGCTTTCCGTTTTCGAACGACCTCGGGGATAAAAAAGCCTGCGGGAACCTTATGGCGTCGAATATCTCTTCCATTTTATGAATCATATTTACAAGATCTGAAAACACATATGGCGCGTCAAGGTAACGGCTTTGGAGCTCCCCCTTGATTGTTCCATCTTCGTGCTTCTCGATCTCCGCGCGCATTTTGAGCGACATCGAGGTCACTACACTTCCTTTTTCATTTTCCACACGGCTTCGCCTCTTTCATATCGAAAATCATTCCGTCCCGACGGGTAGCGGGGTGGGATCCCACTTCAGTTGACCGCCGGGTTGAATATCCGCCCGGCGTCGTACGTTATCCCGGGCTTTCCAGGCCATTAGTATGCTAATCGAGCGGTTTTACCGGCCTTATCGTCGTCGAGATAATCTTTGGCAGGTGTTTCGCATCGAGTGAATACAGTATCCTGTTCACCAGATCTTTGCAGTTCTCATAAGTCAGGCTGTGCAGCATAATCATGAACTGGCTCGGGCTGGCCTGGGTGTAAAGGTCGCCCATCCTCAACTTATCCGGTATAATCGTCTTGAGCTGCTTCATCGCGGTGCTGCCCTTGGCTTTTACCTCCGGTTTCGTGTCGATCCTGACGATATATGCAGTCCTGCCTGAACGCGGGACTGACCTGGTCTCGATCTGGTACAAGACCCGGAACTCGCTGAGGTCGCAGTAGAATGCGCCGGGGAAGTCGATGTCCCTCACCCATTCTTCGAGTACCGCGTCCAGCGCTACCCCTTCATTCATCGACGGGCGTTGGATCTGCGTGTACAGCGCCCGCAGGTTGTCGGAGAAGTTCACGCCCATGACGTCGTAAAAGAGCGTTTCCATCTTTTTATACTCTTCAAGTGCCTCAACATTTTTACCCTGCGCGAGCAACGAACGCAAATGGTGCTCCAGTACAATTTCGTCGAACTGGTCCAACCGCAGCGCCTTTACGCACAGCTCCTCGACTTCGGCGTTGCGCCCGGCGTCTGCCAGCAGCTCCAAAGCATCGTGAACGCATTCGATATATAATGAACGGTACCAGCGCGCCTGCGGTATGACCCACATGTCGCTTGAAGATTTCGGCAGGAAATCCCCTTTGTACAGGTCGGCCGCCCTGGTCAGCAGCTCCAGGCGCTCCCCCTGATCTGTGCAGGCGCCTGCTTTCTTGCATAGGGCCTCGAACTGTTCCGTGTCAATCGTGCATTTAATCGAGTTGTTCCACGAGTAGCCGCCGCTTTTGGATAATATCATATCATCCGCGAACGGCAGTCCGTTTTCAAGGAGCGCCGCCCTTGTGCGGTAAATCATTGTCCGTAATGCGCTACCCGGGTTCCCGACAATCTCGCTCTCAAAAAAGTTTTCTATGAGCTCTTCCTGGGAAACCTGCCTGAATCGGTGTGTTATGAGGTATTGCAGCAGTTTCCAGAGTTTGGAGGATCTTTTCACCTTCTCGGTGATGCGGTTCTCACCATATTTCAGGACAAATCCGCCCAGCATTTCAATCCATATTTCGGCTTCTTCGATGTTAATTGAGACCACCCCCCTGCCCGCTTTGCATTTCCGGAATCATCCGATGCTTTATTCTATCACAGTTTATGGTAGAAAAAAAGTGCAAAATGACAAAATGTCACAGCTTAAAAATGTGTGCGTTAAACTTCACACGGTCACTTGCGTCAGGCGTTGTGACTGCATTCCTTCCCGTATGGATAAGCGTCCAGGGCTTGCCATTTTGGCCGGGATTATGTAGAATGTCAAAAGACAGCAGGAATCAGACTGCAACTGATGAAGGACAAAGAAAAAACATGCAGCAGACAAAACGCAAAGGCGCCCTCTGCCTGGTAGGCGCCTCGGTGTTCTGGAGCCTGGGCGGGGTGCTTATAAAGAGCCTGCCCTGGAGCGCGATGAGCATCATCAGCATACGCGCGATACTCGCAGCGCTAGTGTTCGGCATATTCCGGAAAAGCGCGAAAATAAAAATCACGCCGGGCAACTGCCTGGCCGCGCTGTGCTTGTCGGGGACCACGATCCTGTACGTATTCGCCAACCAGTTGACAACTGCAGCCGCAGCTATCCTGCTTCAGTTCACAGCCCCGGTGTTCGTCCTGCTCATGCAATTCATGCTCGACCGCAGAAAACCGCGTATGGTCGAAATCCTTGCTGTATCGTCCACCCTGGTCGGGATGCTGCTGTTTTTTGGCGACGATCTGGGCGAAGGGCAGTTGCTGGGCAACCTTCTCGCAATCGGCTCGGGTGTTTCGTTTGCCGGGGTGTTCGTTTTCAACAGACGTCCCGACACAGACCCGAAGCAATCTATCATGCTGGGGTTCTACGCGAACGCCATTATATGGCTGCCGTTCGTTTTCTTCGACCGGGGCGTCTCGGCCGACCCCTTCCACTGGGGGCTCGTTTTGGCGATGGGTGTTGTCCAGGTAGGTCTGGCGTATGTGTTCTTCTCGGTTGGTATAAAGACGACGCCGGCTTTGCTTGCCTGCCTGATTACAGCGCTCGAACCCGTATTAAACCCGCTCTGGGTTGCGATAGCTACGCCGGAGCGCCCCGGCAGGTTCGCATTTGCGGGCGGGGCGGTGATTGTCGCCACAATTGTTTTGTACAATATTTGGGAAGAGCGCCGCAGCGTGTCAATCGAGTAGCAGGGCTTGGTAAGGCAGACGAACTGTGGGTAGTGTAAAGCAGCTAATGAAGAAGCAATATCAGGAAAATCAAACACGAGCCCAACGAAGTGGGTCGTGTTTGAAGAGGAGGAGC
>Ga0082212_10011022_pt1 | contig 11497 bp, 15 predicted proteins | sample TergutNt197P3_FD_71548 | JGI IMG/M metagenome (GOLD analysis project Ga0082212, IMG submission 71548) | Neocapritermes taracua P3 segment gut microbial communities from Petit-Saut dam, French Guiana - Nt197 P3 | ecosystem: Host-associated > Arthropoda: Insects > Digestive system > Gut ... | reverse complement strand
TTACGCAATAACGTGCCTGTTATCGCTTCGGCTATTCTTTCCCGTATTCCCGTTAATATTATCGACAGGTTTTTTGTTGTTTTCGGGGGATATGGGATTTCGATTTTGTACAGGAAAATGGTTTGTAAAGAACAGTGAAAAATTCCATCAACGGTGTCAGTCACCAAATTTCTAGGCGATTTATGGGTACATGACAGGCACAGTTTTTTACCTTAATCACTGATTTTTGCTTTCAGTTTTCGCTTTGCTTCTTTCCACGGGACAAAACTTGCGGGGTTTTCGTGATATTCTTTGACACGCTTTTCTATTCTTTTACATTCTGCCGGGCTTGCTGGTTCTATTGTATAAGATGGTTCGGCAAGTACCGATAAAAGCGGCTTTAATGCGGCAAGATTACGATCCGGAATTTTGGATATATAACTTTGTATTTCCTTCCTCAAAACAGTTGTCGTCATATTACCCTCTCTTTTTTCGTGTCTTTTTGGTATACGCCTGACCCCTCGGTTCTATATGCGTTACCAGTATTTCATTATTTTCGATTTTGAATAACACTCTGTATCCGCCTACCTTGAGCCGCAATAGCCCCTTACTTCCTTCGTATGGTCTTATGTTTCCTTCAAGCGGTTCTTTTTCCAAACCGTCAATAGCGGCTATCATGCGGTTTCTATCAGCCGCATTGAGCCTAATAAGGTATTTTTCCGCAATATTATGTAAAACAACCCTCATAAATTATTATACTTCTTAATGTCCAACAAGCCAACTCTTAAAATTCGTCAAATTTCCCCTATTGAACCCCTCATTTTTTTAATATAAAATAGAATATCTTTCTATAAAAAAGGATTTTATATGGCAGACAAAAACAAAGTAATGATCGACGGAAATAACGCCGCCGCAGTTCCCACCTCTACGCATTTTTTGCCCCGGCATTAACTCGTCACTCCGTTGCGTCCTGCAACGGGGATTTTTCTCGCAACTCTAATCCGCCGCAGTTCCCCCACCTCGTTGCACAGAAATGTACGCCCACAAGAAAGATCATCGCCGACGCGAGCGGCCTGCGTGCGCGTCAAAACGCTGGAAGAATCCGCCTACGGAGCCTTCAGCGCCTAAATGCAAGAAGTATTAGCGAGATAATTAGTTATCTGTCTGCGCATTTAGGCGGCCGACTTTTTCTCGCTCGCCAAACTAACTTTTTCTCCATAGTCTCCTCCGGCGGTGAATTTCCAGCGATTGTTTTGCCGCACACGCAGTCCGCTCGCGCCGTCGATAGATTATCGTTGGGCATACATTTCTGCTTTAGCGAAGCGGCGCGGTGATGCAGGATTTTCAGCGGATAAAGTTGAAAGCATTACCCCCCAAAAACGCATTGAACATGGTATAACTTTATGGTAAAATAACCCCAATGACTGAAAAAACAGCAATTTACCGCCAAGCCGAACAGGCAACAGGCAACAGGCAACAGGCAACAATTATACACATCTATTAACTAGCCGTGTCAACTATCCAATAGCATATATTCAATCCCACCAATTCAATTATTCTCACTTCTCGACTATACAGGCGGATTTATCTGCCTTTAATGCAATAAATCACACAAAGGAGTTATTAAATGAAAAGGATTTTAGGCAACATCGTTTTTTTCCTGTTGCTCTCCCCATTATGCTGGGCAGGCGGAAACAAAGACAAAGGCGCACCGGCCGCACCGCAGGAACAACAACAGCAGACAGTGCCACAAGCAGCGACGCCGCCTGCGCCTGTAACGCCCGCTTCTCCGTTCTTCACCGGAGACGGAGGCAAGGGAATGAGCATTGCCATTCTTACTCCACAAACAACCGGCCTTGCCGCAAACCAAAGCTATCTTCCTTCATTAGTGCAGGGAGAATTTGTCAGTAACTTTGCAGGCTTTTCTGCTATTTCCGTACTGGATCGCCAGCGACTTGACGAACAGTACGCCGAGTTATTGTCAGGTTATTATGACGACGACGCAGGGTCTGATTTAGGACATTTAGCCCCCACCGATTACATAATGGGAGGAAAAATAACCAGAACAGCGACCGGCTATGCCCTGCAAATGCAGATAACCAAAACTGCTGACAAAATGACTACCGCCTCCCATTCGGGAACATTTACCTTTGCGGAACTGGATAACCTTTCCGGCATACGGCGGGCATCGCTTGATTTGCTCGAAAAAATGGGCGTAACGCCCACCGAACGGACACGGACAGAACTTTCTGGCGGAGCGGCGGCAAATCATGTCAACGCACAGACCTCTCTTGCGCAGGGCATAACCGCCCAGAAAGGCGGCACTGTGGTGGAAGCCCTATCACGTTATATACAGGCCAATAACTACGATGCGGGTCTTGCGGAAGCGGCAAGCCGCATGAACATCCTGTCTGCCAACATCTCCAGCGGCAACATCGGCTCTGATGTTCGTAACGACCTACAGTGGCGGGATCAGTGGGTGGCGCGGCTCAAGGAGTGTGAACAATACTATATTAATCAAATGGCGAATCAGCCTCATTACCTGGTCTATTCCACGAATATCAAGCAGGGTGATATTGATTAACAAAAGAGAACCGTGCCATTAAGCATCACAATAAGTCTATATCCTGACCTTGCCTGGTTCAATACCGTTAACCAGGTAGTGAATACGGTAAGGCGGGGCCTAGGGGCTACCGGCAGAGCCAAAACATGGGGCCTTTCCTGGCCCGAAACTGGCATTACCGATCCCCGGCTCTTTAGCACTGTTTTTAACGCGCATTATGTTACGGTGGAAATACTCAACAGCGAAGGGAAAAGCATCGCCAGCCAAACTGACGGCCTTGTTCATGGTTGGACATGGGGGGAGACAGGTTTTAAGCCTGTAGAATCAACACGGGAATGTGTATTTCAGGCGGTCGATCCCAACAGCATAACCGACAACCTTACCATTCGGATTTCCGGCATCAACGGTGTTCCTGCGGAACGCGCGGCGGCGCAAAGAAATATCAGTATTGTAACTGCGGACGAATTCTCAAGAACGCCTGCTTCAGCTTTTCTCAATCAAAGACGGCAGATCCAGATTGTCAGAACCGGTTCTCATCAGCGAGGACAAAGAAACATTGTGTCTCTTACGTTTAAATCTACCTATCGGCATGGTAATAGCAACGGTTTTTATGGGGGAGAGTACTATGCTATTAATGATCGTGACAATACTGTTAGTTCAGAGCCAGGTGCCTCCTATTTGGTACACCTTGTCGATTACGGAGTTACAGAAATAACAGGAATGAAGGGTATCAATACCGAGGACGTTTTTAATTATGAAAGAAGACAATTTGTGTGGATGATTATCCCCCCAACGGTTACATCAATCAATAATTCTTTAAATCAAGTGAATTTCCATGACGATGAAGTTCTTGGCGGCGTGGTAATTCCCCCAAGTGTTAGAACCATCAGAAACTCATTCAGGAATGTTGCCAAGGTTATAATCGGGGCAAATGTTGAACTGAGCGGGTTTGGATTCGGGTTAGAATATGCCTATACCGGCAATGGCAGGAAGGCGGGAACATATTCGAGAAGAATGGCTAGCCGCACCACCGGCCCCGGCATGGGAGGAACCGCCCCCGCATCCGCATACGCTGGTGACTGGTCATTTTCGCCGTGGTAAAGATAGGGGGTACTCATGCAATTAACCATTGTGTGCGCGAAGTGACAGGCACCATATGCGTATACTTAAGCAGAACTGAAAAAACAGAGTTGGGGCAGCCGTTTACGTTTTGAATCGGCGCAAACTTCTGACAGACGACGCAGGTGTTCATCTAAAGATGCGTAATTAAGAGATTCAAGCAACATCGCTACAACAAGTATCTGCGCCGCGCGCAGTTCCCTCCACATACTAAGACGTTCAGGGTGAGGCAAACCGTACCTGCGGCGCCGTTTCTCCACAGGGGGAAAAACGCCCCGTGTTCACCAGCGTTTCACACAGGGCGGCAAGCAGCAGCTTTCCGTAAAACCACGAGCGAACGCTGTCGCTGTGGTTTGCCGGCAGATCGTTGTAGTGAAATAATGATTTGAGCCGCTTGAACGCCAGCTCTATTTGCCAGCGGGCACGATACAGTTCCAGTACCTGCGCGGCTGATATTTCCTTCCCCAGTGAGGTTACTACAATAATATACTTGTTGTTTTCACTCTGGAGTTCACTTACCGGCTTGCCGCCGCGTTTGCGCTGGTTTGCTTTGACGAGCCGTTTCATTCCCTTCCGCTCGCTGTCCCAATCTTTCCGCATGGCGCAGACGCGGACCGGTTCATAGCGGCCGTTGATAACGCATTTCGCTGTAATGTCTGCGATTTTGCCTGCTTTCAGCCGGGAAATACGCTGTAATATATCCATTTTTTGTTTTCTGCTGTCAAAAACAGGAAAAGCCCTCGTCTGTATGCGCAGCACATAACCGGCTTTCAGTTTTTTTAAATGGGCTACACCTCGCACTGTCCCGTACATCCGGTCTCCCATAACTATATCGCCCTTACCCAGCCACTTGAAATTGGACAGCTTCTCGCCGGTTCTCCGATCCGTTACCAGCAATTCCCTTGCCCCAAGCGTGAACAGATCAAGGCTGTAATGTAGCGTATAGCATTGCCTACGTACTCCACATTTGATATCCTCAGTTCCGTCCACCAGTATTACGTTCTTATTTTTAAGCCATACCGGTTTCGCCGCTGTCAGTCCGGCCCTTCGGTAGATGTGTTCGCACATCCACTGAAGCCAGGCCGCGCTGTTACGAAAACGTTTGTATACCGCCATCTTGTTCAGGGCTGCTTCGCCTGAAAGCTGAACTATCGCGCTGGTTCCCGCAAAAGATTTCCCCTGGGTCAGATACAGCAGTATCAATCTGAGTAATTCCTCAGGTGTTTTTATTTCCCGTGCCCGCTGCAGCGCTCCCAACTCTTTCGCTTTCGCTTCCCACCCTTCCGGCAGCAAGCGTAACATCTGCTCAAATCTTATTTCTCCCCGTCCCATCCTTCAATTATATCATTCTTTTTACTTTAAGTATACGCATATGGTGCCAGGCACCAAATTCGCCTAGTGTCGTTATGCGACATGGTACGCTATATTTGGGGTAGTGGCGTATGGCTGTTACAGCATAATCAGAAATGTATGCCCTGCCATTGTTTTTCAACCTTTCAGACCAAGGCATACATTTCTAATCAGGAGTAAAGTTTGTTTCGGAGGGGAAAAACGCCGAAAACCGGCACGAGGAAGCGATTGGAATAAGCGGAGAATTTAACTATGCGAAATAATCCATTCAATCAGTTCTTGTTCAGCGATAGAGCCGTCTGCAAGACCCCAACCGAGCGTTTCAAGCTCGTTGTCGGTGCAGGCAAGCGGAAGGCCGTTTATCTTCAAAAAAACCATCATGGCAAATATGCCAATACGTTTGTTTCCGTCAAGAAAGGGATGGTTTTTAATAAGGGAAAAAGCAAGATGAGCCGCCATTGCCTGAACAGTCGGGTACAAATGCTGACCGCCGAAGGTATGATACGGCGAATTAACCGACTGATCCAGCAATTTGTCGTCCCGTATACCGTCAAGACCGCCGCTTTGACATATAAGCTTGCTATGCAAAGATATTATTTCATCAGTACCGATACGTTTTATGCGGATCACTTAGCCAATGCCTTAAATGCGTCAAGATGTTTGTTTAGTATCTCGTCGCCGGCAGCCAAAACCTCTGGAGCTGAAGCGTCTACAAACTCAATTGTGTCCGTTTCGGTCATTGGAGTAAAGGTGAGAACAACCTTTCCCGTTGGCACTTCCGCCGGAATGGTAATCCTGCGGTCAGTAGGTATGTCTACGGTCTTCGTAATGGTCATAAAGGAAAATATAGCATGAAAAAGAGGCATAATCAAGGCAGAGAAAAGGGCTTAGGGGTTAGTGAATAAATTGTCAGGCGGACATTAACCGCCGAAGGAGATTTTTTATGCCAGATTTGAACGATGCCAAACAAAGGGAAGATTGGGAAAGAGAACAGAGTGCAAAAGCAGAACGTGAGCGATTTACTTTCACAAACCCTTCTTCAAGTCCAAGCAGTTCGGGACCGTTAGTAACAGATTACTCAAAATATGTTTCAGCGGCAGATCGGGCATTTGATGATCAAATGCTTAAAGAAAAGGCATTTAGTGAAGCGGAAAGACAATTCAAACCTTACAAGGATTTGACTGTCGCATACAACAATGCCTATAAGTTTTATGGGGAAAAAAAGCATAAGGAAGCCGCCGACAGTTTTGCCATCGTGGTTAATTCACTTCGTGATCCTGGGTATCAGGAATATGTCAAAAACCTAATCGGCGAAATTGATTTAGATTCAACTACAGCGGACTTTGACCGCATGAACGGAGAACTGCCGCAAATGTGTGCCTTAGCGGGTTTGAGTTACAGCAGTTATGCAACCGGACTGCTCATTGATAATAAGATAGCAGAAGCGATAAAAAACGTATATCTCGCAATAAGATATTATAGTTTAAGCGGTAAACAAAAATATGTGGACGGTGAAATTGAAAGTTTGGCTTCCATATATAAAGAATATGCCGACTTGTGCAAAAGCGAAGGTAAAACCGCCGAAGCAAACGACTATTATCAACGAACCGTGAACATTGCCAATTCTGAAAAACTTGCAGAGTTTAAGAAACAAGGCATAACCTTCAATGCAACCGCCGAAACGCTGAACAAAGACGCAGAAGCCAGATACAAAGCGGGAAATTACTTTCTTGCCGAATACCTATGGCAAAAAGCCGCAAATGAATTCGGTGACTCATCGATAAAACAAAAAATTTCAAATGTTCAAAAGAAAATAGCGGAAGAAGGTTCAGCTCCAGCATCGCAACAACAACCGTCAAAACCACAACAGCAACAGCAACGGCAAACATCAGTGCCTTCATCGCCAGAGCCACAACCGCAGACAGCATCATCAAGTTATGCATCGGCTCCGGCAAGGAAAAAAGGCGGCGTAGGAAAAATAATTGTCGTTGCCGTTATTTTGGTGGCCATTGTTTTGGGACGCAATTTTATCATGAACATGATAAACGGGATAAGGAACAAACCCACACGCACCGAACAAACCGCCATAACCACAACCGCAACCGTAACAGCGGACGGCCTTAATATGCGCTCCGCTCCTTCTGCTTCCGGCGATATAGTAAAGACCCTCAGAAATGGCGATACCCTCACCGTAACAGGCGCAGAGGAAAACGGCTGGACACCTGTATCGCACGAAGGCTCAAGCGGCTACGTCAGTTCGCAGTATATAACCATTGGCAGCGGACAATCGGCAGCGAGCAGTCAACAAGCAGCAACAACAACACAGACAACAACGCAAACGGCGACCACAACACAGGCACAGACACAAATTCATCACAGGTGAACACAACATCAATAGTATTAACTGTGGTAAATGACACCCAATACGACATAAAGGAATTGTTTGTCGCTCCTGCTGGAAGCGGTGCATGGGGTTCCAACCTGCTAAACGAGATTTTTGGTGGAGGCTCAAAAACCTTTCAAATCCCAAGCACTGGCAATTATGACATCAAAATTAACTATACAGATGGCGATACATTTACCAAAAGCAATGTGTCAATGATGTCAGATACCAGCGTTACTTTTGTTTTTGGTGATTGGTAGAAGAAGTGAAAAAACTATTAAAGCCACAGCACGGAAAATTCTCCCGCTTTCTCCGCTGGTTTAAGCTCACTATCTTTGGTAATCAGAGTAGCGTCAAGGCACTTGGCAGTAGCGGCGGCAATGCAGTCAGCAAGGGACATGGAGTAAGCAGTCTTGAACCTTCCGGCTTCATACATAATAGGGAAAGAAACAGTCTCGATAATGCTTATCGGCTCGGCACGAATAGCGTCTATTCTGATCTTTGCCGCTTCTTCACCAGAAACCCTAATGCGGTCATAATAGACTTCAAGAAGTTGCATTATACTGATAGAAAGGCGGACAGAACCGGCTCTTGCCTGCTTAAGCAGATCATGGACTTTTTCCGCTTCCGGCTCATCATTATAAAAGGCAACCATAGCGCAAGCGTCAAGAAGATAGTGCGTCATTATTCCTTTTCTCTTTACCCTCGAAGCTGTTTTTCAAATTGTGCGTCTTCTTGGGCTTTATCCGCCCGTTTTCGCTCAAAATATGCGCCCAGAGTGTCCTTCCCCTTATCAATACCCCGCAAAGAATCCAAAGGATATTCATTTTTTCCCTGCGGCTTCAAAGCCGGAAAATACACAATTTCAGCCCGTCCCGCAGGAACTTCACGGGGAACGTCAATAACCAGCCTATGGCTGTCAGGAATTTCAACGGTTTGGGTAATACTCATTAGGAGAATATAACGTGAAAAACTGGTAAAATCAAGGTAGGGAAAAGAGGGAAGTGAACAGGGAATAGTGGTTAGTTGTTAGTGGTTAGTGGTTAGTGGAGATGCTACCAGATATGAGACACAGAATACATAGCGATATTTTCATCAGCGGTGATAATCGTCATCTGCTCAGAAAGGGCAGTTGCGACAAGCAGTCGGTCGAAGGGGTCCCGGTGTATCATCGGCAAAGTTTCAAGGGCAGTCAGATAAGCGGTTTTTATTGGGAGTATGGTAATGCCGTTGGTTTCCGCGTCATGGATAAAACCGGCTGTCCTTCTCTCAAAGTCCAGCTTCCTCGTGCGGATTTTAATGGCAACTTCCCACGCCGAAGCAATGCTGAGGTATTTACGGTTAGCAGTATCAAGAATGGCGTTTTTGGCAGTTTGAGAAAGCCGGTTATTACCGCTGAAAAACCAAATGGCGGCATGGGTGTCCAGCAAGTAGTGAGTATCTTCGATACGAGCCATCTACATGTAGTCCTTGAAATCCTCAAGAGGGGCGTCAAAATCGTCCGCCATGCGGTATTGCCCCTTGGCACAGCCGAAAACAGGGACACTTCCGGGCTGCGGCTCAATATGTGCTTCAAAATCGTCCGCCCGGTTTTCGAACCCTTGGTTCGACTTCGGCGTAAAGGTGAGAATAACCGTTCCAGCCGGAACTTCACGAGGAACGTCGATAACCAGCCTATGACTGTCAGGTATCTCTACGGTTTGTGTAATGCTCATTAGGTGAATATAGCATGAAAAAGAGGCATAATCAAGATAGGGAGAAGAGGGAAGTGGTTAGTGATTAGTGGTTAGTGGCGAGGTCAGCAGTCTTATCGTGGAATTTACAAGCTTCGCCCCCAAACAACAACACTATTCACTAATCACTATTCACTAAAAAAACGACTGAAAGGAATTTTTTAACAATGGCTGATTACTTTAAGAAAAACACCAAAATTCCGCTGACCAACGGCGACAGTGCCGTAATCAAAGACAAACTCGGCGAAGGCGGGCAAGGCGTAGTCTACAGCGTTACTATAGGAAAAAAGGATTACGCCCTCAAATGGTATCACAAAGGCGCAATTTCAAACCCCAAACGCTTTTATGCCAACCTCAGGGAAAATATCGCCAAAGGCGCACCCACCCCCGCCTTCTTGTGGCCATTATTTTTGACAGAAGTATCGGGAAGCAAGCTTCCCTCGGGAAGTAAACTTCCCGCAGATAACTCTTTCGGCTACGTCATGGATCTCCGCCCCAAAAATTACAAAGACTTCGGCGACTTCCTTCTGGCAAAAGTCCGCTTTGGCTCAATCTCCGCCGCCGTAACCGCCTGCCTCAACATCACCAACGGCTTCCGCCAGTTGCACCGCAAAGGCTTTTCCTATCAAGACCTAAATGACGGCAACTTTTTCATAGACCCCCAAACAGGCGATGTGCTGATATGCGACAACGACAACGTAGCCCCCTTCGGCGACAACTTAGGCATAGCCGGAAAAGCCCGCTACATGGCTCCCGAAGTAGTCCGCAACATGAAAAAACCCGACACCATGACCGACCGCTTTTCGTTAGCCGTCATTTTATTCCGTATATTGTTCCTCGACCACCCCCTCGAAGGCAAAGCCGTATTAGTCCCCTGCCTTACAGAAGAGCTTGAATTAAAATTCTACGGCAAAGACCCAATCTTTATTTACGATAAAACCGACACCAGCAACGCCCCTGTCCGTGGCGTACACGGCAACGTCATAAAGTTCTGGCAGATTTATCCACAATTCATAAGGGACTTATTCACCAAAGCCTTCACCAAAGAAGTCATGCACCTAAAACAGCCCCGTCTTTCCGGCAGTGAATGGCAAATCGCCTTCACCCAATTACGGGATATGCTTATCACCTGTCCCTGCGGCGGGGAAACATTTTTTGACCCCGCTGAACAAAGCGCAATCTGCATCTACTGCGGAACCAAAATCCCCCGCCCCTCAATAATGACCGTGCAAAAATACAAAGTAGTCCTGTTCCCCGGCATGAAACTCTACCGCTGCCATTTCGACAACGACAGCGACGAGTACAAGGAAGTATGCGGCGAAGTATTACGCAACCCCGAAAAACCGCAAATATGGGGCTTAAAAAACCTCAGCCCCGCTTCATGGGAAGTAACTTACGAAGACGGCTCGAATAAGACTACAGGCAAGGGGGAAGTGCTGGTTATAGCGAAGACGAAGGAGATTGATTTTGGAAACTGTAGGGCGGTGGTTAGGGGTTAGTGGTTAGTGGTTAGTGATTAGTTGGCAGTGAATAAAGTACGGTGATAAGCCGAAGGAGTGTTTTATGGCGAAAGTTGGAGATCAATATCAAGGGGCAGACAGCAACTGAAAAGACGGCGAGTTTTCGGGAAAGTGAACAAGGAGCAAGGGATAGTGAACAGTGATTATAAAGCGGCAGTCATTTTTTCCCGCACCATTTCGTTGACCAGTTCGGACGGCGATTTATGGGTGGATTCAGAGGTAACACGGAGCCATGTTGAAGACACATCGTCCAAAATGACAATGTTCCCTTTATGTTTCATAAAAAAGCCGCTTTTTCCGTCTCCTAAAACTTTAGGCGGATTTTTGGTTACCAGTTCGTCTAAAGCATCAGCTTCTTCATCGGTCATTCTTGCCATATTGCGTTCCTCTGTGTGTATCAACGGTTTGGGTAATGTTCATGGGGAGTTTATAGCGTGAAAAACAGGTAAAATCAAGGTAGGGAAAAGTGAATAGTGATTAATGGTTAGCGGGCATAACATGTTGGCAAGCCGCTACGCCAGCGACCAATAAACTGGCCACTGATAACTGACCACTAAAAAAAACGGAACTTAATCCGTATAATATGATTGGAGGTAACAGAAATGGCAAAAAACATCTATGATGAAGCAGTCGAAGTAGCCCGCAGGACAATGGTACTCTTTTTCATGGTAGACACATCAGGAAGCATGGAAGGGAGCAAAATCGGAACACTGAATTCCGCAATTGAGGACGTAATCCCCGAAATACGGCAAATCTCAAGCGACAATGCGGATGCACAAATCAAAATCGCCGTCCTTGAATTTTCTGAAGGCGCAAAATGGCTCACCCCCGCCCCCATAGAGGTATCAGG
>Ga0082212_10011021_pt1 | contig 11497 bp, 11 predicted proteins | sample TergutNt197P3_FD_71548 | JGI IMG/M metagenome (GOLD analysis project Ga0082212, IMG submission 71548) | Neocapritermes taracua P3 segment gut microbial communities from Petit-Saut dam, French Guiana - Nt197 P3 | ecosystem: Host-associated > Arthropoda: Insects > Digestive system > Gut ... | reverse complement strand
AAGTAAACTATGACTTTGAAAGAAAAACTTTTACACAGAGCCGCCTGGATTTGACATATGGTAGTCGTTGTGTCGCTTATAGCATCAAGTATTACCACATATACTTGCCTGAATATTCTCCATTCAGGAGAGAGGACAGGATAGATTTTGCCCTCAGCCTGAGAAATCTAGGCGAGCTTTTTTCCCTTGAAATCGGAAGGCTTTTTCGGGCAAAGTGATATTTCATGCCATAAAACAGTTCAGCGAATTATAGCTATAGTCGACGCACTTTACAATCGTAACAGCACGGGCAGATCGCCTACGCCTCCCATTCCGCTCTCCGCCTGGCGGCGGCACACTCCATTACCGGCGCAGTCTAGCGCATTCGCGCTTTTACCAAGAGAATTGGTAGGTTGCTTTGGCAGTCCACCCACAAATGCAGGTTGTTCTGATTTTGAAGGGCTATGACTATACCCACCTCAAACTTTACAGAGCTTGTCCAAGGGGCAGGTCGCGCATGCTTCACGCCGTTTTCCGTTGCAGTCACCCAGTATCCCCAGATGGGCTATTGCAAAGTCATATTTGAGTGGATCTGCTGGGTCTAAGTTCTTTAGTGCCTGAGTAATTTCATGTGCGGCTTTTCCATCCTGAGCGCGCCTTGAGCATAGGCCTATTTGTCTGGATATGCGGTGGACGTGGGTGTCCAGGGGGATAATTAATTCTGAGGCAGGGTATTTACTCCAGACGCCAAAGTCCGGCCAACCCTTGCGAACCATCCAGCGCAAAAACATCCGCCAACGCTTTGCTGCCGCTCCCTTTAGTGGGTCTGGCAGATTGAATCTGATTCCGGTGGCTTCTGGGAGGTTCTGGCGCAGACGATGTATGAGGCTGGAAAGCAACTGATCAGCGGTATGTCCATTGCAGGGTAATAGTAGTTTCTCAATTCCCAGATAGCCAGTGAACTTGTCCATACGCTTCCAGGCGAGAATCCAATTCGTCATGTCTTCCAAATTGTGGAAACGCCAGACCCATCCGCGTAAAGAGGATGCAAGTTCTTTCCTGATGCATGTTTCTGACCGCTCCCGTAGCCATTGCACAGGCTCATTTTCCAAAGGTTCCAGTAAGCGGCGGATAGCCCTGAGCATTGGTGCGACCCGCCCATAGGCCAAATGTGCTGCCACCCAGGATGTAAATTCTTTGTCGATGGCATTTTTGTAGCCCATCGGGATAGAAATCGGGTCGGCTGCAAGTGCTTCGTCTGAACTATACTGACTGCACAGGGCATCCATGGCAACCCGAAATCCTGAGTCCATGCAGGAGGTATATTCCATTTCTAGTGTCTCAACTTCGTGCCATTTAGAGTTGGTATCAACTTCTGATATTATCACAGTTTCAGGCTGAAATTAGTTCAGGTGACAACCCGAAAAACGCAAAATGACCACGAAGTTTTCCATGAACAGAACTTTAACCATGTTTCGCCGCCTGGTCACCCGCCCGAACCTTACTTCCAGACAGGTTGCCTGGAGTTTTGCAACGGGCCTGGCAATCCAGATGAACCCTGTACCATTAACCCAGGCATTGATAACGATTGGCCTCTGTTTCACCATCAAAAACCTGCATAAGCCATTAGTATTATTTACCAATGTAATTAACAACCCCTTTACCTCCATACCAATTACTACAATGCAAATATTGTTAGGTAATTGGCTAATGGGTAATGGGTGGACTACTAATTTCAGGGCAATCAGATGGCGAGAGATTAGCTCGTCAGCTTTCAGGGCAATCAGATGGCGAGAGATTAGCTCGTCAGCCATTGAAACGCTAAAGCCACTGCTAGTTCCTTACCTGCTTGGTTGCGTCACATTGATGGCTCTCGCCCTGTCTCTGGGATATTTCTCAATGTATTACTTTTCGGAGTATATGAGAAAGAGGGCAAAGAGGAAGGCATAGCAGTTCAACAATCTAAGCTCACAGTTCAAAGTTCTAAAATCCAGGTATAGGACGCTTGGACTACCATAAATAATTTACTATATTTCGGGTAGGCTATGCGGTGTGGGCGCAGACCAGTGCAGCCCGTAAGGCAGGAGGTTGTAACGATTTTGGATTCCCACCCATCGAGATAGCTCAGATTCATGTATGGAGCCATTGGGTGAAGCGATGGGCATGTGGTACTTCCTTACAAAAGTGTTAATTTCTGCCGGTGTTACATTCAGCAATCCAGCCAGCAAGTCCTGAGTATAGGCCGCCTCGGATGTAGAATATGAAATAGAGCGATAATCGAAGGTTTCTTTAAGAACTGATACTGCTATGGGGCGGTCTAGTTCCATAGCAGCATCCAAGTGGGGGTATGGATTACCCCCCAACAGGCTCTTCGCCTGCGCCGCGCCCAGGTGCGCCATTGGGTGCATTGGGTTTGAGCCTAATAGCCTTTGAAAGACTTCGAGAGCTTCTTTAGGCTTTTCGAGATAAATAAGTGCTTCGGCGTATCTGATAAAGGCTTCTGGTTCATCTGGCTCCACTCTCGCCCATTGCTCTGTTATTTCAAGATATTCTTCAATTAGGCCAAGCTCTCTCAATAGCACGGCCAACCGTTTGAGAGCGAGGATATTCCCAGGACTCAGTAACAGCATTCGTTCCAGCAGTTCTACTGCCCTTCCTCCTTCACCATTTGATTCAAGCCTCTGCGCCCAGTCAAAAATTATCCTCGCTTGTGCTTCTACAGAATGATTAAGTGTGCAGCGGCGCTCGTCAGAGGGATGCAATATTTGTGTTTGTACCCATGTATGCACGTATGGGTTTCTGCCATCAGGCCTGGCCAAGTCATCCTCTATTGCATGGATAATCAGTTTGATCCCACGTTCCCACAGAGGAGGCAAGGGGATTCTCAAATGAGATGAAAGCTCTCTCTTTATCGGCTGTAGTGCGTCACCATTATGGCCCAAACGCAATTTGAGCCTAAGGAATCTCGGGTCATCTGATGAACTCTGTTTTATAGCCACCCGCAGGGCCAATTCGCCCAAATCAGGATCGAACCCATCCATTAAGAGAAAGTCAAGCATATAGCCACAGCCCTACTCGTAAAAGAGTCGCAAACCTTAATCAACTATCGCGCGCTGGGCGAATTCAGACCATGGGTTGCAGTTTTTACCAACCAGCAACCCATGACAAATTTGCATAATTTAGTTTGTGACGGTATCGCCCAGAGCCATTTCTGTCCTTGTTGCGATAATCAAACAGGTAGCAGAATTGGCATCTGCCCGGACTATGACCATTTGCCCCAAATATCGGTTTGTCTGCTGACCGTCATCATGGAATTGAGCATGTCCTTCGTTTATCAGCGATTTTGGACGGAGACAAACAAGAGTGTCACCAACTTTGAACCCTGACCTAGTGCCTTTGTCGATCAGGACCAAAGAGCCATTGCTTATGAACGAAGCACCATTTCTGCCATAAACAATTTTTGCAGTTGTTTTTGTGGGGATTGGTTCATGAATGTCGTCTCGGATTTGGACATCCTGGGTCAGAATAAGGGCTGGCTCAAGATAGGTTGTGGCGTAATCCCCTACTTCGATACCATCTAGCGTATCTTCAACCACAGCCTCTGAACCTCTTGGATGAACCGATAAAATCCTCAAAATTGCTGCATGCTGAACCACGTCACCCAATGGGTGCAGGGCAAGGGTATCTTCAGGGTGGATGAGCCTGGTCTTTGCCACCTTAAGTACCATCATGCGATCGCCTGGTTGGTGTCCCTTCGCTCGGCCACCTTCCAGATAGACGACATCACCGCTTGATAAGTTGCTCCTGTCTTCTTTCTGGGTTCCAGTTATTCTTACGGCTCCCAACTCCCTGAAATGTGCATTTGAGCCTTGGGGAACCAAATAGGGCAATTGCAGATAATCCTGGAAATTATAGGTATATTTAACCCAACTAAGAGGAGCAGAATCAAGCCTTAGGCCAGTCCCTGGTATTAAATTGTCAATCTCGTCAACCGGTCCAAGTCCATCATCAACCAGGGACGTTCCAGTAAGCACAATCAGTGGATCGCCCGGATAAATCCAATGTGGGTCAAGTATCCATCGGTTCTGTTCCCAAATTTGGGGCCAAGCAAAAGGACTACCAAGATACTTCTGCCCCAGATCCCAAAGAGTGTCACCTCTTTCTACGATGTGTAGCGTTTGGTGCGACTGCAAAACAATCTCGGTCGGATAGTTCCACCTGGAAGAATGCCTTTGAATGACAACTGTTTCAGTGCCCCTGGGATCTTGATCACTAATGTCTGCAGCAAAGCAAGGAAATGCAATCAGTAGGCCCAGCAGACCCAGCCATCTTTTTTGAGCCATAAAATACCCCCAAAAATAAATTTGATGCAAATTATATTCCATTGAGACCCAATATTTGAGAAAAGTGCTTTAATCTATCCTGGATAACGGGTTTTGTTACAGAAGCAATCTTTTCGATGCCAAATTTTTCGATTGTAAAACTTGCCATAATTGTACCTACAAGCATTGCCTTTCTGAGTGTTGCTTCTTCCAGAGTCCCATGGTTATCTTGCGAGGCCAAATAGCCCAGGAAGCCGCCTGCGAATGTGTCACCAGCACCTGTCGGATCAATGACAGTTTCTACGGGCATTGCAGGAACAGGGATACATAAACCTGGAGTGACAAGTAGCGCACCGTACTCCCCTCTCTTGACTATCACAATTTTTGGCCCCATGGCAGTAATGACCTTTGCCGCCTTGATAGCATTTCTTTCCCCGGAGATGCTTTTTGCCTCAGCTTCGTTGATAAGCAGTATATCAATTTCACAAAGAACCTTTTTTAGTGCATTCAACGAGCCTTCTATCCAGTAATTCATCGTGTCGAGCGCAATCCACTTTGGGCGGGCCGACATCTGATTCACCACTTCAAGTTGTAAAACAGGGTCAATATTTGCCAAAAATAGGTAAGGCGAACTTTTGTAATGCTCTGGCAATTTGGGCACAAAATCAGCGAACACATTTAGATTTGTCTGAATGGTTCGGGCCTCGTTGAGGTCGTCTCCATAGCTCCCTCTCCAGTGAAAGCAATTTCCTGGCTTGCGCGTGACTCCATCTAAATTTATTGAATGGTCAATAAACATAGATTCTTCAGAGGTGCCAAAATCTTCCCCAACAACTGCTACAAGTTGGACGGAGCAAAAGTTACTAGCGCAGATTGAAAAATATGTGGCCGATCCCCCAAGCAAACGTTCTCTAATGCCCGCCGGAGTTTCCAAATCATCAAACGCTATACTTCCTACAGCCAGCAGAGTCATAGTATTCTCCCGTTTACCTCACTACTTTGCTTGAGTTTCGTAGTATAAAATCCATGCCTTAGTCCCTCCCATAGGCACTGGAGCCTGAGCGTATTTGGCTATTGGGCCTTGCTGTGGTGAACTAATGTAGTCAGCGAATGCTTCTTGAAGAGGTTCAGAATTGCCCAAAATTATATGCAGTGAGCGCCAACCCAAATAAAATCCATCCAGAACCCTCTCTTTCAATCGTTCCCTGGCATCAACCGCATTATGGTTTCTGAGGTCTAATTGGCCATCAACATCAATGGTCATGCCTGCTGCCAATTGGATTTTTTCAGGCAGGGTAATGTTTTTCTTGTCGCTGATATCATCTTCCAAGAATTCACCAGGAAGTGCATCTGAGGGGTGAGGCTGTTCTATATTGATATTTTCTTCTGGAATAATGTGTTGCGTCTCTGTCTCTCCTTCAGGCACTTCTTTTGAGTCAGACAGAATCGGGATGTCTTTGTTCTTTTGTCTGATCCCTTTTAACTGGGACATTGCCACTTCAAATTCGCCTCCCTCTTTCGGACTCTCATTTTGCTTGGGATTTGAGACCCCATGTACCCCTAATGCAGCTAAAAATAACGCATCTTCTTCATGCAGGGGTTTAGGTTTTACAGGTGCGGGGGAGGGCTTCGGCGCAGCTGGAAGAATTGCGGACTGATTCCCATCAGGCAACTTCAAGTCCTGTTTTAACTGTGCCAGTTCCTTGCTCCACACCATGTTCGATTACCTCTGCCCTAAAATGGGTTTTCCAGGTAGAGTTTCTTTTGAAAAACTGAACTCCTCCACTTAGAAGAATACATTATACCAAGTTGTATTCAATTTGGTCATTTTCAAAGCCTATAGCTGTTTTCCTTGTACTGTCCGCTTACAGCCGACAGAGCCGCGCCGGCGAATAATACGCGACCATGATGCCACCTAGGGCGTATACACCTGCATTAACCAAAAATTGTTACATGACCAAATTAGATTACCTGACAGTCAACGATGCGGGGTTACTGTAAAAGGCTACCCTGCTTGTTCCCGCCAGTCCAACTACAACTGCCTGGTACAGATTCCCTTGATTGTTACTGGTTACAACCGGTGTTGTGTAGCTGGAGCCAGTTGCACCGGCAATGGTTGTCAAGGAAAATAAACCAGACAAGCAAGTAGGTAGGTTTCCACTACAAACGACTTTGACCTGTTTTTGGATACGGCTCCGTTGATTCAACAAAACTTATACAACGAAAATTTCTTGAAATTCACTCTTTACTCTTTACAACACGAGTTGTCAAAGAAGGGCTAGTGTCGCGTCTGTGCAAGTCAACCCCCCCCCCAAATTCGGCTCAAAATATGAACATAATCCTATGTAATTAATTCGCGGACGCGACCCTAGGTGCCAATCCCGGAAAGCCGCATAGAAGAGCTCGAGGAATACAGGCAGCGGCGGGGGCCTGACCCAGAGATCAAGCGCTTCCTGTGCGTTCGGCTGCGCGCTGGGCAGGGGCAGACGGCGTCCCAGATGAGGTTCAAACCAGAAAAAATCCACCATATACTGAGTTGCATTCAATGTGGATTGAACGCAACTCAGCATGAGATCATGAAATCCGATAACGTTATAATCAACAAATATTCATTTGCTACCTGCGCGATACATGTATATTATTCGGGGTTGCGTTTACATCATCCATAGGATATGGCACACCGTTTATCCATAGTGTTGCTTTGCTGTCTTTATTTAACCCCACCAGATAAACAACATCGTCTAATACATAAATGTTAGTTATGAGGTATACACCTTCAATGCGCTGTGGAACACTGTTTTTCCAAAGTATTCCAACTTCTTCGCCATCGCTGTCAGCACTGCCGGCTACGTACACATCAGTTCCGCTTGTAAATACCAAGGTTACAATTATATTAACGATGACTACAATTGTTGTAATAACTTGAATTAAAAATGCAGACTCTATTTTCTCTCCACCGTTTCAAACCCGGCATCTGAAATCAGCCTACGAATATACTCTGTACTGAGCATCATGGGGGTCTTTGCGCCTGCAGAGTGGGCTATCTGCTCATCTATCGCGGTGCCGTCCAGGTCGTCTGCCCCGTAGGTGAGGGCTATCTGGGCCAGGCCAGGAGCAGTCATTACCCAATATGCCTTGATATGTGGGATGTTATCCAATAACAGTCGCGCAACTGAAATTTCTTGCAAGTCTCTGGCTCCTGTAGTTTCCGGGATATTATGATGTCTGCCTAATTCGTTACTGCCAGTCTGGTATGCGAGGGGGATAAAGGTTTGAAAGCCTTTGTATCCACTTGCCAGGCTTTTGTCCTGCAACTGTCTCAGCTGCAAAAGATGTTTTACACGGTGGCAGGCATCTTCGATATGCCCGTAGAGCATAGTACAGTTAGTGGATATACCCTTTTGGTGACAGATGCTGGCTGTATTGAGCCATACCTGGGCATCTTGTTTGTTGCCGCAGATTTGTCTGCGTATATCTGCATCGAATATTTCTGCACCACCGCCCGGGCAACTTTCTAAGCCAGCAGCCTGACAGCGATCTAAAAATTCTTCGACTGAAATGTTTGAATTTTTTGCATAGAAGTCAATTTCTACCATTGTGAGTGCTTTTATACGGATGGATGAGAAATGACTTTTAATAGCGCAAAAAAGCTGTTCAAAGTATTCAATGCCGAGTTCAGGATTGTGGCCTGCCGTGATGTGTAGCTCAGTAATTCCCTGGTTTTGTGGCTTATTAAGTTCTGTTATTGCATCGTCCACGCTCAATACATAGCTTTTTGGGTCATCTTTCTCTACTCTAAAAGCACAAAACCGGCATTGAGTCTGGCAAATATTTGTATAGGACATACGCCTACTCTGGACAAAATAGGCTTTATTGCCATGGAGCCTCTTCCTTACGTGGTGAGCCATTGCCCCAAGCCCAGTGAGGTCTGTCGTTTTATAGAGCAACAATCCGTCTTCTAAAGTGAGCCTGTGGCCACACTCTACCTTTTCTGCCAGAGACAGCAGTTGCTGATCCTGGATGAGCTGCTTAAGCGCAAAAGCATTCACTTTTCTGTCACCAGAACCGTCTGACTTATTTCTGATGCACTGCTGAGGTTGGGTGCATGGCTGATGGATGGGACACACCATACCAGAATGGAATAAAATATTGCAGACAACATGGCACTAACGGGAATGGTCAGCACCCATGCGGTAAATATATTCCCTGCCAGGCCCCACTTGACGGCCTTAGGGTTCATGCTGGCCCCAACGCCCATTATCGCCCCTGAAATACTATGCGTTGTGCTGACCGGTATTCCAAAGTGAGCAGTTGTGAAAAGCACGGCGGCAGCAGCTGTTTCGGCTGCAAATCCATGAATAGGCTTAAGTTTGGCAATTTTATGGCCAAGGGTTTTAATGATCTTCCAGCCACCAGAGGCTGTCCCCAGGCCCATCATAGTGGCGCACGAAATCTTTACCCAAATCGGCACAGCCACATTTACTCCAGGGGTACTACCCAAAAAACCGTAAGTAATAAGGCCAAGGCAAATCACCCCCATTGCCTTTTGTGCATCATTCTGCCCATGGGTAAACGCCATGGCGGCTGCTGAAACGAGCTGTAGCTTGCGGAATACATAATTGACGCGGTGAGCGGACCTGCGCCTGACTATCCAGAGTATGGCAATTATTATTATTGATGCCACCGTGAGGCCTAACAGTGGAGAGATGACAATAAATGTGGCAATTTCCCTCAGCTTGGCCCAGTTGAGAGCACTTAGCCCAGCATGAGCTGCAACTGCACCTGCCAGGCCACCCATCACTGTATGGCTGGTACTCGATGGAATACCAAACCACCATGTGAGCAAATCCCATATAATCGCCGCCAAAAGTGCGGCTATTACCACCGCTGGAACAATGTGAATGGGGTCTGCCAGACCTTTCGCGATGGTAGTTGCTACCGCAGTACCGACCATGGCACCCGCAAAGTTGAGAACTGCTGCCATCATGATGGCATACTTTGCTGGCAGCACCCCTGTTGATACTACCGTGGCAATGGCATTTGCAGTGTCATGGAACCCATTGATGAAATCTATGCACCAGCTCAACAACACAATGGCGATAAGAACGAGGGGAATATAAGTAAAAAATTCAGGCATTTCTTTGGCCTAGGCATTTTTTGTAATGGTTGAGCCTACCATTTTGGCCACAATATCTATTGAATTTGATGCATCTTCAAGGTTTTCGAGAATTCCCTTCCACTTGATTAGTTCAATGGCATCAGTGCAGGTAGCAAATAGTTCGGCGAGAGACATATTGTATATGCCGTCTATCTTGCTCTCCAACTCCTGAACCAGGCGGATCCGCTTTCTGATTTCTTTGACATTAGACATATTCCTGATGGACTGTGTGAGGTACATCAGCTCAGAAGCACCATCGTAAAGTAACCTGGCTATCTCAAGTACAAATGGTTTGATATGCCCCACCTGGTACAGAACTATTTTCTGGCTAACAGTATCCAGATGGTCAACCACGTCATCAAGAGAATGGGACAGCCGAAGTATGTCATCCCGCTCTATGGGTGTGACAAATGTCTGATCCAGCTTGTCAATGACTTCCTTGTTGATTGCATCTCCTGCATGTTCATAATCCTTCATCCGGCGCTTTAAGTCATCCCATCGTGCGGGGTCGTTGGTTTCCAATTCCTTGTAAAAAAAGCCGATAGCATCACAAAGATTGCCAGCCGACTTCTCCAGTAGGTCAAAGAAGATCAACTCCCGCGGTTTGAACCAACTAATTATTGAGCTGAGTGACATGGCTCCCCCATTTAGAGCGAACTTTCTACATGTAAGCTACCTGTAGAAAGGGATGCTGACATAATACCAGCTCCAGGTAATTGGTTGTAACATTATGTATAATCAATAAGATAGCACATTTTTGGTTAGTTTGTTAGCCCGACTTTGACAACTGGAGGTATCGAGAGGTCACAAGTCATTGAAAACATTAGAGTGAGGTATAAAAGTCTCCACTACATCGCTAATTTTTCGCTTTTTCTATGCAATACTCCCTGTTTCTGAGCATCTTCACAATGGTGTATGGTGAATAAATAGAACCTGGGTGCGTTTAATGAACCCCAAAACATGCCAAACCCAAAAAACTAGAATCTACGCTGCCTGCCTGGGGGAAAATATGTTTTGCACCATCCCTCACTGCGCTACAATCAAGCCTTTGGGACAACGCAATTGGCTCTAATAAGATTACGGAAAAACTTGACCGGTAATATTATCGCATAATTTCGTCGTCGTGTTTTTGCAAATTGACGTTGACGGTCGGGGCGGCGGATTTGGTGTTGGATTGCGTGGCGGCGAGGAATCTATTCAATGTTGTTCGGTTAACGACTTGCAATTGCTCTAATGGACGTTCGGGGTGGGCTTTGTTGTATTCATTGAGAAGGTCATAGAATTTTCTTAATTCTTTTAACGCAACTGGGTCACCTTTTTTGTATGCATCATCATATGCGATGGTCATGGGCCCAAAAGCATTTGCTATTTTTTCTATGCTTAGCCCCGTAAATTGCTCAAATTTGGCAACAAGCTCGTCGACGTGTTCGTTCGACTGCACGAGTGTACATCGGTACAGATATCCCAAGAACCGCGCTTTTTGCAATTCGTCGAACGAAACAAGTAACCGTTCCCGCCCATCGATGGTTGCGGTCATATTTTCGTCCCATAGTTTTCCATACTCGACATGTGGGTTTTGAGAACGGAGAACCGTCTTCCAAAATTTCTCATCGCCAACTTTTTCTGCGAGCAGATTGTCATAGTATGGACTGTATTCTATAATATTCACGCGGCGTTCTCCAGCGGACAGATCATAACCTAAATATTTATATTCTGACAACGAGGTTAATGATTCGTCAAGACCAAAATGGTGTCCAGTTTCATGAATGACTGCGGCTATCGTTGCTGCTGTATTAATTGTAATTCCAGTGCCTAAATAGTCATAACATGACAGACCATTATAAGGGAAAGCATACTTTGTAATTTCAAACCCCCTCCGAATTTCCTCGCTCGTAAAGGGAATGTATTTGGAATATTCATCGCGTGCAAATCCATCGACAAACGCCGCTTTCATCTCGTCGGATTTTTGTGCCTGTTCGGCTTCGGTAAGGTTGCGGCCGGCGATTGTTGCCCAAACTGCATCAAGAGAATTCATCAA
>Ga0082212_10011020_pt1 | contig 11498 bp, 8 predicted proteins | sample TergutNt197P3_FD_71548 | JGI IMG/M metagenome (GOLD analysis project Ga0082212, IMG submission 71548) | Neocapritermes taracua P3 segment gut microbial communities from Petit-Saut dam, French Guiana - Nt197 P3 | ecosystem: Host-associated > Arthropoda: Insects > Digestive system > Gut ... | reverse complement strand
GATATCGTCGAGAAAATGGTTGATTGTGAATCACCGCTCTTAGTAACCTATCCGATTGAAAGCCGTTATCAGGTTGATAATTGGCAGATCAGGCGGATGCTTCTTGACATGGAGACTTATCTTCCGGCGGTGCTTCGGAAGGTTGAGCGGGCAATGGCAAGATACTCCCTTGAAAGCATGAGTCCCTTCTTAACCCAAGAAGTTACCGAGTATTCCTTTCAGTTGAACCACAGTTTTAAGTATCAAAATGGCGTCACGAAGAGAATCCTAAAAGAGCTTACTTATGATTATCTTCCCCGTGTGTTACTTGACCGGCCAAAGGCAGGTTTTACCGTACCGCTTGATAAATGGTTGCGAGGGCCGCTGCGTGAACAATTGACTGATATGGTCAATATAGGATATTTGCATCGGCAAGGGCTTTTTCATGCTGATAATACAGTGAAGATGATTCAAAATTACCTAATTTCTGGTGATGGCGGTCCGTCTTCGGGTGCGAATCACTCGAGACTGGTTTGGTCTTTTTTTGCCTTTCAAAAGTGGTATGATTATTATATTAAAAAATAAGGAATATAGAAACAATGCGGATAGCCATGTTAATCGGATCACTTAGTAAAGGCGGTACGGAAAGGGTAGCAGTCAACCTTACCGATTATTTGCTTAAGAAAGGCCATCAGGTCACGGTGGTGAGCCAATATATAAAGGAGATTGAGTATCCCATAAATGAGGCGGCTAAGCGGATTATTTCTGATATTACAGAAGCAGAAACTACTAAAAGCCGTGTGATAAATTTTTATCGCCGCTTCATGAAACTGCGCCGCATCTGGCAAAGCGAAAAGCCGGACATAATCCTATCATTCATTGGCAAAAATAATATGATGGCAATTATGACGAACTATTTTTTGCCCGCTCCGGTAGTCGTCGCGGTACGGGGGGCGCCTGAGGAAGAATATCCGACTCTCTTTGAGCGGCATATCACTCGCTTTTTATTTCGCTTTGCTGATGGCATAATCTTGCAAACCGAAGCAAGCCGCACATTTTTTCCGGCAACAGTAAACCGCAAGGCAACCGTCCTTCGCAATCCGATGGAGTCACGTTTTTTTCTTCCCCGGTTTGAAGGCGAGCGGGATAAAACGATTGTTGTCGTTGGCCGGCTGGAAGGATTTAAAAATCATCTGATGCTGCTTAAAGCTTTTTCCGAGCTTACGGAACGATATCCTGAATATCAACTTATCATTCATGGTGAAGGGGTGATGCGCAAAGCATTAGAGGATGAAGTCGCCCTGCTTGGACTTGCAAAAAGAGTCAGTTTGCCTGGTGCTTCGGATCACATTGAACAAGATATATACCGGGCGGGAATGTATGTACTAAGTTCCGATGCAGAAGGGGTACCCAATTCATTGATTGAGGCGATGCTGTTAGGCCTTGCCTGCATTGCGACGGACTGCCCTTGCGGCGGTCCGGCAGATTTGATCCGTCATGGTGAAAATGGCCTGCTCACACCTATCAAAGATGCAAAAAAGATGAAAGAAAACTTGCAGTATCTGATTGAAAATCCTCATTTAGCTGAGCAAATGGGTAAAAAAGCGCATAGCATTCAGGCTCTTTTTGATCCTCAGATTGTATATGAGACTTGGGAAAAATACTTGACCATGTTAAGATAGGGTTATGAAATTGAGGAGGCACATTTATTGGTATTTAACTCATATTTCTTCATTCTGCTGTTTTTGCCGCTGACATTTTTCGGTTATTTTATGATCAACCGGGCAAGCCATACCGGAGGCAAGGTATGGCTGATTGCAACGTCTTTATGGTTTTATGGCTATTTTAACCCGTTTTACCTGCCGATTATGATTGGCAGTATTTTATTTAATTATTTGGCCGGCAAGCTTATCATAAAAAAACATCAGATTTCCTATCGCAAAGGCTTGCTATCTCTGGCGATCATCGCTAATCTAGGCATTTTATTTTATTATAAATATTTTGACTTTTTCGTTGAGAATGTCAATCAAATTTTTAAGACAAACTTTGTATTGCATCATCTGCTTCTTCCATTGGCGATTAGCTTTTTTACATTCAAACAGATTGCCTATCTCGTTGACTGCTACCGCGATGAAGTTTTGACTTATACATTGATAGACTATACCTTATTCGTCATCTTCTTCCCGCAACTTATTGTTGGGCCGATTTTGCTGCATGATGATCTTATCCCGCAGTTTCTGGATCAAGCGAAAAAGAGGATCAATTATGAAAATGTAGCCAAAGGGTTGCTGGCATTTTCATTTGGGCTGGCAAAGAAAGTAATCCTGGCAGATACCTTTGGGCGTGCGGTGGATTGGGGTTATGGGAATGTTGGGGCGCTTGACAGCACGTCGGCTTTATTGATTATGCTTTTCTACACATTCCAGATTTATTTTGATTTCAGTGGTTATTGTGATATGGCAATTGGCCTTGGCTTGCTATTTAATATTGAAATTACCAAAAATTTTGATTCCCCGTATCGGGCTCTTTCGGTCACAGACTTTTGGAAGCGTTGGCATATCACGCTGACTCGCTTTTTCCGGCGCTACTTGTATATCCCGCTAGGCGGAAACCGAAAAGGCAAAGCCCGGATGTATCTAAATTTTTTCTTAGTATTCTTGGTTAGCGGCTTATGGCATGGGGCGAATTTTACCTTTCTTTTATGGGGTGCGATTCACGGGATATTCTTTGTTTTTACAAGAATGTTTCAAAAGCAGATTGACCGAATTTATCCGGCTATCAACTGGTTTTTTACCTTCTTATTTGTCAATGTTACATGGATTTATTTTCGCGCAGATTCAGTTGGGCAAGCAAATTATCTGATTAAGAAAATATTGGAGTTTGATTTTAAGCCGATTAGCTATGATTTAAAAGTAATTTTTTATTTGCCGGAAGCAATTATGGCGAATCGCTTGATGATTCCTGCCGTCTTTAGTGATTATCAGATTTATCTTTGGCTGATGACGGCATTTTCTTTATTTGCTGTTTTATTTATGAAAAATATTAGTGAACGACTGAAAGCTTTTAAGCCCAGCGCACTGACAGCGTGGGTGACAGCGTTCTTATTGATTTGGGGCATCATCTCATTTTCAGAAGTGGCAACATTTATTTATGTTGGATTTTAGAGGCGGGAAAGGGTTACTATTCACAGCGACTATTCCGCGAGGTGCAGGTTCATAATGACTGAGTATAAAAAATGGTGCAAATTGACGCTTATTATTACGGTTATCGGCTTGATGGCGATCGCCGGTTTTAACATGTTTATTGACCCGTTTTTTCATTATCACAAACCGTATTCGTGGATTTCTTATAGTTTTGGCAATCAAAACTATGTGAACTCAGGGATTGTCAGGCAGTTTGATTATGATACATTGATTACCGGAACCTCGATGACGGAAAATTTCCGGCCATCTTTGTTTCACGAGGTTTTGGGTGATCAGGCAGTGAAAGTTCCTTTTTCGGGAGGGCAGAGCAGGAATTTTAAGATTCTGATTGACACAGCACTGAAAACCAATCCGGAGATAAAAAGAATTTATATGGGTCTTGATTTGAATATGCTGGATGATGAAAATCCTGGTCAGCCAAGAGAACCATTCCCTGCTTATCTATATGACAATAATCCTTTTACTGACGTTTCCTATCTTCTGAATAAAACCGTGCTAATTCAAAATACCGGCACCTTTCTTGTCGATACCATTCAGGGCATATCATCCGATACATTTGATGATTATTCGTTTTGGCGCGGTTCTGATGATGAACTGGGGCGATTCGTGGAGACATTTGATTTTGACAGGCAAATAGATTCCCTGCCAAGGGATGAGCTACTTGCTTTGGCGAGAGAGCATTTAGAGCTCAATGTGATTCCTTTGGTTGAATCCCATCCCGATGTCGAATTTGTCTTATTCTTTCCGCCATATAGTATTCTTTATTGGTATGATAAAGAGCTGGAAGATATCATGGCTGTTCTCGAATATGCGATCGAAACATTGATCTTTTATGATAATGTCCGTTTGTACTTGCCGATGAACAATGCTGATATTGTCACGAATCTAAACAATTATCGTGATGCCGGGCATTACAGCCCGGCGATCAGTGATTATTTGGTATATTGTTTTCGGGAAGGCACGCATTTGCTGACGGTGGAGAATTATGAGGGGGAGTTGCGGAAGTTGGTTGAGTTGGTTGAGGGGTTTGATTATAGTGCATATTATCAATAATGATCAATTAACCGCCCTCCAAATGCTTTGGTTTTAGCTATTTTACTTAATCCTCACAAACTCCTCATCACTATCCACATACTGACCAAAGAAAGCATAAATCTCACTATTGACATCAAAATCGACAACCAGCCATTCCTTCATTTCAGGTACAAAAATATAAACTTCTTCATAGTCCTGATATTCATCCCAGAAACTAGCCATATCATGCTCCGGATTCACAAAGGATGCGCCTAAGTTATCACGCATAAATAGAAGGTGGACGGTATCGCCCCATAAAACCATCGCCCCATCCGGTATCGCAGCGTAGGTACTGAGGGTGGTATCTTTTACCTGACGATATCCGGCCGTCCCTTGCAAACGTGGGGTGATGACAAGCATCATCAAAAGAAAACCGGATAAGCAAATCACGGGAATGGCTTTTCCACTGAAATGGATTAGGAAGCTTTTTACTTTTTCGTTTTGTGTAAGCAAGCCAATAAAACCAATAAACAGCATGGCACTGCCGGAAAACAGTAAGCGGAAATCAAAATCATCAAAATGGGAAGCCAGTCGCATGATAATGATTGCGACCCAATAAATGATTCCGATGACGATAAAACAAAGGGGAGTGATGATGTTTTTATCACGCGCGATAATACCTTTTTTGGATTTGGAAATCGCATAGATAAAAAATCCGATTAAGCCAAACCATAAAAGCAAAGCAAGTCTCGCTGGACCGATGGCAAAAAAGGTATCAAAGACATAATCCATTTCAATCATCATTGCCCGATATAAATCTAATAATAATTCTCGCATCGGGCCGGCCGGAACCCTTTCGATTCCGGTCATATATCCGGTCATTTTTTGATTCATCAATAAATATGATAGGATGAAAACTCCGGATACAATCCCTGATATGGTAAGATAGATGACACGCCTTCCAGCAATTTTGCATTTATGTCTGATTGCTGAATATGAATTGCCTAGCCATAATAAACCAATCACAGAAAGCGCAAAAGCACCGATGTAGCGAGATAAAAAGAGCAGCAATACAGCCAGCGTAAGTTTGACATAATGGGAAGCTTTGACGTTATCGCAGGCAACAATATCGGCGACCCAAAATGTGAGCAAAACCATTGCTAGTAGAAAAACTGTTTCGCTCCAAGTATAAAAGAAAATATAGCGGAAGCCGACATTTAGCATCACAAAAGCATATGCCCATGCAGTTCGCCCAAAATGCTTATAAAGCATCAACCCAATAATCCAAACGATGATGATGGATAAGATTTTTGATGCCAGATAAATTTCTGCCCGCGTGATAAAGGCGACGATAGCAATCAGTGCCGGATAACCAATCGGCCAAATCGCAAACCAATCGGGATAAACGTGGAAGCCGTTGCCGCGCAGAATCTCCCGCGCCGCCAGTAGGTACTGGGCACTGTCGGGGCTGATATACGATAAGTCAAAATAGGCACGGCTCAAGATACTGATTGTTACACATACCATGATGGCGATCAGCATCATGTTTTCGGTGATAAAATTAGAAATTTCTTTTCCAAAAATCAAAATTTTTCTATGCATTTTTATACCCATCTCCACCTTCGGCGGACTCTATAATCAATTTTTAACTTCGTTTAGACGTTGAAAGTGCTTTTCTTTCATATTCACTGAATCGTACTTCAGTAAAACCTCGTCAGAAAAACTTCTTAGCCACCGATAAAATCCCTTGTTTCCATGGAACCCGATGGGAAACACCGGATGCATTTTTGAAATTTTCCTGATTTTCCAGATACCATTCATAATTGCGCAGCAAAGCATCTTGATTCGAATAAAGCGGTTTCCAACCTAAAACATTCTTTGCTTTATCAATCGAAACAAAAGAATCTTCGGCCGCAGTTTCATAAATCCATTTATATAGCGGTGAAAGCTTCAAAGCTTCCAAAATCCGCAGCGTTAAGATAATCGGCTTTTTGGGAAAGCCCTTGATTTTTTTGCCAAAACCGGCCTTATCTAACACAGCTTGCCAATCTTCGCGCATGGTCGCAAACTCTTCTGCCCCCACATTGAAGACATCATTCACAACATCATCAGGCAGTGTCGCACATAAATAAATCGCGGTGCATAAATCATAAACATCTAAGAGCTGATAACGATTTTTGCCGTTGCCAATCATCGGAAAACCGCGGCCATCCTGCGCCCAGTCATAAAGCAAGACAAATGCGCCGAGCCGTTCCGGACCAATAAAGGATTTTGGCCGGATAATCGGGACGATCATTCCTTCTTCACGGAATTTGGCACAAACCTTTTCGGCTTCTATTTTGGCAATGCCATAAGGGCCGACTCCGACCAGCTTGTCCCCTTCGACGAGTGGATGGTGATCGGGAATGCCATAAACGGCGGTGGATGATATTTGAATGACACGCTTGATACCATTTTTTTGGGCGGCAATTAAGACATTATGGCTGCCATCAATATCAGTCGTATGAATATCTTCGGGGGAATAAAGCGGTAGTGCGGCGGCACTATGGACGACGATATCACTGCCGGCCATTGCTTCGGTCATAAAATCAAGGTCGCGGATATCACTCTTTTTTCCGTCATAAATAGTGACACGATCGTCATTTTTCTCCGGGTACGCAAAATCTTCCTCGAAGTCATAGGAAACAACGGTATGTCCTGCTTCTAATAGGTAGCGGATTAAATTGATGCCCAGAAACCCGGCTCCGCCGGTTATAAAATACTTTGCCACGCTAAACTCCTTTCATATAAAGCAACATCATGCTTGAGATACCAAAAATCAATAAAGCCAATAGCAATCCTCTGTTTCCCAAGATCGTCCCAATGGGATCTCCATGTGCTTGTTTATCATGGATAATCATTAAATATTTGCAAACAATATAAATGATCAAAGGCACAGTATAAATCATCAGGGCATGATTTGAAAGAGCCCATAATGCATAGAAAACAATCGAAAGACCGGCACAGACGAAAATAATCCCGTTCATAAATCCGACATCATAACTTGATAAAACCGCTCTTGTTGCGTTTGTGTCATGGACTTTAATGATTTCGCCCCGCCTTTTTCCAAAAGCCATAAATAAGGAAACCGAAACAATCGTTAAAAATAACCACTCGGAAACAGGACTTTCACTTGCGGCGGCTCCGGCATAAATCCGCAGAACAAATCCGGCGGCAATGGCAAAGCAGTCAATGAGCGGTTGGTGCTTTAAGATAAATGAATAGGCGAAATTAAGCAACGCATATGACGCGATAAATATAAAAGTCAGATAGCTGTTGAATCCAAAAATGGATAAGAAAAAACCAAGGACGGACAAAATAACCGCAGCGGCGATTGCTCCTTTGATACTTAATTGTCCGGCAGCAATTGGGCGTTTGCATTTGACGAGGTGTTGTCTGTCTTTTTCAACATCCGCAATGTCATTGATGATATAGATTACCGAAGAGATAAGACAAAAAGAAACAAAACATTGGATCGTCAAAAAAAGTAAGTTGGGTTTGGTTAAATTATGGGCATAAAGAAGCGGAACAAAGACCAGAATATTTTTAAGCCAATGCTTGGGTCGGACTAAATTGATATATGATTTTATTTGTGGGTCTTTTGTGCTCATATCGTACCAATTTTACACTGACGTGCCCAAAAAAGCAAGCAATTAGATAGAGAATCATTTGTGTTTTGTCGATAATTGTGTTAAAATCTAGCATGAAAGTGCGATAAATTGCAATAAGGAGACTTACTTGAAATCGAAGATACCCTTTATGGCCGGAACGTTATTATGTTTTGCCATGATATTTTTATATAATTACTTCACTCCTCATTTTTCGGATGACTTAACCATCCTTTTAAAAGTCCAAGGCAAGAATTCGCTTTTTGATTTGATGAAGATGGCTTATCAAGTTTATCTCGATTATAACCCCCGCATCATCGGACATTTTAGTACCTATTTGGCCGCAAACATGAGTAAATCTCTATTCAATATCCTAAACAGTTTCTTTTTTGTGTTACTGATTTACTTTATCTATTACATCACGTTTGGTTTTAAAAAACGGTATAATATTTTTTTGTTTTTATTTTCGCTTTTCTTTTTCTGGCGTTATGCCGTAGAATTTGGCGATACGATGCTTTGGCTTTCCGGAGCCACAAGCTATTTATGGCCGATGACGATTATGCTTGCTTTTATCACCTTTTATCGGCAGATACTTAAGAGCGATAAACCATATCAAAATAATTTCCTATATGCAGGCCTATTTATTCTGGCGGTCTTTGCCGGCTGGTGTAATGAAAATACATCCGGAGGAACCATTCTGTTAATTCTCATTTTTACAGCGTTTAAAGTGATTGAACTTAAAAAAGAACAGAAAAAACTGCTGCGCCCGGAACTTTTCATTGCCCCTGTTGGCGTGATACTTGGTTTTATTGGCTTACTATCTTCCCCGGGTGCTTATAAGAGAATGGGATATTTTGATGAGGAATACACCGGAATGGTGGGCTTGTTTTCGCGTTTATATAAATGCATTGTTTCGATGCAGGACTTATTTTTTGAATTATTCATAATATTGATCATCACTACGATCTTTTTAGTGGTGGTGAAAAAGAAATGGCAGCCGGTTTGGGAACAGGTAATTCCGTTCCTTGTCGCCGGTATTGCCACATGCCTTGCATTGGTTTTGATCCCGGCTCCAACGGCCAGAGCCTATTTCGGGGCAGGCGTTTTTCTAGTGATTGCTTGCTTACAGAGTTTTGCGTTGCTGTTTGATCAGAGTGATCATCAGAAGTCATTGAGCTATATCATATTTGCTTCTCTTGGATTATGGCTCTTTTTTGACTATCAAGCGAATCTGGTGAATCTGGCGCGGATCAATCGGGAGGAAAATGAGCGGGTTGCGATTATATCCGAAGCAATCCTAAACGGTGAAAAAGCGGCGGTGGTACCGCAATACCGGGATGCTTTTAAAAATCGCTATAGCAGCATCCATCGAAGTGATATGACCGAGGACCCGGAATATTGGATTAATCAGTATTATCGAAATTTTTATGACATTGACATTGTCATTGCTCTCCCACGGGAAGCATGGGATGAAAACAATAAGATGAGGTGATTCATGGGTGAAATCTCAGGGTTTTTTAAGGAAGCAAGCAGCTTAGAAGCGTCTGGCGAGCAATGGGAATCGTCCCCAAGCGGGCGTTTCTTGTTGATGTTTCATGGCGCAATCTATCACGCTTCTGATACAGAAGTCCTTTTGGAAGCGATTGAGAGATATGGCTTGAAGGAAGCGTTAAAGGCAAGGAAAGGGATGTTCGCTTTGGCTCTTTATGATAAGCAGGAGCAGACTTTATTTTTGGCGAGGGACCGCGTAGGTGAAAAGCCGCTTTTCTATGGCTTTGTGGACAAAGTTTTTGTATTTGCTTCCGATCTTCGTATAATTGCCGCATCGGAAAACTTTTGTAATCCAATTTACACCGATGTTCTTTCCCTTTACTTTATTCACGGGTATATTCCGGCTCCCTATTCTATTTATCGGGATATTTATAAGCTGGAAGCAGGGACGATTCTTGAAATAAAAGCCCCATTCAAAGGATACAGTACGTATCCATATTGGTCGATGAAGGAGGCGGCTTTATATGGTCAGAGTCATCTATTCAAAGGAAGCCGCATCGAAGCCGCTGATGAATTAGAAAGGTTAATAAAAAAGGCCATTCGTGAGCAGGTGGTGGCTGACGTACCGGTGGGTGCTTTCCTGTCCGCCGGAATCGACTCAAGTACGATCACCGCCCTAATGCAAGCCGAATTGACCGAATCGGTCAAAAGCTTTACAATCGGATTACCGGAAGGTGCAAATGATGAAGCAGTCCATGCCAAAAAAATTGCTGCCCATCTTGGCCTGGATCATACGGAGCATTATATCAGCGAGCAGGATGTCAAGGAGATTATCCCCCTGCTGAGCAGTATGTACGGTGAGCCTTTTGCCGATTCATCACAGATACCAACGTATTTGGTCAGTAAAATTACCAGTGAACATGTTGACATTGCCCTTGGCGGTGACGCCGGAGACGAGCTTTTTTGTGGCTACAACTCATATCGGTCAGTTGAACGGGCGTATCGCAAGCTAAAGCGAATTCCTTATTGGGTCCGCTATCCTGTAAGCCGGTTGCTATTAAACGGCCCGATTCCTTTAAGCAAAAATAATGAAATCCGCGCGAATTTGCTTCCCCTCAACAGTGCCGCGGAACTTTATGTAAGTTCATTGGAGTATAGCCCGATTCTTCGTAAAATTTGTTTGACTGATGTTGATATTCCATATAAATATAATGAGCTGAATCCTCATTTTCTATCTGAGCCAAACCATCAGCTCATGTTAATGGATATGCTCATGTATACCCCGGATGATATTCTGGTAAAAGTTGAACGCTCAGCAGCAGCGGTGGGACTTCAGATAAGAACGCCGATGTTGGATAAAGATGTGATTGAATTTGCTTGGAGCTTGCCAATTGCGTATAAACGCAATGAAGAAATGGGGAAACTGGTTTTACGTGACGTATTGTATCGCTATGTGCCGCGTGAATTAATGGAACGGCCAAAGCAAGGTTTTAGCGTTCCGATTGAGAAATGGCTGAAAGAACCTGCTTTGCGTTCGTGGGCAGAGCAGCTAATCAGTCGTGAAACCTTATTAAGGCAAGGCATTTTAAATCCGGATGTAGTCCACCAAATCTGGGATGATTTTATCAATCAAAATCATTTTGTCCCGCAAATTTGGCATATTTTAATGTTTCAGAGTTTTATGTTAGAAAAGTGATGAGTAGCATCACCATAAGGAGAATTTCCATGGTAATAGTACAAATGAGTGGCGGCCTTGGCAACCAGATGTTTCAGTACGCCCTGTCGCTTTTGCTGCAAACTAAATTTGCGGATGTCAGGATAGACACGGGCGTGTTTTCCCTGGGTTTTGCCAACCGTCTGGCGCCGGACAGCGAAAAAAACCGCGGTTATAACGCGCGGTATCATTTGCACCGCTATTACCTCGGCGCGGTTTTCGCCGCCGCCGCCGCCGAGGGGGATATCTCCGACTTAAAACAAAAGACCCTAAGCGGGTTTATCTGGCGAAACAGATATTTGCATTACGCCCTGAGCCGGATAGGATGCCGCGACAGGCGCGTTACCTTAGAGAAAAATATGCCCGTCGGGAGAATACTCGACCTGACGGCGTTTTCTGACGAGGCGTATTATTCCGGTTACTGGCAGTTTTTTTCTCTTTACGAGGGAA
>Ga0082212_10011019_pt1 | contig 11498 bp, 11 predicted proteins | sample TergutNt197P3_FD_71548 | JGI IMG/M metagenome (GOLD analysis project Ga0082212, IMG submission 71548) | Neocapritermes taracua P3 segment gut microbial communities from Petit-Saut dam, French Guiana - Nt197 P3 | ecosystem: Host-associated > Arthropoda: Insects > Digestive system > Gut ... | reverse complement strand
TGCTGCGAGATCATGCGTGAGGACGGCACCATGATGCGGACGCCGGAGCTGATGGAGCTTGCAAAGAAGTGGGGGATAAAGTTCATAACCATAAAAGACCTGCAGACCTATCGCAAGATAAACGACAACTTGGTCGAATGCGTTGCCGTTGCAAGCCTTCCGACGAAATACGGGGAATTTGCAGCACACTGCTACATCAACAAGATGAGCGGGGAGCACCATGTGGCGCTGGTAAAGGGCGAAATCGGGGACGGGAAGGATCTGCTCTGCCGCGTCCATTCCGAATGCTTGACCGGCGACGCCTTCGGCTCTGCCCGATGCGACTGTGGGCAGCAGTTCGCTGCCGCTATGACCCAGATAGAGCAGGAAGGCCGGGGGGTGCTCCTGTACATGCGCCAAGAGGGGCGGGGCATCGGGCTTGTAAACAAACTTCGCGCCTACGAACTGCAGGATCGCGGCATGGACACCGTTGAAGCCAACAAGGCGCTTGGTTTTGAGGACGACTTGAGAGAATACTACATCGGGGCGCAGATTTTGCGCCACCTAGGGGTCAAGGAACTGAACCTCCTGACAAACAACCCGCAAAAGGTCTACGGCCTTGCTGATTTCGGCATGGAGATCAAAAACCGCATCCCCATACAGATGGACGCAACGCCTTACGATCTGTTCTACCTGAAAACGAAAAAAGAAAAAATGGGGCACATATTGTCTTATTGAACGAATTCATATTATAATTACGAGGAGGATTAACATGAGGATTTTTGAAGGGAAACTAGTGTCAAAGGAAATCAGGGTGGGGATAATAGCCACGCGTTTCAACGAATTCATAACGTCAAAGCTGCTTGACGGAGCACTTGACTGCTTGAAGCGCCATGGCGTCAGCGAGGAATCGATAGACTTGGCATGGGTGCCGGGCGCTTTCGAAATCCCGCTGATCGCTTCCAAAATGGCAGGCAGCGGACAGTACGACGCAGTTATCTGCCTTGGTGCAGTAATACGGGGCAGCACTTCCCATTACGACTATGTCTGCAACGAGGTGTCAAAAGGGATAGCCAGCGTGTCGCTGTCCAGTGGGCTGCCTGTCATATTTGGAGTGCTGACGACGGAAAACATCGAGCAGGCCATAGAGCGGGCGGGGGCAAAATCGGGGAACAAGGGGTACGACTCCGCAATGGCTGCACTTGAGATGGTGAACCTTTTGAGGGAAATGAAAGGGGCAAAAAATTAATGGACGATGTATATATTACTAGCTTGCACATTGGAAAGGTTAGGCATCTTGAGGGTGTCCACATTGAATTGTCTGAAAAAGAACGCAAACACCTAATTCTTACAGGGAAAAACGGTAGCGGCAAGACCAGTTTGCTTGAGGCGATACGGGATGATGTGGCAAGTACCCAAAAAGAGCTGTATACGCTTGATATAGCTCAGTTAAGCCGAAGCACGTTGACAAGCATTGAGATTTGTTATTCGACTATGTATAAATATTTACCTCACTCAAGTGATGTAATTTTTGCGTACATTCCAGCAGAACGCAGCAAACTTGAACCTCCCAAATCCATTGAACCTGTGAACATTCAAGGAAAGAACATAATAACGCGAAACGCAAGCAGGGAATTTTTGAAATACATCCTCAGCTTGGATTATAGGCGTTATGGGGCGATAAGCGACAAAAACAAGGAGCTTGAAGAGAATTTAGAAAAATGGTTTGATAATTTTATTAAAGCACTGCGCAATATCTACCAGTGTGCAGAATTGGAACTGCAGCGCGATACCAAGAACTATGCGTTTTTAATCAAAATGCCGGATCGCGAACCATTTGCCTTGAACGAGATGGCAGCAGGCTATGCCGCTTTTTTGGATATTTTTGTGGAGATATTGATGCGTTTTGAAGGTGACGATGCAGTAGTGAACTACGAAAAACCAGCGATTGTGCTGATAGATGAAGTTGAAACCCATCTGCATGTGGAACTGCAGAAACGTGCCCTGCCATTTTTGACACAAATGTTCCCAAATGTTCAATTCGTTGTTTCTACACATTCCCCGTTCGTGATGTCATCACTGGAGAACGCCGTCGTATACGATTTAGAAAAGAAGGAATACCTTGAGAACTTTAATCTAACATAAATCTAATATTGTCAAAAAACATTCAACAAAAAAAGTCAAAAATGAGTTTATTTTTTCCCCAAAGTATGATATAATCCGTATATGTTTTTTACTGTCATGAGGTATTGAAATGAAAGTAGTTATCCTTGCCGGTGGAATGGGTACGCGTATATCTGAAGAGTCGCATCTGCGTCCGAAGCCGATGATCGAAATCGGCGGCATGCCAATTTTGTGGCATATTCTGAAAATATACTCTTTCTTTGGATTCAACGAGTTTATAATATGTTGTGGTTACAAAGGCTACATTATCAAGGAGTACTTCGCAGACTATTACTTACACCGGTCAGACATAACATTTGACTTTTCAGCAGAGAACAAGATGATTGTGCACTGCAACGTGGCAGAGCCGTGGAAAGTGACGCTGGTAGACACCGGGCTTAGCACTCAGACCGGCGGCAGGATAAAGCGCATCAGGCCGTATACCGGAAACGACACTTTTATGATGACCTACGGCGACGGCGTCAGCGACATTAATGTCTACGACTTGCTCAAACAGCACAAAAAATCCAGGGCGGCGGCGACGCTTACAGCGGTTCAACCCAGTGGGCGCTACGGAGTTCTGGAACTTGACGAAGACAAGAACCGTGTCGTCGGTTTCCGTGAAAAGGCGCAGGAAGACGCAAACTGGATCAACGCAGGCTTCATGGTGCTTGAGCCTGAGGTGTTCGACTATCTTGACGGCGACAGCTCCATATTCGAGCGCTCGCCTCTGGAAAAACTCACCATTGAAAAGAAACTGGGCGTATACAAGCACTACGGGTACTGGCAATGCATGGATACACAGAGGGACAAGTCAGCGCTGGAAGCCCTTTGGAACAATGGGGACGCACCTTGGAAACTGTGGTGAAGGTGATGAAGGAGGGCGTTGCAATTTAGGAATGCATGTGATAACATCTATGACAAAGGAGGTATTGTCATGGAAGTGAAAGAAACAGCAGCGAGTTACGTTTACACGTACAAAGACTATGAAAACAGCAGCGACGACGAGCGTTTTGAGGTCATAGACGGCGTTATATACATGATGTCGCCGCCGTCGCAGGCGCATCAGGAAGTCTGTGGTGAAATCTACAGGCAGCTTGCCAATTTTATGAGAGGTAAACCATGCAAAGTGTTTATAGCACCATTCGGTGTGCGCTTGAATGCCGCTGCCAGAGACAACACGATAGTCGAACCGGATTTGCTCATCGTTTGCGACAGATCCAAGCTCGACGGCAAGGCCTGCGTTGGTGCTCCGGACATGGTGGTAGAAGTGCTGTCGCCGTCAACCGCAGGCAAGGATCGAGTATTAAAATTCAACAAATACCTGCAGGCAGGTGTCCGGGAATACTGGATCATCGACCCAGACAGCAAAACATTAGGCGTCCATATTTTAAAGAACGGCGAATATGTTACTACCGCTTACGGTGATGAGGACACAGTGCCCGTGCATGTGCTCGACGGCTGCCTGGTGGACATGAAGGACGTGTTTGACTACTAGGGGGAGGCAGAGCCATAGAAATGAAAGAAACAGCAGAAAGTAACATTTACACATACAAGGACTATGAAAACAGAGGCGACGACGAGCGTTTTGAGATCATAGACGGAGTCAAATACATGATGGCACTGCCGTCGCGGGTGCATCAGGAAATCTGCGGTGAAATCTACAGGCAGCTTGCCAATTTTTTGAGAGGTAAACCATGCAAAGTGTTTATAGCACCATTCGGTGTGCGCCTGAATACCGCTGCCAGATGTGAAACCGTAGTGGAGCCCGATATCGTGGTGGTCTGTGACAAGTCGAAACTGGATGATAAAGGCTGCAACGGTGCCCCGGACATGGTGGTAGAGATACTGTCGCCGTCAACCGTCGGCAAGGACAGGGTATTAAAATTCAACAAATACCTGCAGGCGGGAGTCCGTGAATACTGGATCATTGACCCAGACAGCAAAACATTAGGGGTCCATGTCTTAAAGAACGGCGAGTATGTAATTACCGCTTACGGTGATGAGGACACAGTGCCCGTGCACGTGCTCGACGGCTGCATGGTAGACATGAAGGACGTGTTTGAGTATTAACGTAATGTTCAGCTGATTGTAATGCTGTGATGCCAATGAAGGGACATGGAATTTGGGGAAAAACAAAAAACCAGCCCGAAAAAAACCACAGGGCAAAAAAACCGAACATGTTATAAACAGTGCATCAACCGACACAGGCTATTTTAGCTGCGCATTGCTGAATGCCTTGGCAGTGAATTTCAATGGGCGGATTGATACAGGCGAAAAACGCGTCAGGTCGTGCTGTGAACCCGTAGAAGATGTTCCGGCAGTCGGGTTTGGCGAAACAGGCAAAGAAACCATTGAAAGCTTCATACAGTTGCGCAACAACGTAATTTCTGAAAGCGCGTTGCCGGCATCAGGACGCACGTTTTCAAATGGATGCGTGAAATGTGCAAACTACCAGCAAAAAAACTGGCAAAACGACAACCTTATCCACTATGTCAACTTATCCATGTACCCGGCGCCGTGCCAGTGCAGGTGCATATACTGCGGAGTATACAAAAATGACGGCGAGAAATTCAGCAACCCGGTTGTTCGCAACAGTTACGAAAAAATGTTTGGCGCCATAGAGTACGCACAAAAAAGCGGCTTGATAACGCCGGACGCCACATGGCAGGTTTCCAGCGGCGAGATTACCATACATCCATACAAGGACAGGATTTTCAGCATTGTAAAAAACCAGACGGCTGTGTTTTACACGAACTGCTTCAAGTACGATGAGCAGATCGGAGAGAATTTGTCAGCCAACTCCCGTTCAGCCATCAACCTTTCAATCGATTCAGGCACACCTAATACATGGCGCAAAATCAAGGGCTTTGACAATTTTGACGAAGTAACTGACAATCTTGTGAAATACTACAAAAGCAGTGCGCGAGCCGGGCAAATAACTCTGAAATACATTGTCCTTCCTGATATAAACGACAACTACGAGGATTTTGCCTCGGTTATTGAAATAATGAAGACTCTGAAGGTCAAACACCTGACCTTGGCGCGGGATGGGAGAACCAAATACAGCGAAACGCCAGAGGACAGCGAAAAACTGGCCGGTGCAGCAGGCTACTTGCTTGCCATGCTGCATACGAACCAGCTGACTTATGACATGTTTACGTTTTCCCCCATTGAACGAGAAAAAGCGCTCCTGTTTGCTAAAAAACTGGTCAGTACTGGAGAGGTGCAATGACAGAACCCAAGACACCGGAGAATGGGATGCCTGTTTTGATGGATGTTCACGGTTCATGCGTGAGCCGTAACATTTTTAGGCATGACAAATTTGGCGAAGTGGAAGTTGGGCAGAATTTCAGCCGAAACAATATTGTGTCGTGCATGATGCCGCCGGTTGAACTGCAAATTCCTCGCACGGAATTGCACTATCGCAGCGATTACGCCTATCGGTGTGTGGAGTACGCACTGAACAAAGAAACTGTACCGCGACTTTTGGATTCAGAAGCCATGTTTTTAGCAGTTGATTTTTTTGACATGTGCCAACATGTCGCAATGGTTGGACATACGACGTGCCAGACGTATGACTACACAATACTGAATGCGCCCACTTTTAAGACTTGTTGGACAGGCAAGCAGATTCATTTTTTCGAAATACCAACTTGCCTCTGGTACAGCTATATCGACCTGTATTGGATGAATATGGCTGCAAAATACCAAAACAACATCATTTTGTCACGGCTTAGTTGCTGTGGGCAGTACTTGACGAAAAATCGAACTGTTGCGCCATTGCCAGAACGAGTCTTGTTCTTTGGCAATGAAAAATACAATGCAGCACTGGCGGAGCTTGAACAGTATGTCATTGACAAATACAATCCATATGTAATAGACGTGTCGAAGTATTTCATATCCGACATTAATTACGAACCGGACGCAACACCTGTGCATTTTGAAGAAAATTATGTGAAATCAGCATGGGACATAATGCATCACATTATACTGAACCGTCCTGATCAACGGTATTTTGATTGCCTGCCATCGTCGGTTACTGTGGATTTACTGGTGCGCAACATACCTGACTCGGATTTTACAAAAATATGGCAAAAGCGCAAAAAACCATTTTCTTCGTTTGCGTTTTTGGATGATGTTTTTCTATGGTTGAATGATAGCGAAGTAATTGGCAACCGCCATTGGATTGCGTCGCTCTACCAATTTTTCGAGGGCATTGGTCTGGACGCTCCGGCTGCCGAACGAATAGAAAAAATACTCAGTTTTACAGACTGGCTTGGAAAAAATGAAGGAGTCAATGAATTTCAGAGAGAAGTTGTGGATGCACTGAAGGCAAAAACGCATTATTTTGAAATGTCCCCTGAAACGCTATTCGCACAATTCCTGTCTGCATTCAATGGGGAGGACTTGCAGTGGATACAGATGCTTAGTTGCCTTCATGTTATGATGCCTGACGACCCACAGGTCGCGAACTTCAGAGAACAGTATAGAAAGTGTGGTATATGAAATGACTTTAACTAGACAACCCCTTGTGAGCATAATCATGCTGACATACAACCGCGAAACCATGGTAAGCCGGGCTATCGAGAGCGTGCTTTCGCAAACCATGCAGGACTTCGAGTTCATCATTGTGAACAACGGCTCCACCGACGGCAGCGGAGAGGTCGCAGATGGTTACGCAAAAAAAGACAGCCGTATCCGGGTAATCCACCGCAAGCGCGGCAACATCGGCAGCGGACGCAACGCAGGGCTTGACGCGGCAGAAGGTGAATACATAGCGTTTATCGACGACGACGACTGGTGCGAGCCGGATTTTCTGGAGTTTTTGCTTAAACTCGCTGTCGAGAATGACGCTGACGTATCGATTTGCGGGGCGACAGACAAGATATTTGACGAAAAGCTGGTCATGACGGCAGAAGAAGCGCTGGTTGAATTGTTTTGGCGAAAGCGGTACAACGTGCAGTTCCCAACAAAGCTGATTCACAGGAAGCTGTTTGACGGCATACGGTTTTCTGACAGCGCAAAATACGACGACATTGAGCTGATGCCCCAAATTCTCGCGCACACAAACCGCACAGCCTATCACGGGCTGCCGAAGTACACATTTTACAGGCATGAAAGCAACAATTCCGCATGGACCACCGACCACAGTTTACTGACAAGTGATACGCTTGACGAATATTTGAAAGCTTACCGCGAACGCACCATATGGCTCTCAGAGCTGTTTCCGGGCAGTGCAGAGGCGTGGCGCTACTTCGAGTGGTCGTTCATGATAAGCATGGTGGAGAAGATAAACAGATTGGAGATTGAAGGCTGCGAAAGGCAGCTTGGAGAAATGGTCCGCGTATTGCAGGCGAACCGCGAGGAGTTCATGGGGGGCAGGTACATACTTGATTTTGAAAGAGAATGGATGGACAGGTATATATGAGAAGCTTTGAAGAAGAATTTGCTGAAATAAAACAGCTCTGTGAAAGCGATGAATCAAATCGTGAAATCGAAAGAACAAGAAGGCTGTTATCGAATAAGCCGCTCGTTTTGTACGGTGCAGGTGCAGTTGGCGTTGAGATTGCCGGTGTATTCAAGCATTACGGGTTGAATGTCATATGTTTTTGCGATACGCATAAAACAGGCGTTCAAAGGGAAACGGGCCTAACGATAATTGCGCCGCAAACATTGAAACAAAAATATTTTGATGCTGTCATCATTATTTCATCTATCTATTTCGTCGAAGAAATCAAGACGAACTTGGATGCACTTGGCATACTTGCGGAACGCATCATAGCAGATGTGTTTTTCAATCTGCACAAGTTGTCGCCAAAAGACTTAGAACCGCATTTTGCTGGATATGCGCGTTCATATGACTTGTTTCAAGACGACCAGTCAAAGCAAATTTTGCTTGAAAGAATAAAATGCTACTTGACGCCGTCGCCAATTATTGCTCCGTATGTTTCATCGGTTGTTTCGCCCCTTTGTGACCAGTATTTTGATGCTGACATTGTTCGTTTGTCTAGCAGCGAAGTTTTTGTTGACGGCGGAATGTACATCGGCGATACGGCGGATCAGTTCCTAAAACGCGCAAGCGGCCGGTACAGGCATTATTACGGATTTGAGCCGGACAAAGCCAACTACAGCGCGGCTGTTGAATATTTGGCTGGAAAGCGCGATGTAACAACAATCGAGAAAGGTTTATGGAATCATGAAACATCCCTGCCTTTCAGCGCGAGCTTAGGAAGCAGTTCTGCTTTAGGCGATTCGGGAAGCGATCTAATATCCGTAACAGCCCTTGACACGTACTTTTCTGACAAGCCTCCGCCCACTTTTATAAAGATGGACATCGAAGGCGCCGAGTTGATGGCGCTGAAAGGTGCTGAAAACATCATTCGAAGCCACAAGCCCAAACTTGCGATTTCTGCATACCACAAACCCGAGGATGTTTACACATTGCCAATGCTTATAAGAAGCTATCGCAACGATTATAAATTTTATTTGCGGCATTACACTAACTCCCTCAACGAAACAGTGCTTTACGCTGTATAAAAAAGCAGTAGAGGTTCCATATGGCATGTATCAAACCATCGTACAATACTGAACGCATTCTTTTAGGCGAGCGATTGCCGCTTGAAGCACCGTTTTCGATTATCCTGGACACGAGCAGCCGATGCAATTTTAAATGCAGCTATTGTTACCGTTCAGGAAAAAAGGACGAAAACTGGGGTTATGCCGCTGATAACAAGAACATGGATATTGGGACTTTCAATTTGGTTGTAAAGCAATTGAAAGAGTTTCCGCGAAAACTAAAATCAGTGTCGCTTTCTGGGCATGGGGAGCCGTTGTGCAATCCTTGGCTAGCAGACATGGCGCGGCAGCTGGAAGAATCAGGCACTACCGAAAATATTGAGATGCATACAAACGCATCCTTGTTAACTGAATTAAACATTAAGGACATTGCCAGTGCTGGATTCACGCGAATTGTCATTTCCGTTCAGGGGTTGGATGCCGATACTTATGACCGAGTTTGCGGAGTTAAGATAGATTGGGGGCGTTTCTATAACAACTTAAAATTGCTTTATGAAAACAAATCTGAAAAACTGACAATACATGTCAAAATCACAGATGTCGCATTGGGTCAAGACAAATACAGAGAGAATGAAGGAAAATTCTATAATCTGTTCGAGTGTGTTGCCGATTTCATATTTGTGGAAAAAACCGTTCCGCTTTGGAGAAATGTCGATGTCGGACAGGATGCAGGCACAACGAAATTCGGAAATGATTTCAGCTATGTAAAATACTGTCCGCTTTTGTTTTACAAGATGATGGTTGCGCCAGACGGCACTATCTATCCTTGCACCGGGCTTCCACCGCCCATTAGCATTGGCAACGTCGTCAACATGACTCTGTTCGAAGCTTGGAACAGCAGCAAGCGGCAAAATTTCCTTAAAGAGCACCTGCGCTTGTCACGTCACAGCCATGGATTCTGCAATGGGTGCTTTGTGCCGGCAAATAGCATTATGTCGCATGAAGATGTAATCGACCCATACAAGGACGCGATACTGGGGCGATTGGAGGGTCAACTTGATGTTAAAAGAAAAAATTAATTTTGCATGGCCAGTAACATCTGAAAATTCAACAATACTAAAGCAATTCTTGTCTGAAACACTGAGAATAAAGGAAATCCTGAAGGGAAAAAGAATTGTAATTTTCGGCGCGGGCATCAGAGGCTGTTGCCTGCTTGCGATTTTGCAAAAGCAAGGGTATGACAGTTTTATTTTCTGCGACAACAACACTGAAAAGCAGGGGAATCTCATAGGCAGATACGATATTGTTTCAATTGAAACAGTGCTTGATTTTCCTGGAGAACAAGTCTTCCTCATTTCTCCGGAAGACGGCTCAAGAATTAACAGGCAACTGGAGGAAGCTGGGCTCAGAGAGAACGAAGATTGGTTTTCATTCAGTTTGTCGGCTTACGACAGTTATGTTGCGGAGTACATTCGCCCAATCAAAGACTACCTGTTAGTTATGGGAGACTGTGCGTTCACGCACATTTCGCTTGATGATGACAATACGGATTCGTTGGGAAGCATGATCAGAGATAGAGTTGGCTCAGAACGTTGCAAACTATTAGATATGCACGGCATGGGTCAGCAGGCGTATTATCATATTGCGAGATCCCTTATTGACAGAGGTGAACGCCCAACGATGTTCCTTCTGCTGCTTATGATAGAGACAATGGCTGCAAAAGTGCCGATAATGCCGCGTACTCAGCATCCGTCATTAATTAAAGCAGTTGTAGCTGTTTCAGGGAACTCGCGACAGGATTTTCTTGACTATGCCGAAATCGCACAAGAACGGTTTGACCGCTTCCAAACTGAAGCCTTTGCGGCTTATGACAGCAGCCTCGGTCAGGAAAGCGAAAAGCTATATATGAATATCAACTATTTGTTCAATTTTCGCGAAAACTCGGAAGGTGTCACCTATATAAAAAAAACAATTGAAATGATGAATGAAGAAGGTATTCCGGTTGTGCTTTACGTGCCGCCAGTGAATTTTTTCCAAGGCGAGAGGTTGTTCGGAGCTGATTTTAAAAACCGGTATGAAACGAATTTTAAAAAGTTGTATTCAGCCCTAAATGCAGACGGATTGAAATACGAAGTTGTCGATGCGAGCTATCTGCTGGCATTGGATGATTTTGCTGCGCCAAACACGATAGACGAAACGTGCAAATACAGTGGAAGAATCAAATTGATGAAATTTCTTGGCGAATTTGAGCCGTTACGCCAAATTTTCAAACCTAAAGCTTGAAAGCCAGGGAGGTTCAGCAGGTGATAAACAATGTAACTGATTATTTAAAAACCACAGCAGGGCGTTACCCCGACAAGGTTGCGTTTTGCGACGAAGACAAGCAGATAACCTTTTCGGAGCTTGAGAAAAGCGTCGGCTTGCTGGCATGCAGAATAAATAATAAATTGCACGGGAAGATAAAACAGCCGATAGGTGTTTATTTGCCCAAGAATGTTGATTGCATTACAGCTTTTTTGGCGGTGGCGAACAGCGGCAATTTTTACACACCCCTTGATGTGTCAATGCCCGAGGCGCGGTTAAAAAAAGTTATCGATGTGCTCAATCCCTCCCTGATTGTAACGGACAGTGAAAACACAGACTTGTTAAAACCGTTGTCCCTTGACAGCATAACGCTAAACGAAACCACAGAAGGTGTTGACTATGTTTTGCTGAACCGTATTTCACGCGCAATTATCGATACGGACGTTTTATATGTCATGTTCACATCCGGATCAACCGGCGAACCAAAAGGCGTCATCATTAGCCATCGTGCAGTTATTGACTATATGGAATGG
>Ga0082212_10011018_pt1 | contig 11498 bp, 6 predicted proteins | sample TergutNt197P3_FD_71548 | JGI IMG/M metagenome (GOLD analysis project Ga0082212, IMG submission 71548) | Neocapritermes taracua P3 segment gut microbial communities from Petit-Saut dam, French Guiana - Nt197 P3 | ecosystem: Host-associated > Arthropoda: Insects > Digestive system > Gut ... | reverse complement strand
ATAACATTCTTTTTCCTCTTATTACGCGCTTGACTACATCTTCATTAACTATTTCATTACATCGTACAATAATATAATTGTGAGCCTCCTTAAGAAATTCATTTTCCTGTATTTTGGTTTTGATTTGTTCTTCTTCTCCCTGCAATAAGAGCAAGCGAGGGTGCGGTTGTGTGATGATTATGCTTTCTTTCGTTTGCGCGCACACTATCGTTGAGAAATTTATGAGCATTACTCCGATCATCAATTTAACTATTTTCATCTGCATATTATTTGTTCTCTGTTTATTTCCAGTTATTTAACGATTGAACTTGGTAATTTATATTTTTATATTCTTCTTCAGGAATTAAAAACACAGTAATATTTGCATTTTCTGATGGCTCTAACTTACATGTAAATCCGAACAAAACGGTACCCGGATTGGGAGCATCGAACGGATTTGGAGGGTCAGTCGACCATGTTTGTAATTCAACTTCTTTCCCTATGACTTTTACAATCATTTTTTCTCCATTCAAAGTAAGCTCTGCCGTATTCTTATCAATAATTTTGGGAATAGCGGGAGTTAGCATCGCCCACCGGATGGGATTGGTTTTGTCGATATTCGTAATTTCATCCCGTACAATCACATAGCGATTTTCTACAATGGCTACTCCTCTTTCGTAGTTTTCTACAAGTCCTTCATTTACGGATGTAAGATCGGATGTGGCAAAAATAAAATCCTTTGTATCGCCGTAACTGTCAATCTTAGCATAAGCCGTTACTCGTTGAAGGGAGTCGGAGAAAATAATCAGGTTATGTATTCTGTTTCCAAAACGGAAAGCATCCCACCGGGAGGAATTTTGCGTCCGGTTCGACAGGGTTATACCATGTCTTTCGAGCGAATAATATTCCTGCAGACCGGCATCTTTTGCCCATTGATTGGCTCCGCGATACATCACAAAACTTCCTACATCCATGTGTGCGTGATTGGTGGCGCTGCTTCCGCCTTTTAATCCTGCGAAAATTTCATCCTTTCCTTCCCAGTGATTTCTCAATAGGGCAACAGGCGTTTTTCCCTGTCCCACATACAATCTTTGGGTGGGCGGTTGCGGATTTTTCATGGTTTCGGTTGACGCCCAAAGTATAAAAGAGGGAAGGAAGCGAACGGATAATGCTCTTTCTGTCATTCCGTTCTTTTTCATATAGTTGTATTTTTGTAATTCGCCCCAAACCAAATTGGAGTCATTGGCTCTCTTGGCGAACCAAAACATGGGGAATGACATGGTAACCTGACCGCAATCGGAATAAGCAAAACAACCCAGGTCTTGTGTGGTCATATTCAAAATGTATTCGCCGGTTTTCATAAATCCCTTGTTGTCTGTCATGCCGAAAGAAGAGCCTACACATTTCTCCAAAGCATCTATCAGCATTACATTGAAAGCGGTGCCATAACTCCAGTAAGTATATCCTTCGGGATAATTTCCGTCGGGCAAATATTCGTGCATACCCGCATCGCGCACTAATTCCACCGACCGGCGTATTATCCTTGCCGAGAGTTCGGGGTTGTGGTCGTATGTAACAATCGCTCCGAACGCCATGCCGGTATTGCAAACCTGATTCCAGTTGTTTGTCTTTTTCAGCCAGCTGTAATTTTCCCTGTCGGTAGCAGTTTCGGGCATTGATTCGTTCAGTCCCTTTTTTACGATTGTCTTCCGTACCGTCTCTTTCGTCGAATCTGAAATATACGGATACAGCCAGTCATAGCCTATTGAAAGGGCAAGCGTCATTTCGGCGACGTCAAGAAAATGAGACGGATTCCAATCCGTGAAACCGCATACATTAACCATTTCCTTTTCGGCTCGCGCGGCGTAGCGGTCTTCGCCGGTCATGCGCCATGCGTAGGACAGATAATAGATGCGTTCCAGAGCCTTTCTGGATACCGTCAGCATCCGCCGTCCGGTAATTATGCGTTCCAGCAATGGTTCATCCATTATTTCGTTGCACCGCGCAACGATGTAATCGTGAATCTCTTTAAGAAATTCACTTTCGCGTATCTTTGCCTTAATCTGTTCTTCCTCGCCCTGAAATAGAAGCAGGCGGGGATGGGGCTGCGCGATGCTGATATTGGGCTGCCCGTTTGAAGTTTGCGCAACCGCGGGAGCAAAAACTAATAACAGTAATACCGAAATAATTGAAAATTGAAAATTGAAAATTGAAAATGCGAAGTCCCTGCGGGACTGCGATACTTCCTCACTACACGGGAGGCTTTGGACGGGGCTTGTCGGATTGTGTAACATGATTGAACATTCTTAATGGAACATTGATGTCTTTTCGTAAGGCTTTTCGGGTAAAAAAACGGCATCCCAAAGATTACTAAGGGATGCCGTTACAATTCATAAATTTACTGTTACGAAATTAATCATAAACTCCTGTCGCGAGTAGGATCGCCTGCGGTATCCTTTCCGGCAAAGTTCGCATCCTTTATGCTGAAATTAAATCCTGCAGGATAGGTAAACAAGGCGGCTGCATCGCCTTCGTAAGGTATAAGGTCGTCTATTGGACGACTGTCCAAAACAAAGTCATTCGTATAGTAACTGTCGGCTGAAGTTACAGTTCCGGCTGTTCTTATCCCCTGAACAAGCACTGGCTTGGTTTTTGAAAACAAACATTTGGAAAAATCAACATCTGCGGGCGTATTATTTAAACGGAATATGGGTTGAGCCTCGCCCAAATCATAAAATGTGCAGGATTCAACGGTTACTTCCATATTATCGGTGCAGGAATCCCATCTGATTATTCCAACCCCAAGAGCGGCAAACGTACTGTTTTTAAGGACAAGTTTACCAATCGGAGTATTATTTGTTGAATTAAATAAAAGACCTGCGCAGTTTTTCACAATACAATTGTCAACGACAACCTCGTCAATACTGTTTCCATCATTGCTTACCCGCAAAATTGGAGTTCTGGTATAACCGCTAAATGTGCAATTTTTGAATGAAATTATTCCAACATCAATTGGATCAGGGTTATCGGCAGAAGCAGCATCTACATTGAACAAATCCTGATTTCCACCATCACCGTTAAAATCAATTCTTTCAAAATGAATTTTGTCGATTTTTTCATTACCGGCAAATATTTTTCCTCCGCCAGTGAACGTAATTTCAGTGCGACCTGATGCTCCATTGATAGTAATACTCTTTGTCAGTCTAAGTCCTGCCATCGTGTATTCGTCTCCTTCAAGGTTAATAGTCTGACCATCATGAGCAAAATCATTGAATATTCTTCTCACATCGCTACCTGCCACCCATGCCGGCACGTCAATTTCATCATCAGGTATAACCGTCGTTTTGAACGTAACGGTATTGAATGCGTCATCCTCAAAGTATATCGTTGCTCTGTAATACTTTTCAGGTTCCAATCCTGAAACGACAAGTTCGAGATTCTCAATAGCGTCTTCGCCTAATTTGACGCCTTTTACTAATTCTCCGCCATCAGCTTCTTTTATTGCGATGCTGTCCACGTCAAATCCATTTTTCCATGTCAACTTTGCATTCATATACCAAATATCTTCGTCGGCGACTTGGTTCAAAATTCCGGGAGGAAGTACCGTTACCTGACAGTCTCCCGATGCCTGACCGCCGCCCGGCGTTGATACGGAAACGGTAATGGTGACCGGAGCATCGCTTTTGGCTACGCCGGTTACTTCGCCCGTACTCACGTTCACCGAGGCAATACCTGAGTTGGAAGAGCCCCATGAAATAGACGGTCTGGTAGCGTTGGAGGGTAAATAAACTGCTTTAAGCTGCAGTTTTGCATCCTCTTCAACCTCAAATTCTCCACCGCCTTCAACCTCAATGGTTACGCTCACTACATCAATTATGGTTTCTGTAACCTCAACTTCGCAATGAGCCTTAAAACCGCCATCATCCGTGGTAACGGTAACGGTGGATGTGCCCACGCGCAAAGCTGTTACTACACCGTCGCTTACCGAAACGGAGTTGCCTGCCGATACTGCCCAGCTTACTTTTTTGTTTTCGGCATTTGTTGGCTCAACGGTTGCCGTCAGTGTTGCATGACCATACTCCGTGTCATTCAGTACAAGACCAAGCGTTTCCCTGTCAAGTTTTACTCCCGTTACAGAAACAGCCTTGTCATCTTCCTTGTTGCAGGCTGCGGTGAAAACAACAGCAGCTGCCATCAAATAAAATACTACTTTCTTCATGTTCTTTTAATTTTTGGTTTTTGTTTAAAATTACTGATTAAAATTTATAATTAATTTAGATAATGAATACAAATTTATTTAGTTCACAGTCAGCCGTTTCATGCTTATTACGGCGGTGCCGGCAGTTCCTGCGCCGGAAGTAACGCTGTTCACATAGATAAACGCCCTGTATTTTCCGTTTTGTGTTTCGACCCACATACCGCCTTCTGCTCTCATATCAATTGCATAATTGGGCATACCGGTAAAGTTCAGCGTTTCAAAATCAATATCGTCCACGTATATTCCCCATTGCGACGTAGCGGGCTGTCCGGGAATATCGAACAGTTGTCTGTCGCGCAGTTCGTTTGTTTTCCTGATGCGCGTGCTGCTGTTGGCGCCGGACGGGACAGGAAATCCGTCGGGCTGATACTTCGCGTCGGCAGCGGGCAAATAGCGCGGGTCTGCCGCAGGCGATACGAAAGCATGGTCGAAAGTGATTCCCCAGCCGGAATATCGCCGGTAAAGGTATATCAAATCTATTTTTGACGGATTTGCGGCGGCTTCCGTTGCGTCGTACACAGCCATATCCTCTATCGAAATAAAACAGTCGGTTGCATTCAGGCGCAAGTCGTGTTTAATATCCATTTTTGAAATGGTGTAGGGTCCCATTTTGTACGATACTGTTTCGCCGTTGCTGGCTGTGGCGGTGAAAATGAAACTCGCCTCCCCGCCCTTTGCCTCTTGTGGAATCCTGTAATAATAGCGGAGTGCGGCGGCGCATGTGTCGAGCAGGGAAAAATTCACGGTTGTTTTTGCGCCGTTATTTTCCGACTGTTCGCCCACGGTAACAAATCCGTCGGGATTGTACGAGCGGTGTTCCAGCCATGTTTCGGCGCCGCCGGCAATAGAGGCTTCCACCGAAGCGGAAATAATTATTCCTTTCGCTTGCGGCAACGCCATTGCATATATAAACTCAATATCCATCCCTGCTATATTGGGTCCCAGCGAACGTTTCATGCAATCGTTTTTCAGGATTTTGCCCGTTGGACCTTCTGTTTTTATTTCGTCATTGCAGGCAGCAACGGAAAACAGAAACAGGAGAAGGAGAAGCCTCGCCCCCTGACCTCTGAAACTTATATTTTGCGGTATTATCATATCATTAACCATTTATCATTAAGCATTAATTCGGCTGCTGAACCGTGATGTATATTGTATAGGTTTTACGCACTTTCCGGCTACCCGAAATTACCGTATATCTTTTAGGATTTGCCAGGTCGGAAAAATCTGTCAAACCGGTAATTTTAGGCTCAAGCAGGGCGTCGGTTACTAAATTGAACACCGGATAGAGGTTTTTCAAATCTGTTCCGAAATAGACCTCTACGTCAATTCTCGGTCTTGATTTACCGTTGTCTTCCAAGCCTTCGGTATCCTCTTCCACAACCAACGGCACATCTACCGCTACGTTGCGCCTGTCAACCCCGCTCAGCGAAAAGGAACTTACATAACATTCGTCTCTTTCCGTTATCAGCAAGCCGTCGCTGTCTATCGGATAATCCCTGCAACCTGCAGTTACAAGCAGCACCAGCAAAAGAATCCTCACCCCCGACCCCTCTCCAAAAGAGAGGGGAGAAATGAAACGTTTAAAACTTATATTGTGCATATCATTAACCATTTATCATTAACCATTAACCATTATAACCAGGGTGTATTTTGTGTTAAGTTTGGATTTCTGTCGCGTTCTTTCTGCGGTATCCTGCAAATATAATTTTGCCGGTATCTTAGTTCGCTCATATTGTGGAAAAAACGCTGTTCATTTTCGCCTCGCGTATCCTTTCCGTATTCGCCCGGAGTGTTGGGTTCGCCCCATATTTCCGTTATTTTTCGCCATCTGCGGATATCGAAACCGCGCTGTCCTTCCGCAAGCAATTCTATAATCCGTTCCTGTTCAATGGCTTTGAAAAAAGCATCCGAATCGGCTGTTTTATCGCCGGTCAACGCCGGAAGACCGCCACGCGCACGAATCCTGTTTACCAGATCTATCGCCGTCGCCTGCGGACCGTTCAGTTCGTTGTCGGCTTCGGCATACATCAAATAAACGTCGGCAAGCCGGATTACAGGCCAGTTGTAGGAACCTTCGTTGCGGTAGATATAATCGCTCTCGTCGCGCACAAACTTGCGAAAAGCATAGCCCGACCTTGTCTGATTGGTTGGAGTTCCATTTGTTGTCAAGCCAACGTGCCAGTCGGTAAGCCATGGGGAATAAGTACCCGCATCTACCATACCCTGCGTAATTAGCGTATTGCTTATGTAGTATATCCACGGCGCATATCCCGATGCCGGTCCCCTGTCGTAAAAACCCATATTCACTTCAAAATCCCACAATATTGACCCTTTCATGCGATAGTCGCGGTCTCTGTAACTTTCGGGATTTCGTGCCGAGCCGGGCGTTGTAAATACAACATTGTTAGCAGGATGATTCAGGTCTGTTGGACGCGGATATGCCATTGGAACCAACGGAGGGGCATAATCGCCTGTGGTTGTCAGCTGGTAGCGGTCGGCAATTTCGTAGCGCGGCATCACGCCCGACTGCGAGTTCTGGTGCCCGCGACCGGCAAACAGGCGCATCAGCTGCTCGCCCTGATACCTGTATTGCGCCGAAGGACCGCCGTGCGTAAACACAAATATAAATTCATTGTCGCCGTTGGCTTTGGGCGTAAACAGGTAATAATAGTTCGGCAATACATCCGCCCTGCCCATTTCGCCCCAGTCGCCCGGAGCGCCGCCACGGTATAATTGCAGTCCGTAAGCCGGATTTTCTATCACATCAATAAAATCGTCTGCTGCGGCTTTAAAAGCTTTCGTCGCTCCGTCAGCCGACGGTTTGAAACCTTCCAGTTCGGGCCATCCGTTTTTGTTCCACGACGCCCAGTACAAATTCGTTTTTCCGCGAAACGAGAGCGCTGCCGCTCTTGTAGCGCGTCCCCACTCGGATATTGGTCGCCTGTCGGGTAATTTTCCGGCAGCGTAGGTAAAATCTTCAATAATATGCTCATACACTTCGCCGATAGGCATACGTGAAACGTTGAATGCTTCCTCGGGATTTTTTATCGTTTCATCGAAATAGGGCACGTCGCCCCACATTGAAATCAGTTTGAAATAGCACATTCCGCGCAGTAAACGCGCTTCGCCCATGATGGTTTCAAGTTTGGGAATATCGGTTTCCTTTGCGTTTTCCAACATTTCCCTAACGTTGTCAATAACATAATTTGCACGATGAATGCCGCCATACAAAAATGTGTACATATAGTTGAAATTGCCGTAACTGTCGGGCGTCCAGCTACCGTCGGAGTAAGCCGCTCCTTCAAACAGATTTTCGGCAAAAGAGATACCCGAGCTATAGTCGGCGTATGTTTGGCGAACGCGCGTAAATTCGCCGTGACCGTCGAAAAGATAGTCGCGGTTGAAGCAACCCTTGATGGCGGCATAAACGCCATGCAAGCCGTTTTCCGCATCTGCAACGGTATTCCAGTAAACGCCGGAACTCAACTGGGTTGGATGTTCCTGTTTTAGCAAATCCTTAACGCACGAAACCGGCAATACAACTATCGCTAACGTACACCAGACCAACAAATATTTTACTGCCTCTTTCATTCTTAATTCTTAATTCTTAATTCTTAATTAAAATTTCACATTTATTCCCACCGAAAACGATTTTACCAACGGATAGGCATTTTGCGGGTCTCCCCCACTGTTTCCCCTTCCTCCGCGTTCGGGGTCAAGCCCTCTGAATTTGGTGATTGTGAACACGTTTTCGGCAGTACCGTAAATACGTACATTCTCTATTTTCACTGCGTCTAACCATTTTTTCGGCAACGAATATCCCAATTGTATGTTTTTCAACCTGATATATGCCATATTATCCAGCCAGTAAGTTGTTTCAGCGCGGGAATTTGCGCCGTTTATACGGGGCCATTCGCCGTCGCGGTTGTCCCACGACCACATTTTATACCAGTGATCCCATGTGGATGCGAAAGTATTTCTGCCGGGTTCGGAATTGTAATCGGTGATCCAAAAGTCTTTACGTCCGGCTGCTCCGGTAAACATCACGGCAATGTCAATACCTTTCCACGAGGCGGAGGCGTTGAGTCCGAAATTGGCTGTAGGTCTGTTTCGCTGATAATCGGGATATGCAACCTTGTCGTTACCATCTACTTTGCCATCTCCGTTCAAATCCTGTCTTATTAGGTCGCCCGGCGCAATGTTGCCCTGGGAAGGCGCGTCGTATATCTCCTGCCATGTTTGCGCTATTCCGTCGTCATGCCATGTGTAAAGGAATCTGTAGGGCATATCTACATATATCCACCCCTTGTCTAAAATATCGTTCCATTTTTCAAGTACGGTGCGGTTGTAAGCCGCGTTCAGGTTTACCGAATACGCGAATCCTCCCTTTTTTTCGCGCCATGTAATATTTGCTTCTATTCCGCGATTGCGCATTTTGCCTATGTTTGCGCGTGGCGGCGAGTATGCTCCCGTCAAATGGTCGGAAAGTTGCGAACGCTGAATCATCCCTGTGGTCAATTTGTTGTAATAATCCAGTTCGGCTGTCAAACGGTTGGCGAAAAAACCCAAATCCAACCCGAAGTTCATCACTGCGGTGCTTTCCCAGCTCAAATCCTCGTTTACCATCAGTTCGTTCACATAGCCTTCTTTCAAAGTCCCGCCAATCACATATTGCAGCGAAGCGAGCGTTGCCTTTTGTTCATAACGTCCCACAGCGCTGTTATTTCCCAGCGAGCCGTAAGAAGCCCGTAATTTGCCGTTTGTGAGCCATCCGCCTGTCAATGGCTTCATAAATTCTTCTTCCGTAAACCGCCACCCCACGGCAGCCGACGGAAAACGCCCCCATTGATGACCGGGCAGAAACTTTGAAGACGCATCGTACCGAATACTGACTTCAAGCAGATACCTGTCGAAACCGGTATAGTTGATACGTCCTATAACCGAACGCAGCCCTTCGGATTCCGACCGTCCGTTAAGATTTTGCCGCGAGTCGGGCACGGCGGCGTCAAGTTCATGCAAGGTTGGATAAAAGCGGTTGTAGCGGGTTGAATATTGCCACCGCTGATACCAGTATTCTTCGCTGTATGCCGCCATCACGCTGATATTGTGGTTTGAGGCAACGGTTACATCGTAGTTCAATCTGCCCTGCGACTGTGTTTTATAGCCGGTAGCAGTCCAGTTCTGCACCGGAGCGTCGTCCTGTACATATACGTCGGGCTGAAATCTTTCGGTTTGGAAATTATACTTGCCTGCGGGTATGTCGGCACGCCAGCGGAACTGGTTGTAATAGTTTATGGAATATTCAACATGCGCCGTCAAACCTTTCAAAAAAGTCCATTCAAAATACATCATTGGCATTACTTCCTGCCGGTTTTGCCGGTTTCTCATGTTAATCATCTCCACGTATGGATTATATACCTGATTGCCTTCGTTGCGAGCCATATATCCTCCGAAATATCCGGTTACAGGGTCGTAGGGCGTGATGCCGGCAACGGCTCTCCAAAGATTGTTGTTTTCGCCTTCGCCGGAGGTAAACCCGTCGTCGCGGTAGTATTGATATTTTGTCCAGTTGCCGCTGAAACGAACGCCCAGATTCATGTTGTCCTTTACCTTGTAATCATAGTTGAAACGCGCGGTGTAGCGGGTATAGTCATTCTTTATCTGCAATCCCTTTTCGTCCATTATTCCTACCGATGCAAAGAAATTTGACTTGTCGCTGCTTCCGGTAGCCGAAATATTGTAGTTCTGCACTTTCGACGTGCGCAATACGATGTCCCACCAGTCTGTATTCGGATACTTTACAGGGTCTATCATTCCCAGCGCAAACCACTGGTCTATTGTGCCCTTGTCGAATGTTTGAGCGCTTTCGGAATAGCCTACGGCGTCGCTGTTTCGGTGAATGGTCAGTGCGCGGGGATAATCCGCCATGAATTTGTACGCCTTTGTGGGAACGCCCCAGGAAACGGAGCCTGACAGGTTCACCGTTGTTTTATCGGCATTCTTTCCCGTGCGCGTTGTAATCAGTATCACGCCGTTTGCCGCCCGCGATCCCCAGATAGCCGTTGCAGCAGCGTCTTTCAATACCACAATCTCGCTAATGTCGTCCGGCGCTACGTTCAACAACTGCGAAAATTCCTCTTCCGTAGCGGTGGCGAAATCGAAGTTGGCTCCAATTTCCGTTTCCAATGGAATGCCATCCACCACAATCATCGGTTGATTGTTGCCACTAATGGAGGTAATCCCCCGGATACGGATAGACATCCCGCTGCCCGGGTCGCCCGCATTCGCCGTAATATCCACACCCGGCAACCGCCCCTGCAAAGCCTCATCCACAGAGGCAATATTCAAGGTGGCAATATCTTCCGCACTCAACTTGGAGATAGCCATTGACACGTCGCGATCAATGATATCCAAATTGCCGACTTTCTGTTTCGGACGGGCGACTACTACTAATTCCTGCAATGTGCCCTGTTCGTCGAGCGCAATTCTAAAATTGGTGTTGGAACCGATAGCAAGCTCTTTGGGCTTGTAACCCACATAACTAACCGTCAATTTGTTATTCACATTGGAGATGGAGAGGCTGAAATCGCCGTCGAGATTGGTTACCGTCCCTGCAATGATACGGTTATCCCGGTTCATTTCCACCACAGAAGCACCGATAAGAGGCTCCTTGTCGACTGATGAAACTACGTTACCGCGAATCAATATCTTATCCTGGGCAAACACGCTTCCTGTTGCCAGAAACAGCAATAGAACGGAAAAAAGGCAACTTTTTATTGTGTTATTCATACAGTTTATATTAGATTTTTATTTTTGGATTCTACATTTATTCCTCTAACCTGAAAATGAAATAGTTGTTCACTTCGTGCAAAATGGCTTTGCAGGCAATGCGGTTGCTGCGGTAGCTGTTGGGAATGGTAGTCCCTGGCGGCCGGCCCCGTTGCACTGCCACATTCCCCGAAGTTCTGCCTGTAACCAGCGTCGTACTGCCCTGCGTTACGCTTTGGGGAGCAAAACTCAACAGTCCGCTTGCATTTTTGCTTACCTCCATGAGCAAGGTCTGGTTGGTAAGCCCCAAACTTTCGCTATTCACCTTTGCCAGCACGGGAACAAGCGCCTTGTTCAGCTCTCTGGGATTGGCAGGATAGAGATAGCCCTGAATGTTGTCGTCCACAAAAACGCGCCCCTGCAAAATATGCGAATTGATAAAAAAGGCGGCTTTGGCAAACGCTTCCGGATTACCGGGATTCACCTGCGCAAG
>Ga0082212_10011017_pt1 | contig 11499 bp, 5 predicted proteins | sample TergutNt197P3_FD_71548 | JGI IMG/M metagenome (GOLD analysis project Ga0082212, IMG submission 71548) | Neocapritermes taracua P3 segment gut microbial communities from Petit-Saut dam, French Guiana - Nt197 P3 | ecosystem: Host-associated > Arthropoda: Insects > Digestive system > Gut ... | reverse complement strand
GTGTAAATAATAAACGTGCGCCAATGGCGCGCTTCAAATGTAGCGGCGCGATTTATTGCGCCACATTTTATTTATTACACGACCGGCGAGGACGCCGGCGCTCCCATGGCTGGAACTTTTATGTCGTGTGCCCGCGCTGATGGCTTTAATGAAGCCCGGATAATTCCTCTGTTATTATAATAAGTTTTGGAGAAATAATGCTGCAAATCAAGGGGCTGGGCAAGGCATACCGGGGCGAATGGCTTTTTCGTTCGCTCGATTTTCAGATTAACGCCAGCGACCGCATCGGTCTTGTCGGCGATAACGGAACCGGAAAATCGACGCTGATGAAAATGCTTGCCGGGCTTCTGACGGCGGACGAGGGCGAGGCTATCGGGTCTAAAGATCTGACTTTCGGTTATCTCCCGCAGGACGGCCTTTTTGTTCGCGGGCGCTCGCTGATCGATGAGACGCTGACGGTTTTCGAATCGTTAAAGGCAATGGAAGCCGAAATCCGCCGCCTGGAAGAAGAAATAGCACAAAACAACCCGGACGCGCCGGAATATGAAAAAAAGCTGGAACGCTACGCGCTGCTTTCACAGCAGTTTCAATTGAAAGAAGGCTATTCGGTTGAAGCCAAAGCCGGCGCGGTATTGCAGGGCCTCGGTTTTAAGAAGGACGACATGCGGCGTCCCTGCGAGGACTTCAGCGGCGGATGGCAGATGCGCATCGCCCTGGCAAAATTGCTTTTGCAGCAGCCTAACCTGCTTCTTCTTGATGAGCCTACAAACCACCTTGATCTTGAAGCCCGAAACTGGCTGGAAGAGTATCTGCAATCTTATCCGCACGCCGTAATGATGGTATCGCACGATCGATATTTCCTGGACGCTTCCGTCAACCGGATTATGGAGATACGCAATCGTTCCGTGCATTTCTATCATGGAAATCACGCCGCCTTTACGCGCCAGCGCGAGGAACGCATTGCGCAGCTTACGGCGGCATATGAAGCCCAGCAGAAGGAAATCGCCAGGATAAAAGCCTTTGCCGATAGGTTTCGTTACAAGGCGACAAAAGCGGCGCAGGTGCAGAGCCGGCTCAAAGAACTGGAAAGGATGGAACTGGTAGAAATCCCTCCGGACGCAAAACCTATTCATCTAAAATTTCCGGAAGGGCCGCGCACCGGTAGAACCGTTTTGGAATTATCCGGCGTCAGCGCGGGATACGGCGAAACGACTGTCTTCCGCGATCTTAATTTCATCCTTGAAAAAGGCGATCGCATCGCGCTTGTAGGACCGAACGGCGCGGGAAAATCGACGCTGATGAAAATCCTGGCCGGACGCCTGCCGCTCTTTTCAGGAGAACGAAAGGAAGGACACAACGTCGTCGTCTCATATTTTTCGCAGGATCAGGAGGAACTCCTTACTTCGACAAAAACGGTTTGGGATGAAGTTTATTCGGTCGCGCCAAATCACATGATTCCTCAACTGAGAACGATGCTCGGCTGTTTCCTGTTTTCCGGCGACTCTATAGAAAAACCCGTGTCGGTATTAAGCGGCGGCGAACGCAGCCGCCTTGTTTTATGCAAACTCCTTTTCTCTCCGGCAAATTGCCTGCTTCTTGACGAGCCGACAAACCACCTGGACATTAAATCCAAAGATATTCTAATGAACGCGCTCGGCGACTACGGCGGTACGCTGGTTTTTGTCAGCCACGACAGATATTTTCTCGACGGACTGGCGACAAAGGTGCTGGAAATTGGAAATGAAACCGCGGTCGCGCATCCCGGCGGTTACGAAGATTATTTATACAGGAAAGCGGAACAGGAAAAAGCTGCGGCGGAAGCCATTTCCACAAGTATTTCCAGGGCTGAAACCGCTGCGCCCCGGACTACCGCACCGACTACAGAAATTCGCAAAAAGAAAGTGAATCCATACAAAATCAAACTGCTTACGGATCAGATCGAAAAGCTGGAAGGCCGGATTCATTTAAATGAAACGCGCATCGCCGTTTTAAACCAGATGCTGTCATCGGAGGAACTCTACCGTGACCATCAGCTTTTTCGTACGACAATGGACGAGCATGACCGGCTGGAAAAAGATCTGGGCGTCTGCATGGCAGAGTGGGAGCGGTTGAACTTCGATCTGGAAACACTGCGGATAGCGTGAAAAATTTATACGGAAAATATTTACACCATTACGGATCAAATTTTCGCCTGGCATATCCCGTGGCCTTATCTCTGGCGGGACAAATGGTTGTCGGTCTGGCTGACACCATGATGGTCGGGCGCCTGGGAGCAGCGTCGCTGGCGGCAGTATCTCTGGCAAACAATATTTTTGTCATCGGACTGGTTTTCGGCATCGGACTGGCTACAGGGCTAACGCCGCTGGCGGGAAAAGACTATGCCGCGGGCAATAGATTGGCGGCAACCGGATGGTTCAGGAACAGCATTTTTACATTTCCCGCCATTGCCATACTCCAGGCTTTATTAATGGCGCTTGTCGTTTTTTTATTGCCACACATGGGACAGCCCGCGGATGTCGTTCGACTGGCAATACCGTATTACCTTACTCTTGTGGTTTCGCTCCTTCCCTTCATGTTCTTTTTTGTTTTCAAGCAATATGCCGAAGGTCTGGGAAATACGCGTATCGCAATGGTTATTACCATCAGCGTCAACGTCATAAATATTGTTTTGAATTATTTATTAATCTACGGAAAATACGGTTTTCCCGAACTTGGAGCGCTTGGCGCGGGAGTCGCAACTCTTGTCGCGCGCCTGATTATGCCGGTTGTTTTCATCATTGTTTTTCTTAAACAGCCCTTTTTCCGTCCCGACGTTGAAAACTGGCGCAAATGCTCGTTATCAATGAAAGCGGTAAAACGTCTGCTGCGTCTTGGTTTTCCCATAGCGGGACAACTGATTGTCGAAGTTGTAACATGGAGCGTCGGAAGCATTATGATGGGATGGCTTGGCGCGGCGGCGCTTGCGGCGAATCAAATAGTGCTTAGTTTATCATCCCTGACATACATGGTCGCGTCGGGGTTTGCCGCCGCCGCGACTATAAAAGTAAGTCATTTCAGAGGGCAGGGAAAAATAAAGCATGCTAAGAACGCGGCTTATGCGTCGTTGCACCAGGCGCTTGTTTTCATGGGAATCAGCGTCATGGTTTTCATTTTTTTCAGATTCAAAATCCCCGCGTTATTCATCCATGATGAAGAAGTTATAAAAATTGCGGCTATGTTGATGCTGATTGCCGGGCTATACCAGTTTTTTGACGGAATGCAGGTCGTAATGCTTGGCTCTCTGCGCGGATTCGAAGACGCAAAAATACCGATGATTATTTTGACGGTTGTTTATTTTTTCGTGGCGCTTCCCGTCTGTTATATAATGGCGTTTTTCTTTAAGTTTGGAGCGGCAGGAATCTGGATTGGCTATTTGGCCGGATTGTTTTTAGTAAGTACGTTGTTATTATCAAGATTTAGCAGACTAAAGGCAACCTCAGAAAACCCCGAAATAAAGGCTTGCGACCGAGACAAAAGCGGAGTTTACATTAAGTAAATGAGCATTTTGTCGAGGGAGCGTAACGCAGAGTTCGGGGTTTTCTGAGGTTGCCTAAAGGAGTCCTGATGGATTATCGACCCTGGACATGGGAACCGCCGAAAGATTTTAACGAGACGCGAAAGGGCATTTCCCGGCAGGATGCCCACGAAAAGGCGGGCGGCAAGGCTGTTTATACACGCGATGTTTGTCTGCCCGGAATGCTGTATGCCAAGATCCTTACATCGCCTTACGCGAACGCGAAAATCAGGCGTCTTGATACGAGTAAAGCCAAAGCGCTCACGGGCGTCAGAGACATCCTCACATACACGGATCCTGATATCGTAGGCGATAAGGCAAGAGGTTACTGGTACGAAATGTCGGGCAATTACTTTGTTCCAACGCTCCAGGGAACCGGCGATTTTTACAATCATCCAATGGGCGTCGCCGTCGTAGCAGACAACGAAGAAACCTGCGACCGGGCGCTGCGCCTCATTGAAATAGAGTGGGATGAACTGCCCTTTATTCTCGATATGGAACAGTCTGTTAAACCCGACGCCGTTAAAGTCATGCCGGAGATACTCCGTATCAATGCCAAGGCGAAGGAACCCAACACGGTTCTGGCGGACGTAGCGGAATTCGGTGATGTGAATAAAGGATTCGCCGAGGCTGACAGGGTGATTGAATATACGTTCAGGCGCGGCGTTAATTCTTCGGGCGGCGTCGAGCCGGCCGTTTGCGTTGCGCAGTGGCGCGGCGATTTTCTCGACATCTGGGCGCATCATCACGACATTCCGCAATGGGCGCTGATTGGTTCAATAAAAACGGACGGCGCAGGCGATTCCGACGATCAGGCGGGGCCGCCTCTTGCCGAATGGTCAAAAATTACGGCTACAATGCAGTACCAGGGAGCGATGTTCGGCGGCTGGTCATGGCTGGGATACTCAGCATGCTTCAACCGTCTCGCGGTTATTCTTGCCCGGCGCGCCGAAGGCCGTCCCGTAAAACTTCTCTATGATGAAAGCAATCACTATGTCCAGGGCGACGACGCGGGAACCTATATCTGTAAAGTCGGCGTAAAAAAGGACGGAACTATTACCGCCTATGATTGGCATGTTATAGGGCCGAGAAACGCCGCCATGGAAAAAACCCACGAGGGAACGAAGATTCCAAACATCCGCGGGTCGCATGAGTGGGGCTTGACAAACAGGGGGCATCTTATCTGTTTCCGGCATGGATCGCATTCCTGCGTACCGCATAACGTCATGTTTGACCGCGTCGCAGCGGAATTGGAAATGGATCCTACAGTTGTGGCTCTGAAAAACGACGGCAGTCTCGGCCGCGACTGGGACTGGATAACGCGCTATCAAAAGGAAAACGGATTTCCGCAGAGATGGAGTCTGAAAGAAGTCATTGATAAAGGAAAGGAAGCTATAGGCTGGGATGGAAAATGGCACGCGCCCGGAGCAAAAAAACTTCCCAATGGAAAAATGCACGGTCTCGGATTTGTGCATTCGCTTGAGTGGACATGGGAAGCCCCGGCGCCGGCCAAGAGCCACGCGGCACTGATGCTGCGCAACGGCATCTGCGCGATTGTGGGTGTGCGCAGCGATATAGGTTCGGATTCGGAATCAGGAGCGCGGCATACGGTAGCCGCCGAACTCGGCCTCAGGTTTGAAGACACCGTAGTTCATGTGCGTCGTTCCGACAACAGCAGTTTTTACATGTGGCAGCCGGGAGGATCGTTTTCAACGTCGTTCATCAATACCCAGTTGGTTATGGCCGCGCGGGAATTGAAACAGAAGCTGCTCGAATACGCCGTCAGGCCGACTCCGCCATACAATACAAGCCATTATTTCAAATCGGTACGGCCGGCTGCGTTTCCCGGCAAAAAGTCTGAAGACATCGACCTGAAAGACAGCGTGTTTTTTGAAAAAGCCAATCCGTCAAACCGCAAGAGTCTGCGGGAAGTGGCTGACATATTCTGGGACGCCGATCCTGCCATATCTCATCCTGTAACCGGAACGGTCGCCGGACTGACAATGGACGGAAAACCAGACGAAAATCTCTATGTAATGTCGCGGCAGGCGCATTTCATTGAGGTTGAGGTCGATACCGAAACTGGGTTTGTCGCCGTTACGAACATTGTCTGCGTCAACGATGTCGGCCATCTTTTCAATCCGCGCGGAGCTGAGGCGCAGCAATACGGGGGCGCCATAATGGGACTTGGGCGAAGCGCTACAGAAGAACATGCCTGGTGTCCGCAAACTGGTGTAATGTTAAACGGCGATCTGATAAACTATCGTATTGGCACAATGAATGACTATCCGGCGACTACGTGCCTGATTAACGAAAGTCATCTTGGTTACGCCGCTTTCGGAGCTTGCGGAATCGGCGAAAATCCGGGCGCGGCGATGTCAGGCGTCACATTGTCGGCAATTTACAACGCCACCGGGAAATGGGTGGATTATCCGACCACGCCCGAAAAAGTTCTTAAAGCTTTAGGGGAAACATAAGGAATCGCTGAGTATTGTAATAACTGTAACAGATGAATGCATCGCGGCAATTTAACCGCTTTTTACATGCTCCCGTAAAGAATATGCAGCTTATACGTCCTATTCGTCAAAGTATGAATACATATATAGCCCGGCAACCTATTTTCGATAGAAAAATCCATGTGAAAGCGTATGAATTGCTGTTTCGAAGCGATGACCGCGCAACACAATTCACGGATATAGATCAGGATCAGGCATCATCCCACGTTGTAATGGAAAGTTTTCACACAATGGGTGTGGAAGTCTTAACCAGCGGCAGGCCTGCGTTTATCAATTTTACTTCAACGCTGCTCCTGGAAAATATCGCCACATTGTTTCCAAAAGACCTGCTGGTTATTGAACTGCTCGAGAATATAGAACCGACGCCCGAAATTATAAGAGCCTGCCATGACCTGTATAAAAAGGGATATGTCCTGGCGCTTGACGATTTCGTCTACCATCCTTCGCTTGAACCGCTGATAAAGCTATGCCAAATCATTAAATTTGATTTTTTGCAGAACACGCCGCAGGAAATAGCAGACATGCTGAAGCATATGGATACAAGGGGCAAGCAACTCCTGGCGGAAAAAATAGAGACAATGGATTGTTTTAATACAGCAGTCAAAATGGGATTTTCCCTGTTTCAGGGTTATTTTTTCAGCAAACCTGTCACGCTGACTTCAAAAAAACTCGTTCCGTTGCAGGAAAATTATATAGCGCTGCTAAAAGAGATACACACAGAGCATGATGTGGATTTTGCAAGGATATCAAGAATCATACATAAAGATGTGGCGCTGTCCTATAAACTGCTGCGCCTGGTTAATTCAGTGTTCTACGGCATGCGCTTTAAAGCGACCGACATAAAGCACGCATTAGCGGTACTTGGCACCCGGGAAATTCGTAAATGGATTTTACTGATGACCATCATGAGGTTAAATTCAAACAAACCGGATGAGATCATAAAAATGTCATTGATCAGAGGGCGTTTTATGGAGCTGATGCATTCTTATTGCCGCAAAAATCTCTCCTTTGAAAATTTGTTTTTAACCGGCCTTTTCTCGATGATAGATGTGTTGGTGGAAAAGCCGATGGAAGACGCATTGACTGACCTTCCGCTTGCCCCGCAGGTTCGTGACGCTCTGGTAAAGCGTAAAGGCACGCTTCATGATTTGTTGAACATGGTCGTATGCCTTGAACGCAGCGAATGGGATGAAGCCGACAAACTTGCGGAGTTATTTAATGTTAATACCGGACAGGTATCCAATATTTATATCAACGCGGTAAAGTGGTGCAACGAAATGCCTTTTTAAGTTTATGGTGAATTTTGTTTCGCACAATAACCACACGGGTTTATGGCGTTTTTAGCTAATGGAAACCTTGTTTTGGTTTTTCCGTTTCTATGGCTGTAAGTCATTTAAAATCAACAAAGTTTATTTCAATTTTTGCCGTTTTGGACGGCAGTGCCTGAAAACCACAGCTGATTTATGCAAAAAATTAACGTTTTCAGATCAAATTGTCTATTCCTTCTTCAAAAGTGCTGCAGGATTTGTTCTCATTGCCTTTATTGATGGAATAAGAATCGCTGCCGAGGTAACGGCCAGAACAAATACCGAAATGATTATCAAGGTAGCAACATCAGTCGGGCTGACTCCGAAAAGATAACTGTTAAGAATACGATTGAACGTCATAAATAAAACAAGACCCAGGATAATACCAACAATAATAAGTACGATTCCACGTCCAAACATCATTATCAATATGTTCTTTGAAGTTGCGCCCATCGCCATACGAATGCCAATATTCCATCTTTGCTGCATTGCAATATAATGAACCAGTCCGTATATGCCGCTCACTGCCATCACCAGCGCTAAAAAGGCGAAAAACAGAAAGCACCCCATATAAAAACGCGCGCGGGCAATACTATGTTCACTAAGCATTTCGTTCTTCGTATGAATTCTGTCAATTGGAAGATCAGGCGCCATTGCTGCAAGAGTTTGCCTCGCAAATGGAATAACATCACGAGGATTTCCCTTGGTTCGAACAAGAAATATGATATTCGGCATGGGAGTACCGGTATTTATTTGCAAGTATAATGTCGGCTCAGGCTCGTTCATGATTCCAGAATAACGGACCTCACCGCAAACGCCTGTTACTTCAAATGGAGCTGGATTACCATCCGAAAATATAAACTTGCCTATTGCTTCCTCTTCCGGCCATAGCTTTTGCGCCAACAGTGCGCTGACCACTGCTGTCTGCTCTACCTTAATATCGTTAAAAGTATTCCCTTTAAGAGGAACACCGGCAACTTCAAAAAAATCGCTTGTTACATGGTTGACCTGCACCGAAAGCCAGTTATCAGCGCCGTTCTGCAACGCTGTTACAGTGTAAATATCGCCAAAGGGAAATATGGATGATGCAGCCGCTGATGATATCGCGGGATTTTGTTTTAGTTGTAACAATAGTTCATCAATAAAAACACTGTTATTTCTATTAATTTTGCGTTCTGCGGCATTCTTTAAAAGTTCAGGATTTGAAACTCTTTTAGCAAAATCCGGGTTTGTAACATATAGAGTCATAAGCTTTTCGTCCCAGCGGACTCCCAAATCTATATTCATGCGATTTTGAAAGCTTTTTACAAGGACGCTTGATCCCGCCAGCAGCATCACGGCCATGGCTATTCCGAAAATTACCAATAATGACCTTGCACGAATGACTTTTCTGATGCTGTTTTCGCTTCCTGTTTCTTTAAGCACATCCAGCAAATTAACTTTACTGTTTCGAAATGCCGGAATAAGACCAAAAATCAGAACACAGCCGATGGTAATGATTCCCGCAAACAGAAGGGTAGACGTATTCATATCGGATTCCAGTATTCCAGACTTGAAACGTTCTACTGGTTTCAGCGCATAGAAAATCTTTACTCCAAATATTGATATAAAAATACCAATAACGCCTCCGGCTAATGCCAGCAACAAAGGTTCCCACAGCATATAGCGCACAATTTGCGCACGCGTTGCGCCCAGTGCGCTGCGCAAGGTGATTTCTTTTGTTTTTGCCAATCCTCGCGCGAGCATCAAACCGGCAATGCCTACACAGGCAATTACCAACAACACCATTACAGCGCCAAGCAGAAGCCAAATATTGCTCTTATCAACCCGTGAACCTTCCGTGGCATATCGTCGAAATTGGTAAGGCGTATTTCCGCCTTCACTCAGTTTTTGCGCCACTTCTAATGATAACCCATCGTTAAGCCGGCCTACGGCTTCCACATTTGTCCATCGTGATGCTAACCTGTTGGTATCTTCATCTAAAACCCAAGGCACCCATATATTAATATCGTTGTCTGGAAAGCCTTTATCCGCAGACATTACGCCGATGATGAAGAAATGCTGCTTATCCAGTATTATGTTTTTTCCTAATATATTTTCATCTGCATTAAAGCGGGTTCTCCAGAAGTTGTATCCCAATATCGCAACTTTCGTCTTGCCGGAACTATCTTCGTCCGACGAGAAATCACGCCCCAAAAAAGGCTGAATTCCCGCCATTCTGAATGTGTTTGCCGTTATAGCATATCCTTTAAGGCGTTCCGGATCACCCATACCGGTCCATACAAAAGACACCTGTTTTGAAGCGCTCAATTCATCCCAAAAACGCTCATCATCTTTCCATTTTATAAAATCTATAATTGACGGCCTAATCGTCGCACCCTGATAATTCGTCTGTCTCACTGATACTAATCGATCTACGTGGTTATAGGAATACGATGGAAAGACAGCGGCGTATAAAACTGAATATACTGTCACGGCTCCGCCTATGCTTACTGCCAGAGTACCAACAATGACAAAACAAAATAAAGGATTTTTACATAGATTACGTATTGTATAACTTAGTTCCGACCAGATGGAATTCATGCTTTAATCCCGCAAAATAGTTTCGTTACTACGGTAGCCGCCTCAAGGCGGCTTACCGTGAACCATCGTTGATGTAAAAGGAAATTTGAAGGAAATTTGGCGGAAAGACAGGGCTATGGCTTGCCCTGTCTTTCGACGAATTTTTCGGAGCGGGCGTTTTACGCGGTTATCGCATGATCTAACCGTACCCGCATCGTATTAACAACAATTAATCAGCATTTCGTTAGTGAATATGAATACGTTACCGCCGCGGCAGAGTTTCATATCCTTCCCACCCTCCTAAATGCCTTCTCAGCGTTGAAAGGTCACGTACCGTGACGGTTCCATCAACGTCAACATCGGCGGCATCTTTGACCATTCCGACACCGGCCCATCCTGCCAGGCCCCGCGTTAGAATCGTCGCATCAAGCATGTTGACATTCCCGTCGCCGTTCACGTCGCCGCTGGCTATAATAACGTCATGCGCTGCGAGAGGGCGTCCGACTTCACTGGCTATGTCCTGCACTTCCCTGAGTAATTCAACATTCGTGGGTTTGCGATCGGGATCGAAATGCAACTCAAGCCCCGTCTTTATGTGTCCGCCGCGCTCAATTGCGTATTTTATGAGCGGGCGCGTATCCAGGCCGCCCTCGCCCCAGATCGATATAAACCAGGGCAGATGACTGTATCCCGCGTCCTCCACCATTTTAAGATAAATATTCAGGCTTTCTATCGTAGGCGGGAGACCGCACGTATTTGCCGGCAGCTTGCATAACGTCCCATAGTCGCCCTGTAAATAAAAATCAAAGTGTGAGACCGGGGTCGTACGTCCCTTACTCATATAGTACAGCGCCGTTCGCAAATAACCCGGCTCATAAATGCCCCAGATGATCTCCATATTGTTTGCGATGCACAAGTCAATTTGTGCGGGGATTGCCGGCAAAGGAACCGTATATGTCGTACCCGTTACGACGCCCTGCGCGTTAACGTCCATGGCCAGATTCGCCGAACCGGGGTCAATCGGGCAAAATTTCACTCTTCCCTGCTGCGCGAGAATCACGACATGCTCGATGCCGGATGCCGTTACAACGCCCGCTCCGTTCACAGTAGCAGTCGTTGTTGAACTGTACCAGGACATGTTGGGGTAGCGTATCAAGGCTTGATTTATCGCGTCCATGTAAGCGTTTGCGGCCTGCTGCCCGCTTGAATACAAAAACATATTTGCGGGATGAATGTGTATCGCGTACGCTCCCGCTTCCCAGCACTCTATCGCATCCGCCGATATTCTAGCGTTTGTGGTAGGTGTGTTGGGGTTGTAAGACGTATCACGGAAACCGTTGAGGTGGGATTCGATGATGACAGGTGTAGTCCACCACTTCGATGCAGGCGGAGGTGTTTGCGCGGAAGCGCTGCCGCCGCCGTATTTTCCCAGCATCCCGGCAGCCGCCACGGCAGCTATACCTGACCGAAGCACGTTTCTGCGGCTCAAAGAACGACCGCTATTGTCGCGGCGAATTTTATTTTCACGCTCGATTATTTCATATTCATTAGTCATGATACA
>Ga0082212_10011016_pt1 | contig 11499 bp, 10 predicted proteins | sample TergutNt197P3_FD_71548 | JGI IMG/M metagenome (GOLD analysis project Ga0082212, IMG submission 71548) | Neocapritermes taracua P3 segment gut microbial communities from Petit-Saut dam, French Guiana - Nt197 P3 | ecosystem: Host-associated > Arthropoda: Insects > Digestive system > Gut ... | reverse complement strand
CTTCCGTTTCCATTTCGAGTACGTCTGCAGTAGCCTTGATTATCTTTCTGATTATCGAAGAATCGTCAACCACAAGCAGTTTCATTAAATCACCGCCTTATAGATTTTGGGTTAATTTTTTATAATAATTTATTTTGTATTTTATGTTTATATTTTATTATAATAAGTCAGGTTTTCATAATGGTTCGGTTTGAATTCGCCGCTGAACAAATCGTACAGGGCGTAATTCCCGGTAAACAATACGCCTTTGTCAGTAAGCGAGTTTCGCATTTTACTTATTATATCTTTTTTTTGTTCGTCTGAAAAATATATCAGTACATATCTGCAAAATATAACGTCGAATATCCCGAATTTGTGATAGTTTTCCTGAAGGTTAAATCTGGTAAAAGATACCGGCTCTATGATTTTCGGGTCGATTACCCACGATATGCCGTCCCTGACAAAATATTTGTTCTTGTAATAATCTCCGAGTCCGCGCATTATGCTTATCGAATCGTACCTGCCCCTTTTGGCTATATCCAGAACCCTGCTCGAAATATCAGTCGCGATAAACTCGAAATTTTTCAAATCAACGCCTTTTGTCTTTTTTATGTTATGCTTTGCAAGATAGTCGTCAACGCACATAACGGTCGAATAAATTTCCTGCCCCGTCGAGACCGCCGCGCTCCAGATTCTTATTTTGTCTTTTTTCCCCGACGCGATTTCTTCAATAAGCCCCGGGAGAATTATCTCCTCTAAAACTTTCCACGGCGAACCGTCCCTGAACCACAGGGTCTCGTTTGTCGTCATGGCGTTTATTATTTTCTGATGCAGAGAGGGGTCTGCGTTTGATTCTATATAATAATAAAACTCGCCGAAAGTGTCTTTGCCGCAGTCAGCCATGAGCCGCGCAAGCCTTGTCTCGATAAGATAAGATTTCTCCGGGGGCACCACTATCCCGCTGCGCTTTATTATATAATCCCTGAAAAGCGCGAATTCGGCATGGCTTATCGAATTGCGGTCAGTCAAAGCCGACCCTAATCCGAATTTTTTTAATTTTTCCAGTTTATCCGCTTTATCCAAATAATCCAATTATATGCTCAACTCTTTTCCTGTTTATCGGGCGGCGTAAAATTAAAATTAAAGCTTTCTATCTCTTTTGCCATCTCGTCAAGCCCGACGATTTTGTCGGCAAGCCCGCTTTCGACGACAGAACGCGGCATACCGTAGACGACGCATGTTTCTTCGCTCTGGGCAAGGCAGAAACAGTCGCGTTTTTCTTTCAGTTTGGCAAGCCCCTGTTGTCCGTCGCTCCCCATTCCCGTCAGGATAACCACGAGCACTCCCATCCCCGTATAAAAATCAGCCACAGACTCAAACAAAGCGTCGGCGGACGGTCTTACCCCGTGAATGGGCGGCGAGCTGTCAAAATAAATCTTGTGCTTGGCGTCGAGTTTCATGTGTATGCCGCCGGGAGCGGCGTAAACTATTCCGGGGACTACGCTTTCCCTGCTTTCGGCGGTCTTTACTTTAAGTTTACAGCCCGAGTTTAAATGATTGGTCATAGTTTCGGTGAAATGCGATGGCATATGCTGAACGATTAAAATCGGCGCGGGGAAATTTTCTTTTAACTGCGACAGTATAGTTTTCAAGGCGAGCGGACCTCCCGTCGAAGCCGCGATTAACACGATTCCGGGATTAAACCTGCTTTTCCTGACGATTTTCTTTTGCCTGTTATCCTGACCGCCGGTATCTGTATTTACGCTGATATTAGCGTTGTTATTGGCGAGGTCAGTATTAGTATTCCGGACGTATGACGACCCGTATTTTCTGTTCTTTTTTCTGTTTTCGTCGTATAATATCTTAAAAATATCAGCAAGCTTGTTTTTTATTACTTCAAGATTTTCGTTATAGCTGTTATATATGGGCTTTATCATGTGGTCTGCCGCGCCTTTTGCCAGAGCTTCGGAAAAAAGTTTACTGTTCGCTATCGCCGGGCGCGCCGTCACTAAAACCAAGGCTTTGGGCACTTCTGTCATGATTTGTTTTAAAAACTTATAAATATCAGCCCCCGGTATTTCCGCGTCGGCGATTATAATATCGTAATTATGCCGTCTTATTTTATCAAAGGCTTCTTCTCCCTGAGAAACGCAGGTTACGTCCGCTTTCGGGTTTACTTCCGACGCAGCCTGCGCGAACATTTTTTTATACACCGACGAGCCGTCGGCTATAAGTATTTTCAGGTTCATGTCGTCCATAATTAATCTATCTTGAATTTTGATATAAATTCCTCCAAATCGCTTGCTGTTTTAAGCAGTTCTTCGCTTGACCGTTTTGTCAGGTCCGCGCTGTCCTGAACGGCTCCGGATTCGTCGTTTATAAGCTGGATATTTTTTGATATATCTATTAACCCCGCCGCCATTTCCTTTGCGGCTCTGTTTATTTCGCTTATGTTATTAGAGGCGCGTTCGGAATTCATTGCTATTTCCTGCGACCCTATAACGAGTTCGGCTGTGGATTTGGCTATTTCGTTAACGCCTTTCGATGATTCGACGACTGTTTTCGTAACTGAAAGCGCGTTTTCCGAAATCCTGTTTATTTCGTCTGTTATTTCGTTCATTCTTCTCGCGGCGGCGGCGGATTCGTCGGCTATCTGGTCGCTGCGTTTGCCCTGCTGGGCTATTTCCTGAGTGAAAGAGTTCATAAATTCGGTCATGCCGTTGATTATGACGACTATCTCGGAGACCGCCCCGACTGCCTCGGGCATGTTTTTCTGCATGTTCTCTATCTGTTCGGCTATCTCGTCGGTTGCGTCGGCGGTCTGTTTTGCTAATTCTTTGACTTCGTTCGCAACTACCATAAAGCCTTTGCCGGCTTCCCCGGCTCCCGCCGCCTCTATGGCGGCATTCAGGGCGAGCATGTTCGTCTGGTCGGCGATGTCGCTTATGACGCTTACTATCTTGCCTATCTGTTTGCTTGCGGTCTCAAGCCGCTGGATTATTACGTTTGTGCCTTTTGCCTTTTCGTCGGCGTCGGACATTTTGTCCATTGCCGTCAGGCTGTGCTCGCTTACAAGCGATATAGATTTATTTATCTCGTCTACGCTGCCCGCAACCCTGTTAAACGCGTCTGAGACAAGATTGACGGAGTTTGACGCGTTCGATATGCTTGTCTGTATGCTGTCAACAAGAGTGCTTGACTGCTGAACCCTCGTGCTTGTTTCTTCCGCGGCGGCGGCGACCGTGCTTATCGTCGAATTTATTTCTTCTATCGAAGAGGCGACTGCCGATATATGCGAGCTTGCGGTAGACAGGGAGTTTGACGACTGAGTCATTCCGGCTGAGAATTCTTCCGTTGCGGTGCTTACTACCGAAGTCTGTTCGCTCAGCCCTTTGCTGTTTGACGCCATATATGAAGATATATCAAGCAAATCCTGCGAGAGTTCGCGTATCTGTTTTATTACCGTTTTCATATTTGTCACGCTTGATTTATTAAAGTCGTTGAGCATATTGCACGAATTAAAAAGCTCTCCTATCTCAGCCCCGTAATTATCGGGGAATCTTAACGAAAAATCGCCTTCAGTAGCTATGTTCATCAGTTCGACGCATTTCATGATTGGCTTGCTTATATGCAAAGAGAAATAAAGCCCGAAACTTATCGCCACGCAGACCCCGGCAACCGAAATTACTATGAGCCAGAAAAGCGTGGTTTTTGAATTTTTTATGGCTTGGGTCGTAAGTTCCCTGCCTTTGTCAAGTTTGAGTTTGCTCATATTTGTCAGGTCGGTCAGGCAGTCCTCAGAAATCGGCGAAAGCGTGCCTTCCAGATAATCAATCGCGGCGAAATGCTTCCCTGTCGCGGCTGTCATATCGCCCGCCGCTTCGTAACTCTTTTCGTCGCGCAGCAAATCAAAAAACTTTTCGACAAGATTGAGATATTCGTTTATCTGCTGCATAAACTCGTCATGCATCGGCTTCACTATATCATAATTTTCTATATAAATTGATTTTTCGTATCCCGTCATTAAAGTTATGGACTCCAGAATATCTTCCCTCATTGTCTGGGCTGATTTGTCAATATCGCCGTCGTATTTTTTCAGAAGTATATTCCGCCCGTCAACTTTTATTTTCTCCATTTTTATCGTGGCTTTGGATACTGCGTCGAGGGGGTCCACTATCATGTTATATATTTCGTCGTTGCGCGTCGAAGTGTCGATAACGTCTATGACCGAAATTACCGATACCGCGAGAACCAACGCGGCAATAAATGCGAAAGCCGCTATGAGTTTCGTTTTTATTTTCATGTCCTTAAAAAAATTTTTCTTCTTCATTCGTCATATCCCTCCCTTTAATATTGTTTTAATATTGCCGGCTCGGCGTAATGCTCGCTTCCGTGTTTGAACCGGTTTATTATCGAATCGACGTTTACAATCCTGTAAAGTTCGCCGTCGGCTTCCGCCATTCCCGACAGGCATATTTCTTCCGAAGTTTCAGAATCCGCGCCGCGCCCTGTTTTTGACGACAGCGGCATTATCCTGTCTTCGCTTATATCTATCAGATTTCCGGGTTTGTCTATCAATAACCCCATCTGGTCGTTTTCTTCGGTAAAAGGCTTGAATATGACCGCGTTTACCGTATGCACCCTTTTTTCCCGTTTTTCGTAATCTATGCCCCGTCCAAGCAGCGCGGCGAGATTTAAGACGGTGACGACGCGCCCTTTGATATTTGCTATCCCGGCAACGGTATCAGGGGCGGTCAGGACGGGCGTAATCGTCATGTTCCCGGCAACTTTCTGCACAAGGGTCACATCGACCGCAAAAAACTCGCCGTCGGCAATAAAACTCAATCCTCTCATAATTTAAGATGCACCACATTTCTTTTAAATATATTCTGTAAAACGGCAACGGCGCGCCGGGGGCTAATGCTTTATATTTTTATGAATCTGTTTATCTTTTTCGATTTCTTCGGTTATCGCCGCGGGATTTAAGAAAATAAGCACTTTTTCGTTGAATACACTCGTCCCGAAAATAAAATCGCTGTAAACCCTGTCCCCATCGAACCTGAAAGTTTCCTCTACTTTGTCAAGCACTTTGCCCACTAAAAGACCAACGGGGGATTCGCTTTTTTTGAGGGTGAGCATATATAATTTTTTATCTGTGTAATCTTGTTTTTTAACCGGGACAAAATCTTCGGGTCTTATAACTCTTATCGTCTCGCCTGCTATGTTTATAAAATTGCCCTCGCCGATTTCCTGAATGTTATCGGGGTCAACAGCCTCGATTCTCGCGATTTCGCAGGTTTCGAGGGCGAAATATTCACTCCCCGAACATTTGAAAATTATCACCTGCTTTTTATCCGCCTCGTCGCGCATGATTTTTTCGGCTGTGTTATTAAACTCGTTTTCTTCGATTGTGGCTTCGATTCCCATGAATTTCATAATGCCCTCGGCATCTAATATCGTGATAGCTTTGCCGTCGCCTAAAACAGTTACGTTTGAATAGCACGGGCAGTTTTTCAGATATGCCGGGAGAGATTTCGCCAAAGTCTCTTCGGTTTCAATGGCTTCGTCTATCAGAAGCGCGAAGTTTTTCCCCGACGCTTTTAAAACAAGGCATTTTACAACGTCTTTTTTCCCGCACTGCGCTAATAAAGTTTTAGCCGACGGCGGGGTTTTCCCGTTGGCTTTCGCTTCGATTTCCTGCATGGTGACTACGGGTACTATCCAGCCGTTGACGCTTAAAACAAGCGACTTGTTCACGCGTTCTATCCGTCTTGACGGCGTATCTTTCCAGATTCTGACTATGCGCTCCACATTTATTTCCGGGACTGCGTACTGTATTGAATCTATATTTACTATAAGCGTGCTTATGACAGATAAAGAAAGCGGCATTTTAAGCCTTACGGTCGTGCCTTTGTCGATTTCTGAATCTATCTCTATAGAGCCGCCCAGTTTTTCTATGTTTGTTTTTACTATATCCATGCCCACGCCCCTGCCGGAAAGATTCGTGACCTGTTTGGCAGTCGATAGTCCCGGCTCGAACATCAAAGCGAAAATCTCTTTTTTCGACATTTTCGAGATTGTTTCTTCGGACACTAACCCTCGCTCTATGCCTTTGGTTTTCAGGGATTCTATGTCAATCCCCGCGCCGTCGTCTATTACTTCTATAATTGCCGCGCCGTCGCGCATGTGCGCGCTGAGCGTGATTTTGCCTTTTAACGGTTTGCCGAGCTGAGAGCGTTTTTCGGCTGATTCAAGCCCGTGGTCCGCCGAGTTTTTGACAAGCTGGGTTATGGGGTCTGCAAGTGAGTCCAGTAAATATTTATCAAGCGTCACGTCGTTGCCGAAAATCTCTATTTCTATATCTTTACCCAGAGCCTTAGCCGTATCTCTGATGATTCTGGGGAATTTGCCGAATATCATGTTTACGGGCTGCATTCTCATGAGCATGACTTTTTCCTGTATTTCGCTTGTGAGCCTGTCCATGTCATGTAAAATAGGCGATATGCCCGCGATTGTTTTTTTGTACGACGACATAGTAGAAATAAGCTGATTTCGGGTAAGAATCATTTCGTTTGCCAAGTCCATAAGCCCGTTGATTGACGAAACGTCGAGACGCAAAGCGAAACTGTTGCCTTTTGCTGAATTTGCCCCGTTTGCCGAACTTATTGAACCTGCCGCCGCCGGAACTGATGATACGGGAGATACCGGGGATTCCGGCGTTGGGTTTTTATCTGTTGTTTGTTTTATATTTTCCGGTTTGTCTGAAATTTCGTCAATAGTTTTTTCAATTTTGTCAATTTTTTCGGAAGTTTCTACAGAATCAATAATCTCAGCAGTAGAATTAAAAAGCTCTTTACCGGACACGAGCCTTATGTTCTTTTTTGGTATTTCTATCGCTATCGAAAACAAGTCAAGTTCCAGAACGCTTGTTATAAGTAAATCCAAGACCGATGTGTCGCGTTTTGCGAGTTCGTCCGTTATTTTTACCGTAAGGGCGAAAGTGTCGTTGTCCCTTATCGAATTTTCGGAATTAAAGTCAACTATCGCCTCGACGATATTCCCTATAGACAATATATTGTCGAGCATTCTTTCGGGATGTTTATAATATTTGTCGAGGCTCCTGTTGAAATTTATATTCACGTAATATATTTTATGTCCGCGTTTGGCGGAGCTTTTAAGCATTTTTTCCGTTTCCCGGTCACGGCAGAAAGCCGGCATTTTATTAAGCTGTTCAGGCGGAGCTTCTTCTTTTTCGGTTACTGAATAATTTTTAAGCAGGTCTAAAATATTCTGGGTGTCGATTTCCTCTTCCGACCTGATATTGTCTATGAGATGTTTCAGGCAGTCCACGCTCTGCAGGACAATATCGGCGATTTCGTCGCTTAAAATCAGGTTGCCTTCTTTAACCTGAGAGAACACGCTTTCGAGTTCGTGGGCGACGCCGACGATTTTTTTAAGCGAAAAAAATCCCGCCGTACCTTTAAGGCTGTGCGCGGTGCGAAAAACGGCGTTTATCAAATCGGGGTCTTCGGAGAGGGCGGGAATATCCAGAAAAGCCGTTTCTATTTTCTCTATATGAGCCCTTGCCTCGGCTTCAAAGTCGTCGAGAAACAATCCGGGTTCGATTTTTTTCATAATTATCCTATCACCAACGTCCTCTTTCGCGTTTCTGAAAATTTCTGAAACATAATAAAATATTATATCATAACAAAAAAGAAATTTCAACATTTTTTTATTAAAAATTTCGTTTAAAATTTTCCGTATATTCTCAAGTATGGTTTCACCATTGTTTTATACATATTTTTCGGAATTTAGTTTTTTTATTTCAGTATTTTAACGGGTTCGCCTTGACAAGGGCATATTTATTTGATAAAATATATTTGTTATTAATTAAATCAGTTAATTATTATTTGGGGGCGATTGTTTTTTTGCTGAATATTCCGTTTGAAAAAAAGCATATTGTCGCAGTATGCGACGAACCGCGCGTTTTAGTGGAAATAAAAATGGGGCTAATGGAATATTTCGACGTCAGCATGGCAGCCGCAAGCCCTGCGGCTATTGCGGCTCTGGAAATGTACAGGGCTGTCGCCGTCGTGGTTTATATCGGCGAAAACCGTGAGAAAGCGTTTGAGGAATTCAGGATAATCTCCGAATTTGTGAAAGACAAAGGCGTGCCTGTTATATTTCTCGCCGAAAATGATAACGAAACCGACGAAACTGACGCCCTTGAAGCGGGAGCGGCGGATTATGTTATACGCAGGCGCGGGTCGTCCGGGGCTTTGATTAACCGGATAAACAAGCGCGTCATGGCATGTGAAAACGAAAAATGGCTCATGGGCGGGGAAAGCCTCCCGCAGGCTGAATCTGTCACGATGGAAGAGGCTTTATCGGGCAAGTCGATTCTCATAGCCGACGATATTGAGTTAAACAAAGAGATAATCGCGGGGATGCTTTCGGGGATTGACGGACTGGACGTGGATTTTGCCGAAAACGGGGACGAAGCGGTAGTAAAATTCAGAGAAGAACCGAAAAGGTACGCGCTTATTTTCATGGACGTTTTAATGCCTGTCATGGACGGGCTTGAGGCGACAAGAACAATCAGGAATCTCAACTGCGAGAACTCGCGCGGGGTGCCGATAATCGCGCTGAGCGCAAGCGTCGAGGAGAGCGAAATAGCGTCGTGCCTTGAATCCGGCATGAACGATTTTATAGAAAAGCCTATGTCTTACGACAGGCTGATTGAAGTGGTAGGCAAATATTGCAGATAATTTAAAGATAAAAAATAAAAAAATTATAAAAATACAAAAAAATCCCTTGACATATAATATAAAATATGATATAATTTTTATTACCTCTATAAACGGGGGTTCTTTTTTGTTTTGCTTTTATATCGCCCTGTATATTTACAGAGGGAGGTACAATACAATCCCCGGAATTATATTCGTTCCGGGATTACAGCCTGATAAACAAAAACGGCTGAATTTTTAAATTAACGGAGGTGCCGATAAAAAATGAGAGTAAGAGTTACGCTCGCATGCACGGAATGCAAACAAAGAAACTACGACACTATGAAAAACAAGAAAAATGACCCAGACAGACTGGAAAAAAACAAACATTGCAAATTCTGCCGCAAACATACCTTGCACAGAGAAACAAAATAATTAATAGTTAACAAGCAGAATGCAGAAATAAAAATGGAGGTAAATGTTATATGGCAGAAAAAACAGTTAAAACCGATAAAAACGGCAAACCAAAAATGAAGCTCGGTGAAAGAATCAAAAAGTTTTTCAGGGACTACAGGAGCGAAATGAAAAAAATCGTCTGGCCCACAAGACCTCAGGTTATCCAGAACACCGGGGTTGTCCTGATTGCTATTGTCTTTATTGCGGCGGTAGTCGGAATTTTGGACCTTGCTTTCGGTACGGGGGTAATAAGCCTTCTCAGCAAAATAAGGGAAGTAATCAGCAAATAAAAAAACAGGGCAAATAATTATTGAAATTTTTGAAGGCGGGATAAAATCATGGATAGAATCATCATGAGCGAAGAAGCAAAATGGTACGTGATACACACATACTCCGGTTATGAAAATAAAGTCATGACAAATCTTGAAAAAATAGTGGAGAACCGCAAACTGGAGCATTTGATTCAGGGCATGAGGATTCCCTCTGAAATGGTTACCGAAACCAGCGGAGAAGATTCGGGAAAGAAAAAAACAAAAGAAGTCGAACGCAAATTATTCCCCAGTTATGTTCTCGTGAAAATGATAATGACCGACGAGAGCTGGCATGTAGTGAGAAATATCAGGGGGGTTACGGCGTTTGTCGGTCCGGGGTCAAAGCCTATCGCGCTGACCGACGAAGAAGTCCAGAAGTTTGAGATAGACGCGGTCTTCGTCAACGAGATAAGTTTCGACGTCGGGGACAGCGTGAAAATCATCGACGGGGCTTTGAGGGATTCTATCGGCGTAGTCGAAGAGATAAGCCCGGACAAAAAGAAAGTCAAACTTATGATTTCAATGTTTGGCAGACAGATGTCAACCGAAGTTGACACATCGACTGTCATGGCAATCAAAGAGTAGAGTGCGGTTTCCATGCCGCACCGCCGCAAAACCAACGTAAAATCATATTTGCGGTCGGGCATGGAAGCCCGACCCTACAGGCAAAAACGTGGGAGGGACAAAATTTTATTTTAATTGTCCCGAAAAATCAACCAAACCACAAACGGAGGTATTATTAACATGGCAAAGAAAATCACAGCGTATGTAAAACTGCAATTACAGGCAGGAAAAGCGACGATGCAGCCCCCCGTAGGACCGGCTTTAGGTCCGTACGGCGTAAACGGCATAAACTTCGTTAAAGAATTCAACGAAAGAACAAAAAACGATATAGGTCTTATTATCCCCGTAGTTATAACTATTTACGCCGACCGTTCGTTTTCGTTTATAACAAAAACCCCGCCCGCTTCGGTCCTGATTAAAAAAGCGTGCAATATCGAAAGCGGTTCGGGCGTGCCCAACAAAGAAAAAGTTTCAAAAATAACCAAAGAACAAATCAAAAAAATCGCTGAACTTAAAAAACCTGATTTGAACTCGGCTACCCTTGAAACGGCTATGTCTATGATTGCGGGAACAGCACGCAGCATGGGCGTGGAAGTTGTTGATTAATTAATATAAATGAAAATGAGGAGGTAATATTAACATGGCTAAAAGAGGAAAAAGGTATCAGGAGCTTGAAAAGCTTATAGATAGAAATAAATTATACGAGCCCGAAGAGGCATTAAACTTGTCGAAAGAGACAGCGAAAGCGAAATTCGACGAAACTATAGAACTGCACTTAAAACTCGGCGTGGATTCAAGACACGCGGACCAGCAGGTAAGAGGCGCGGTCGTTCTGCCTCACGGAACGGGCAAAACCGTACGCACTCTCGTATTTGCCAAAGGCGACAAAGCAAAAGAAGCCGAGGACGCAGGCTCGGACTTTGTCGGGGCTGAAGAACTCGTCGAAAAGATACAGAAAGAAAACTGGTTTGATTACGACGTTATAATCGCAACGCCGGATATGATGGGAGTCATAGGGCGTCTGGGAAGGGTTCTGGGTCCCAAGGGGCTTATGCCGAACCCTAAAGCCGGGACAGTAACGATGGATATAGGCAAAGCCGTTCAGGAAGCTAAAGCCGGTAAAATCGAATACAGGCTCGACAAAACTAATATAATTCACTGCCCGATAGGCAAAGCGTCGTTTGACGGCAATCAGCTTAGGGAAAACTTTGAAACCCTTGTAAGCGCGGTAATAAAAGCGAAACCGGCGGCAGCCAAGGGCACATATATAAGAAGCTGCACAGTAGCGTCGTCAATGGGTCCGGGCATAAAAGTAAACTCGGCAAAACTGAGCTAAATTTATAAAAAATATAAACCGCAGGAGAAATATCCCCTGCGGTTTTTTATTTTTATTATCGCGATTTAATGCTGTTTACAAACATATAATATATCGGAATCGTGATGAACAGCATCCATGCGGGGTG
>Ga0082212_10011015_pt1 | contig 11500 bp, 9 predicted proteins | sample TergutNt197P3_FD_71548 | JGI IMG/M metagenome (GOLD analysis project Ga0082212, IMG submission 71548) | Neocapritermes taracua P3 segment gut microbial communities from Petit-Saut dam, French Guiana - Nt197 P3 | ecosystem: Host-associated > Arthropoda: Insects > Digestive system > Gut ... | reverse complement strand
CTTTCGGCGATCTTTGGGGGCGCTTTGGTAGGATTAGGATTGGGATTGGTGTTTCGTGCCAAAGCCACTTCGGGAGGCACGGATATTGTGGCCATGATCACGAGTAAATACACACGTCTGCCGCTCGGTCAATCGCTAATTTATGTTGATTCGGTTATTGTACTCATCGGTTTGGCTGCTTTCCATGATTGGAAAATTCCGCTGTATTCGTGGCTGGTAATTTTCATCGCAGGTAAAGTCATAGACATGGTGTTGGAAGGGATTAACGTCAACAAGGTGGTCATCATCATATCCGATAAACATGAGGAAATCCGCGAAAAAATTATCTTCAAAATGGAGCGGGGCGGTACTTATTTAAATGCACAGGGAATGTTCAAAGGCGCTGACAAGAAAGTCATCTACACCAACATCAATCGGCGCGAACTGCCTGTTCTGTTGTCATATATCAGCGATATTGACCCCGATGCATTTGTGTCGGTACTTGATGCACACGATGTGTTGGGCGATGGTTTCAAAGCGCTGAAAGAAAAATGATTTCATTTATTCGTTTTCGATTCATCTTTTATCTGGACACTGAAGAAAAACGTTGATCCTTCACCCTGTTTTGAAGTAAACCAGATGCTGCCACCGTTAATTTTCACAAATTCGGCACTCAATACCAAACCCAGTCCTGCGCCGGTTTCGTTGTTAGTCCCGCGTCGGCTTTTGGTTTCCGAAAGTTTGAACAGATTGTCCTGTACTTCCTGAGACATACCTATACCGGTGTCTTTCACAGATATGACCAGCATGTTGTTTTTCAGTTCCGAAGAAAGGGTTACCTCGCCTTCTGCCAAAGTATATTTGATGGCATTTGCGGTCAGATTACGCACGATGACGGTAAACATATCGCGGTCGGCATATACCTGTTGTTGTCCGATACGGTTGTTCAAAACAATATGTTTACTTTCGGCGACGCTCCGTATCGAATCGGTTACTTCTTGACTTGCTCTCTGTGCATCGAAATATGCGGGCGCCGGAACGATGCCCTGCATCTGGCTTTTCGCCCATCGAAGGAGATTGTCAAGTAGTCCGAAAGTGCCATCCACACGGATCGAAATATCTTTCATCAGTTGCGCCTGCATTTCGAGGTCCATCTGGTTATTGTTTACTAAATTCAGTATGGTGATCAGTGAAGCCATGGGACTGCGCAGGTCGTGCGCCACCACAGAGAAAAGTTTGTCTTTCACGCCGTGCAGTTTTTTCATTTCGCGATTTTGCGCTGAAATTTTTTTGTACAGAAATACCGACAAACCAAACAGCGCTAATATCAACGCTAACGTTCCCGACAGTAACCAAATCAGTCTTTTCTGCTTTTGGTGTTCCTGTTGCAGTAATATGTTTTCGTTTTCTTTTTGTTCCAACTCATACCAGTTTCTCATCCGCGCTATATCAGACGATTTCCCGACTTTGGCAATACTGTCGGAAAGATGATGGTATTTTTTGAAATTTTCGAGAGCGCTCCGGTAGTCGCCTTTGTTGGACTCTAATATAGAACGTACACTGTGAATATCGAGTCCTATTCCCTCGTGTTTTATGAGACAATCCTGTCCTTTCTTTAAAAAATATTCCGCTGAATCTGCCTGATGTAACATAGCGTATGCCCGTGCAATGGAAAGATACACATTGGATATAACGATATGTTGTCCGCCAGTTTCGTAAGACTCCAGCGTCCTGTTCAAATATTGTAATGCCTCGCGAAAACGGTTCTGATTGATGTACTTGTATGCAATATCTATGGCTATATAATCAGAATAAATAGTATTCATCTGTATTGATTTCCTGTATAAATCCAAATAATGATCCAGCGCCTCCTGTCCGTCGTTATTAAGATAACGCGCCACAGCAATGAAGTATTGCGCGTATAATTCCAATACATGATCGTCATGTTCAATAGCTATCTCTAACAGTTTGTCGGCATAATACATCATATTATCCATGTCCTCAATAACACCGAACAAAAGCATCAGGTTTTTATAAATTTTGATGAGTTGGTCGTTGTCATTATATTTCATAACCAATTTTTCAGCTTTTTTGTAATGGACATGGGCTAAGTAATGCTGATTTGCCATCAAATAATAATTACCCAGAGTAAAATATGCAAGTCCTTCCTCCGGTTCCAAATCTTTGCTGTTCTGAGCCAAACGGAGCGCTTTCAATGCATATGTCCTATTTTTCATGGTATCAACCAATTTGTAATTATTGGACATAGCAATGTATGCAGTGGTTTCTATTTTTTTAGAACCGATTCTTTGTGCCTGCTTGATAGCTTCCACGGCATACATTCTGCTTTTGGCAGTATCAATACCGGCGTATGCATTAGCAAGATGATTCAGTAATTCGGCTTTTTCCGAACTTTTCAACTTGCCTATTGTCAATACCTGTTCGAGACTGTCAAGACTTGACGCGTGTGCTGCATGATTTACACACAAACAACAAAATAGAATATAAAATATTAATCTTCGAAATCTAACCACTCAATATGAATTATGAAACGATATATTTACAACGCAAAAATACGAAATTATTGTTAAAAAAATACATTTAATGAATAAGTTTTGTATTTTTACAGTTTTATGATCATTAAATAATTCAAAACGTAATGAAATGGAGTAATTTATTGATACCTGTATCCTTTTTCACCTTGCAACTCACGGCGCAGAATTATCCGTCACTCAATAACCAAAAGATAAACGGTTACAAAGGTATCTGGTTTACTTTGGGGCAATTTTCCGAGTATGGCGATAAATATTCCGGAGGTTTGGGGACATACACCGCCAAACATATTCCGTTGGCTATTTACGCTCCCGAAGTACAAAAAACATTTTTTGTATACGGAGGCATTGCCGAAGGCCGCCAATCGAATGCCGATTCGCCCGGATACCAACGAAAAGATTACGGCAATTACCTGCTTTGTATGGCCGGATGTTTCGACCATAAAACACAAACTGTTTCCAGACCGACCGTCGTTCACGACAAAAATGGTGTTTTTGATCCGCATGACAATCCTTCCATCTCTATTGATACCGATGGTTACGTATGGGTTTTCGTGGCCGGAAGAGCGCGACAACGCCCCGGATTGATTTACAAAAGTCGTCAACCGTACAGCATAGATGCCTTTGACCTGATTGTCGAGGACGAAATATGCTATCCGCAACCCAAATACGTCGAAAACAAAGGATTTCTGCTCCTGTTTACAAAATATTTGGGCGTCAGGCTTCTTTATTTCAGCACAAGCCACGACGGACGTACATGGTCAGAACATCAACAGTTGGCGGCTATCAAACGTCCGGAAGATCAAAATGGCGGACATTACCAAATCAGCGGTCAATCGGGTGACAAAATCGTATTTTTCTTCAATTGGCATCCCAATGGCAATGTGGACAAACGCACCAATATCTATTACCTGCAAACTACCGATTTTGGGAAAACATGGACAAAAGTTGATGGAACGCCTGTACAGATTCCGGTTACAGACACGGATTGTTCTGTTTTGATACGTGAATATTTCAGCAAAAACGAAAACGTTTATATTAAAGACGTGGCTTTCGACGAGAATGGATACCCCATGGCGTTGTATGTTTCGGGGAAAGGACATGAACCAGGCCCTACAAACGGATTAAGAGACTGGCAAGTGATCTACTGGAACGGTAAAGAATGGGAAAATCACAGGATTACTACTTCCGACCATAATTACGACACGGGCAGTATCTGGGCTACAGAAAAAAAATGGACTGTGATAGCGCCAACCGAAAACAGCCCGCAAAAATGGGGAGGCGGAGGCGAACTGGTGATGTGGGAAAGCACAGATAAAGGCAAAACGTGGGAAAAAATAAAACAAATCACAAAAGACAGTCCACGCAATCACAATTACGTCCGCAAAGTAGTCAACGGAGCAGACCCGTTTCTTTATTTTTGGGCGGATGGCAATCCCGACAAGCCGAGTATATCCCTTATGTACTTCGGTGACAGCAAAGGCAATGTATGGCAACTGCCATACAACATGGATCAAGAAGCTCAAAAACTATCATCTCGATGAAAAAACTACTGTTATTTATCTTTCTTTGTATTCCTTTATTGGTTTTAGCGCAACAGGAAGACAGTATTTCTCTGCATCAATATATTTCGCAGGACAGGAAAACCTTATTGGACAAGTTCAGGGCAGGCAGGCTCGATTCGGTATCACTTCTGCTGGACAGTATTGATCATTATCATGACATCCCGTTGCTGTGGCCTGCCGAACGACTGCTGTTATACTTCTGGATCGAGCGCTATCATGACATTGACTCTCTTTCACGACATATTGATACGGATAGCATGGAAATATCTTCCAACCATCCGGCAGAACAAGTCATTTGGAATGTGCTTTCGTCTCATTCGTTTGAAAACAGGGATATGCTTGTTTCATGGATTGATCTATCGGGATGCGACGACAGAGAGTTTGACTTTCGTGTGTGGCTTTTAGAAACCATGATATTAGGCGATTGGAATGATCAGGTGTCCATCAATAGGGAAATATCTTCGTTTGTCAACCGATTTTTGCATGATGACGAAGAAACGTCACAAGAAATGATGCAGATGAACACACAAACACCCAAATTAAAAAGAGACAATCACTCGTCGTCTCTGGGATTTGGTTTTGGATTGGGGCCAACATCCGTTTCCGGAAGATTTGCAGATTATTTTTCCACCCGTACCGGTTTATCTTTCGATTTCAATGTCTATCACAAGCGCTGGTATTTTACGCTCTTAATGCAGCCGATTTTTGCAAAAGTGAAACGTGACATTCCGGTGGGTAATGGTGATGATGTCTGGGAAGCCGGAAAAATGGCTATCATAGGTAATTTCGATTTAGGGCTCGGTTATTCTGTTGTAGATAACAGGCTTCTGATGATCAATCCTTTCATTGGACTTTCGTTCAGCGAATGTTCGCCAAGCGAACAGCAGATAGAAGAAAACGAAGCGCTTGCAGACGCTACTATCCGCTTGGGTTTCACGTGTATGTACGGTATCAATACGGCGTTCAAACTCTATAACATAATTGATCGTTTGAATAATGATTTCCCTATTTCATTCAATCTACGGATGAATTATATCCCGGCAATGTTCAAAAATGTCAACCCGCGTTACGCGGGCAACATGTTTTTTGTCACTTTAGGCGTCAACATTGAACTTCACAGTTGGTGACCGATTTAAATGTAAAAAATCGTACCAAAGATTAAACCATTCACTATTTTTGTGGTCTTATAAGATAATCTTTAATCTAATAAAATTAAATCAAATGAAAAAGTTATTTGTAATAAGCATCATGCTGATAGCAACGATTACCTTTGCTTCAGCGCAACAACGTCAAAGGCAGACACCTGAAGAGAGCGCCAAAACTTATACCGAGCGTATGGAAAAATTGCTCACGTTATCTGCCGACCAGAAAACCAAGATTCAGGCGATTAATCTCGATCTTGCCAAGCAAATGAACACTCAATGGCAAAACAATCAAGGGAACAGGGAAGCTATGCGTTCATCCATACAGGCGATCGAGAAAAAACGCGATGAGCAATACAAAACCGTATTGAAAGCCGATCAATTCAAAAAATATCTGGCTGATAAGGAAGAACGCCAAAAAGAGATGGAAGCCCGAAGAGCGCAACGGAACAATTAAAATTTCGGATTCTGACCTGTCAGGTTTTCTTTAACCTGACAGGTCTTTCATTTATGTACATCACATTATCCATTTTACTTTTAGCCGTTATCTTCTTCGTAATCGGCAAAATTCGTTCTGACCTTGTAGCCTTGTGCGCCCTCATTCTTCTGATGTTGTTTGAGATTTTGACGCCGGCTGAGGCGCTTTCTGGATTTTCAAATTCTGTGATCATCATGATGATCGGATTGTTTGTAGTGGGAGGCGGTATTTTCCGTACAGGATTAGCGAATGTCATCAGCAGAAAGATTTTAAATCTGGCGGGCAACAGTCAGACAAAACTGTTTGTGCTGGTCATGCTGGTTACTTCGGCTATCGGCGGTTTTGTGAGCAACACAGGCACAGTAGCCCTGATGCTTCCCATCGTAGTAAGTCTGGCGATGGCAGCCGACATAAGCCCAAGCCGTCTTTTGATGCCTTTAGCATTTGCCAGCAGCATGGGTGGAATGATGACTTTGATAGGAACGCCGCCCAACCTGATTATTGACAGCACGCTTAGAGAGGCGGGTTTCGAGGGTCTTTCATTCTTCTCGTTTCTGCCCGTCGGTTTGATTTGCGTGGCGGTAGGTATTGTTGCAGTTGGTCTGCTCGGCAAAATCTTCCTTTCAAAAGAGAACGATACCGGCGATACCCGAAAATCAAAATCATTGAAAGACTTAGCCAATGAATACCAGTTGTCGCAGAATCTTTTCCGAGTGCGTGTTGTTCCCAAATCAGATTTGGCAGGCAAAAAACTACTCGAATTGGAAATACCCAAACAATATAATATTCATGTATTGGAAATACGTCGTCGCGCCAATAGTCACAATCCATTTCTGAAAACCATCAATCAAAAGATAGCCGGTCCCGAAACGGTTATCGAGGGAAACGATGTGTTGTATCTTTCCGGCTCATTTGATCATGTACATTTGTTTGCACTCGAAAACAGAGCCGATATGATTGACTTGCACGAATCGGAAGAAGAAGCGCCCGTTTTTGGAGGGAAAATTCGTTTTGACGAAATAGGGATCGCTGAAGTTGTAGTGCTTGCCAACTCGAAATTAGTGAATCAATCGGTAAAAAAATCCGGTTTCCGAGAAAAATACAAGGTCAACATTTTGGGCATCAGTCGTCAGAAGCAGCATATTTTGCGAGATTTGAAAGAAGAGCGGATACATTCGGGCGATGTGCTGTTGGTACAGGGCGAATGGAATGATATAGCGCGGCTCACCGAGGAATCGTCCGAATGGGTAGTTGTCGGGCAACCGCTTGCCGAAGCGTCGAAGATCACGCTCGACCACAAAGCGCCGCTGGCGGCTGCCATGATGATTGGCATGGTATTATTGATGGTTTTCGATGTAGTCCCCGCTGTTGCCGCCGTGTTAATGGCTGCCGTAGGGATGATACTCACCGGATGTTTCCGCAATGCCGAAGAAGCCTATAAAACCATCAACTGGGAAAGCGTTGTATTGATTGGAGCGATGTTGCCGATGTCAATGGCTATCGAAAAAACCGGCGCTGCCGCCGCTATATCACAGGGATTGGTGGCAGGTCTGGGCAGTTTTGGCCCCATAGCGCTGATGGCAGGGATTTATTTCGCCACATCGCTGCTCACGCTTTTCATCAGCAATACGGCCTGTGCAGTTCTTTTCGCACCTATTGCGCTCCAATCGGCGCTTGCCATCGGTGTAAGCCCGTATCCCTTCCTGTTTGCGGTAACGGTAGCGGCAAGCATGTGTTTTGCCAGTCCGTTTTCCACGCCACCCAACGCATTGGTCATGTCTGCAGGACGTTACACGTTTATGGATTTTGTGAAAGTAGGTTTACCGCTGCAAATACTTTACGGCATTGTGATGATGGTGGTCCTGCCGCTGTTGTGGAAGTTTTAGAAAACAAGTCAGAAATAATATCTGACGACGATTTGAGAATACAAACCGAACTTCTGAAAGCAGGGATTGAAAAATTATTGTCGGATATCAAACAAATTCGCTCGGCTTTTCCATTCAACATCGAAAAAAAATTGCATGATGAAGAATGGGTCACAGAGCAAAATCGTCAAACCGAGCAACAGATAGAAGAAGTTTTGAAAGAAAAACAAAAATACGAAGAACGAATAAGTTTATTAAAATCGTTATAAATCAATGACTGAAGGTTTAGTAAAATATCCAAGCGGACTGGTTCATTTAATCTATAAGCAAAGCGGCGAACTGGCGTCAGGCGACAGTGAAATTTTGTCTATGGAATGTATTGTGGCCGGTACGACATTCATCAAAAATTTATCAAAAATCGAGAAATATCTTGAAGAAGGTCAACTTCTTGATTTAAAACGCGAACCGAAAAACAAATACGACAAGTTTGCTATTGTTATTTGTAACTCGTCAGGAGAAAAATTGGGATACATTCCTCGTGAAAAAAACGAAATGATGGCGCGTTTGATGGATGCCGGAAAATCTTTTTACGGGAAAGTACAGAAAAAATCGTGGGAAGGTAGCTGGCTGAAAATTGATATTGAAATCTATCTGAAAGACTGATGATCAAGCAAACCTCCTACTGGAAATAGAAAAATTTGGCACGCATTTTGTATATGTTATCATAGCAGGAGGGATTCAGTGATGAAACCCTTACAGACCCTTTAGGCGCCTATGTTTTTTCGCTTAACTGTCGAAGAAGGACAGTTATGAATACGAGGAAGTTTTTCCTGAAATGATTGCTGGAACACAGTCGGTAATTAAAAAACGTTCTAAAATTTTAAAAAATGGAAAAGAAGAAAAGTGACCGAGCCAATCTCGAGAAGAAACGCGGAATGTTTTTTCAAGTGGGATTATTGTTTGCCTTAGGCTTGGCTTTCGTAGCATTTGAATGGCAGGTGGCGCTCCGTATTTCGGATGTGCAATGGGATACCGTTACACCTGCAGATGTGGATGAATTTCTGATAGCGAGGACATTTCCCGAAAATCCGCCGCTACCGGCTCCACCCCACATCAGTTTTGAACTGGAAATCGTGGACAATGACGTGGATATCGGTCATGTTCCGATTTTTATCTTTAATGCAGACGGTGAGGGTTATAATATACTCACAACCGTCAACTTAACGGCAACAGCCATTGATGATGAAGATGAGGACATCATTTTCAGCCCGATCGAAGCGGCTGCATTGTTTAATGGTAAGCCGGCAGAAGATGCATTCAGAGAATATATTACTCAAAATCTGAGCTATCCGCAGATAGCCGTTGATAATGGTATTTTTGGAAAGGTTTTCGTTCAGTTTGTGATTGATCAAAAAGGTAACGTGATTGATCTTCAAATAGTCCGCAGCGCTGACCCTTTGCTGGATAACGAAGCATTACGCCTGATCAAATCCACTTCCGGTATGTGGACGCCCGGCAAACAACGCGAAAAACCCGTCAAGGTGAGATATACCTTTCCAATTATTTTTAGATTACAATAATTTGTAATTCAGTTTATTAAAAAAAAGCAAAAAAAAATGTGTATTTTATTTTTGCAGTAATAAAATTAATGTGTATTTTTACGGCCTAAAAAAATTGAAATCGTTATGGAACTGAAGAAAAGTGATAAAGCGAATTTAGACAAGAAACGCGGTTTGTTCATAGAGATAGGTTTTCTGATCGCGTTGGGTTTTGTTCTTCTTGCTTTCGAATGGAAAGTTGCCCCTGTAGTAGAAGAAAAAGAAGAAACACAGGTAGAAGTGGCCATGGATGAAGAGGCAATACCGATCACCCGTCAGGATGAGCCGCCACCACCGCCACCGGAGCCTCCAAAGGTTACCGATATTTTGGATATTGTGGCTGATGACGTGCAGGTTGATACGCATATTGATATCAATATGGAAGCCGACCTGAATGCGGAAATTAATATTGCTCCGGCTGTGTTTACTGAAACAGAGATAGAAGAGGAGGATGAAGTAGTCATTTTTGCCATCGTGGAACATAAGCCAAAGTTCAACGGTCAGGATGCTGAAGAAGCTTTTCGCGATTGGGTTAATAAAAATACCCAATATCCGGCTGTAGCGCAGGAAAATGGTATTTCAGGACGGGTGTTTGTGGAATTTGCCATTGACAGAACAGGTAAAGTTGTAGATGTTGTTATTCTGCGTGGGGTTGATCCTTTACTGGATGCCGAAGCATTGCGTGTGATCAAGTTGTCGCCCAATTGGGAGCCGGGCATGCAACGCGGTAAACCTGTAAAAGTGAAATACACTTTCCCTTTTATGTTTAGATTGAATAATTAGAAAATCTGACAACAGCAAGAGAACCCGAAAAGGTAGTCCTGGTAGGTATCATCGCTTCCGGACAAAATGACGCCGAAGCCGAAGAGTACCTGAAAGAGTTGGCTTTTCTGACAGAGACGGCGGGGGGCGTACCAATCAAGCAATTCATGCAACGGATGGACGCTCCCCATCCTGCGACTTTTGTTGGAACAGGCAAACTGAATGATATTCATGAATACGTCAGGGAAAATGACGTTGATGTGGTGATTTTTGATGATGATCTATCGCCCTCGCAATTACGTAATATCGAAAAGTTGCTGGAATGCAGGATTCTTGATCGTACCAATCTAATCCTTGATATTTTCGCTAAACGGGCACAAACTTCATACGCCAAAACACAAGTAGAACTGGCGCAGTACCAATATCTATTGCCTCGTCTCACTCGTTTATGGACGCACCTCGAACGGCAACAGGGCGGCATTGGTAGTCGCGGGCCGGGCGAATCGGAAATCGAAACCGACCGCCGTATCGTTCGCGACAAAATAGCGCAGTTGAAAGAACAATTGAAGAAAATTGACCGGCAAATGATGATTCAGCGGAAAAACCGGGGAAATATTGTACGCGTGGCGCTCGTCGGTTACACCAATGTGGGCAAATCAACGCTGATGAACCTGCTGAGTAAATCGGATGTTTTTGCGGAAGATAAACTGTTTGCAACTTTGGATACAACAGTACGCAAAGTGGTGATCGAACGTTTGCCATTCCTGTTGACCGATACGGTCGGCTTTATCCGCAAACTGCCGCATCATCTGGTGGAATCATTCAAATCAACTTTAGACGAAGTTCGTGAAGCGGATATACTTGCGCATATTGTGGATATTTCGCACCCACGTTTTGAAGAACAAATCGAAATCGTACATCAAATGCTGCATGAGCTCAAAGCGCAGGGAAAACCAACCATCATGGTTTTCAACAAAATAGACCGTTACCAGTATGTCTGCAAAGACGAAGACGATCTTACGCCCAAAACGGATAAAAACATCAGCCTTGAAGAATTAGAAAAAACATGGATGGCACGGAACAACCAACTCAATGTGTTTATTTCGGCCAAGCAGAAAATCAACATCGAACAATTAAAGAGCATTTTGTATCAGGAAGTCAAAAAGATACATGCGCAACGTTATCCATACGAACAGTATCCCGAAACATACGAATGACCGATGAAAATAACATTTCTTTGGATGGGTAAAACTACCGAATCGTGGCTTCAAGAGGGAATAGACATATACGTTAAACGACTGAAACACTACGTTTCCCTGTCGATTGAAATTATACCAACGCCCAAAAAACTGTCGAAACAAGATATTGAGAAACAAAAAGAAATAGAAGGCGAAGCGATTCTCAATCGGGTGACGCCTGCAGACGAGGTATACCTGCTGGATGAACGTGGAACGGCTTATGTTTCACAAGGTTTAGCTGACTTTCTGCGAAAAAAAATGTCAGCCGGTACCAAACATCTTGTGATGGTAGTTGGAGGGCCTTACGGTTTTTCGGAAAAT
>Ga0082212_10011014_pt1 | contig 11501 bp, 13 predicted proteins | sample TergutNt197P3_FD_71548 | JGI IMG/M metagenome (GOLD analysis project Ga0082212, IMG submission 71548) | Neocapritermes taracua P3 segment gut microbial communities from Petit-Saut dam, French Guiana - Nt197 P3 | ecosystem: Host-associated > Arthropoda: Insects > Digestive system > Gut ... | reverse complement strand
GGTCTAACGGCAGTCCCGCGCCCGTAACCCGCCTGGACGATAAAATCTCGCTCCTCGATTTATCCCGCGGTCCCACCTCGGCGTTTAAGGATATCGCGCTTCAAATCCTGCCCGAACTGATGTCGATGAGCGCGAAAAAACTGTCCGACAGCCGCAAGTTTTGCGTCCTAATCGCCACATCCGGCGATACGGGCAAAGCCGCGCTCGAGGGGTTCAAAAACCGCGAAGGATTCACGGTTATGGTTTTTTACCCAAAAAACGGCGTCTCGGAAGCGCAAAAGCTCCAAATGATAACTCAGGAGGGCGAAAACGTCGCCGTCTGCGCCGTTAACGGCAGTTTTGACGACGCCCAGAACGGCGTTAAAGCCATATTCTCGGATAAAACATTCGCGCCCGACGGTGTCGCTATGTCGTCGGCAAATTCGATAAACCTCGGGCGTCTGCTGCCGCAGGTTGCGTATTACGTTTCCGCCTATTGCGATATGCTGAACACAGGTGTCCTAAAACAGGGGCAAAAGCTCGATATCGCCGTGCCTACGGGCAATTTCGGCAACATCCTGGCGGCGTATTACGCCAAATCCATCGGACTGCCTGTCGGGCGGCTCATATGCGCGTCGAACGACAACAATGTGCTGTCCGACTTTCTGAAAAGCGGCGTTTACGACCGCCGCCGCGAGCTTTTAGTCACCACTTCACCCTCTATGGACATTCTTGTGTCGAGCAACTTCGAGCGGGCGTTGTACCACCTGTCAGGCGGCGACAGCGCGATAGTGCGCGATTTGATGTCAAAATTGACGGCGGACGGTGTATACACCGCGCCGCCCGCGCTTAAACGCGCTTTCGACGAACATTTTATCGGCGGCTGGTGCAATCAAAACCGCGCCGCAAGCTCCATAAAACACGAATGGAACGCAAACCGCGTGCTGCTTGACCCCCACACCGCCGTTGCCGCCGCCGTGGCGCGTGAAAATCTTTCGGAAAATCCGATGCTCGTTGTGTCAACCGCCAGCCCGTTCAAATTCCGCGAAGCCGTTGGCGGCGCGTTGGAAACAGACGATTTGGAGAGGTTCACGGGTATTACCGCGCCCGCGCCGCTGCTGGGTTTGGACAAACTAAAGGTCAGATTTACCGACTCCGTTGATAAATCCGATATGCCGAAATGGGTTGCGGAAAATATGTAGGGAACGGATAAAATCCGTTCCCGGGCGCGACGGTCACATGCCGGGCTGAAGCTTGTATGTCGCGCAGTTCGTTTCGTCAGTTGTGTGCGCGGACGGGCATCCCACTGTTATCTGCGACGCGTGGCAGTGGTTTCCCGAATCGTGGTAGGAGCAGGATTTAACATCGCAGTTAACGCCTTGCAATACTCCGTTTTGAGTCCGCTCATTATATCCAAACATCTCTGATAATCTCCTTTATGAATAGGATGACGCTATTATTATCCCGCGATTTTACGCTTATATTCGGAGGATTTTTTCCCATGTCACTGTTTGTCATCGGCGATTTACACCTGTCTCTCTCAGTTGATAAACCTATGGACGTTTTCGGCGGTCAATGGGAAAATTATGAAAAAAAATTGCTTGACGGCTTTTCAGCCGTCAAGCCCGACGATACCGTTGTTTTGCTCGGCGACCTCTCGTGGGGTCTGAATTTTGAGCAGGCGCGTGAGGATTTCAGGTTTATCGAGGGTCTGCCCGGGCGGAAACTGGTTGTCAAGGGCAACCATGATTACTGGTGGGCGACTGTGTCCAAGCTGGAACGCCTGCTCGCCGAAAGCGGCGTTAACTCCGTCAAGTTCCTGCACAACACTTCGTTTCAGTACGAAAACATGGCGTTGTGCGGAACACGCGGCTGGTTTTTCGAGGAGGAAAAATCCGGGGCGCATGACGAAAAAGTGTTTAACCGTGAGCTGTGCCGATTGAGGGCGTCGCTTGAACACGGCGCAAGCCGCGGCGTTGGCGAAACCCTGTGTTTCCTGCACTATCCGCCGCTGTACGAGGGCTACCGCTGCGACGAAATTGTTGACATGATGAACGAATACGGCGTTAAACGCTGTTACTACGCCCATCTGCACGGCGCGGGGCGCGGACGCGCCATCGAGGGAACGTACAGAGGCATCACATACGCCCTCGTATCTGCCGACCACGTGGATTTTAAGCCTGTCGAGATATCCTAATCTTACAGTTTCGCGTTGCCATCTGAATCATTTAGTGATAATATAGCTATGGAAGGAGTGACTTGGTTTGGATGCTTATCAATTCTACGCAACTCCCGAAAACGGTTTAATCCAAATACCTGAGTACTACAGAGACAAAATACTTTCCCGTTCGAGAGTGACAATACAAGTTGAGGAGAAGGCTTCTGTCAGAGACATATTATTGCCGCCGACCCTTGACACAAGAGGATGGAAATTCAACCGGGAGGAAGCAAATGAGCGATAGGGCTTTTTTAGACACAAATATTCTTGTTTACCTCTACTCCTCAAAAGAACCCGAAAAAAGGGATATTTGTATTGTCGAGGTCGAAAAATATACTCGAGTTGTAAGCACACAGGCTTTGAATGAGTTCAGTAATGTACTCTTCAAGAAACAAGGCTTGTCATCTTCCGATGTAAGGACACATGTTCATAACGTTGAGCGGTTTGCGGAAATAATGAGCATAGATATTACGACTATAGACAGAGCCATAACCTTAAAAGACCGTTGCGGTTACTCATATTATGACAGCCTGATGCTTGCGTCGGCATTGGACAGCGGCTGTAGGATATTTTTGTCAGAGGATATGAGCGACGGGCATACAATAGAGGGAAGCTTGAGAATAGTAAATCCATTCAAAAAATAAATATCCTACCGTTCCTCTCTGAAATAGTTCGTTCCGCAGGATTGCGGCTGATGCCGTTCCTTGCGCTGGCGTATGCTTGTGAAAATCAGGATTAGCACGGTCGCGAGAAACGGGATGATGTTGTAAACCTGCGCGGGCACGTTTTCAATCGGCAGATAGAACCGCAGAACCGACAGCCCGCCGAACAGCAGCGCGCCGAAAATCGCCCGTGCCGGACTCCACGCGGCGCATATGACCAGCGCGACGGCTATCCAGCCCTGACCGCCCACGGCGTTATGCACCCATGTTCCGGAGGAGCGCACCATCGAGATATACACGCCGCCAAGACCGCATATGCCGCCGCCGATACAGGCCGCCAGATACTTCGCGCGGATAACGTGTATGCCCGCCGCATCGGCTGTGGCGGGGTTTTCGCCCACGGCCCGGAGGTGAAGCCCGGCGCGTGACCTGTTGAGGAAAAACATCATAAAAAGCGCGGTTATCAGCGCGAAATACACCATGAAGTCATAAGAGAACAACAGCTTTCCGACGATTGGCAGACCGCTCAGAAGCGGGATGTTGATACCCGAGAAGGCTTTTCGCGTCGCGTCGGAAACCGAGGCGTATCCCCCCGCCCGTATACCCAGCAGTTCGCCGATGAAGTTGCCCAGCCCAACGCCCATTATGGTGAGCGTAAGCCCGGTAACGCTCTGGTTTGCGCGGAGTGTTACCGTGATAACGCTGTATATCAGCCCGCCGATTGCGCCCGCCAGGAATCCCGCCAGGACGGCGAGGAACGCGGCAAGAAACCCCGACGCCGACGCGCCCGCCGCCTGTTCGTACAGATATGCCGCCGATATGCCCGACGCCGCGCCCATGAACATCATGCCCTCAACGCCGAGGTTGAGGTTACCCGACTTTTCGGTCAGTATCTCCCCTGCCGTGCCGAACAGCAGCGGGGTTGCCGCGACGACCGCGGCGGTTATGAAAAATATGATTTGGTCAATCACTTCGCGCCCTCCTTCCGCCCCCGGAACACCAGCTTGTAATTTAGGAAAAACTCACAGCCGAGCATGAAAAACAGGATGAATCCCGTTAAAATGTCGGCGGCTGAGGACGGAATTTTGAACGTCGTCTGAACGGCGTTCGCGCCGCGCTGAAGCATGGCTATAAATACCGAGACGAACACCATCACAACCGGGTTCAGCCCCGACAGCCACGCGACTGTTATAGCGGTAAACCCAACGCCGCCCGTAACCGATTCGGAGAGGGTGTAATTCGACCCCGCCACGATGAGGTAGCCCGTCAGACCGCACAACGCGCCGGATATAAACATCGTCCTCAAAAACACACGGCTCACGTTCATGCCCGAATATCGCGCCGTGGGGATACTTTCGCCTACGACCGATATTTCATACCCCTGCTTCGTTTTCTTCATGTAGACGTAAACCACGGCCGCCAGAGCGAGAGCTATTATCCACCCTATATGTACGCCGAACACGCGGGGCAGTCTCGCCGCGTCGCCGAACATGGCGATTTTCGGAAATCCCCTCTGCATCGGGTCTTTCCACGGTCCGTACTGGACGTAGCGAACTATTTCAAGCGCGATGTAGTTCAGCATGAGGGTAAACAGTGTTTCGTTTGTGTTCCACTTCGCCTTGAAAACGGCGGGTATCAAGCCCCACAGTCCCCCCGCGGCAAGCGCGGCAATCAGCATAACTATCAGCATGACGGGCGACGGCAGCCCGCTGAACAGCGCGAACCACGACGCCGCCATCGCGCCCATGATAATCTGCCCCTCCGCGCCGATATTCCAGAAGCGCATTTTGAAAGCGAGTCCGATGCCCATTGCGGTTATCAGGAGAGGTACGGCAATACGCACGGTCTCCGTACGCGCCAGATTGCTCCCAAGCGAGCCTGTCAGCATATCCCTGTACACCGCCAGCGGGTTGTGCCCCATGGCGAGTATCAGCGCGGCGCCGAGCAGGAGCGCGCCGGCAAATGCGGCGGCACGCACGGCGTACGCCCGCTTTCTTCCAACGGAATCCCGCTTTACAATCCAAACAAGCGGAGCGGTGTCTTTTCTCATACTTCCCCTCCCGCGATTCGCGTCATCATAAGGCCGATGTCCTCCTTAGACGCGCTCCGCGCATCGGCTATACCGCTTACACGCCCTCCGCACAGCACGAGGACGCGGTCGCACAACTCCAGCAAAACATCCAAGTCCTCGCCCGCAAACATTACAGCCACTCCCCTCTTTTTCTGCTCGTTGAGCAGGTCGTAAACGGTGTGGGTTGAATTGATGTCCAGCCCGCGCGTCGGGTATGCGACCACCAAAACGGCGGGGCCGCTCTGTATTTCTCTTCCAAGCAGTACCTTCTGCACGTTGCCGCCGGACATGCGCCGCACGGGGGCGGAAGTTCCCGGCGTAACTATTTCCAGCCTGCGTATCAGCTCCTCCGCGTCGGCTTTCGGGGATTTGCGGTCGGCGAAAACGCCTTTCGTCTTGCGGTAGCTTTTCAGCATCATATTGTCAACCATGTCGAGATTTCCCACAAGCCCCATGCCGAGCCTGTCCTCCGGCACAAACGCGATGTGTATCCCCTTCCCCGCTGCGTCCGATGGAGGCATACCCGCGATTTCAACGCGGTTTCCGTCATTATCCGCGTATATTATCGAGCCGTTGTGAATCTCCTGAAGCCCGTTGACGGCTTCGCACAACTCCTTCTGACCGCTTCCGGCAATACCCGCAACGCCGAGTATCTCCCCCGCCCGCAGTGTGAAGGAGACATTATCAAGGGTTTTGCGTTCGTTTATGTCCAGGCAGGTGAGATTTGAAACAATCAGCCTGTCTGTTAAATCAACAGGCTCTTCCCGCTTGATGGCGAGATTTACCGAACGCCCCACCATTCCCTCCGTAAGCGATTGCGCCGTCGCCGCCGATGTTTCAACGGTTTCTACACACTCGCCCTTGCGGAGTATGCTCACGCGATCCGATATCTCCAGCACCTCGCCGAGCTTGTGGGTTATAATAATTATGGCTTTGCCGTCGTCCTTCATCTTGCGCAAAATGTTGAACAGCTTTTCTATTTCCTGGGGAGTAAGCACGGCGGTCGGCTCGTCGAGGATAAGTATGTCCGCGCCCCGGTACAGCACCTTTATGATTTCAACCGTCTGCTTCTCGCTTACCGACATGCTGTATATTTTCTTCCAAGGGTCTATCACAAAACCGTAACGCCCCGATATCTCAAGGATTTTTTCCGCAATGGCGGCACGGTTTACCAGCGCGCCGCCCGGCAGCCCCAAAACGATATTCTCGGCGGCTGTCAGCACGTCAACCAACTTAAAGTGCTGGTGTATCATGCCGATGCCCAGCGCGAAAGCGTCTCTCGGGGAGCGTATGACGGCTTCCCTGCCATTTACGAATATCCCGCCGCTGTCAGGAAAATAGATGCCCGCCAGCATGTTCATCAGCGTGGTTTTCCCCGAGCCGTTCTCACCCAGAAGGGCGAGAATCTCGCCCCTCCGCAAATCAATGCTGACGCCGCTGTTGGCGCGTACGGCTCCGAAGGTTTTTGTTATATTGCAAATTTTAATGGCATGATTATCAACGCCGTCCAAAAAATCACCCGCCTTTGTTTATATAAACCTCATCCCGCCGCGTAGCGGCGGGATGACACCATAACCAACGGTTACGAGATAATATTTATGCCCTCTATTATTGCGTTAAAGCTCGGGGCGGAGAAGTCGTCGGACTCGACAAACGAGGAGCTTTCATCGGTGAACGTATAAATCTCATTGCCGAAGAAATCAGTGATTACGGCGGGATTGCCGTCGTTGTCAACCAACGCGCCCTTGAAAATCAACATGCCGTTTTTGATGTCATTGGAGGCGGCGTCGATTGCGGCCTGTGTGCCGGAAGCGGCAACTGATTCGTTAAGCGGTGACAGATACGCCGCGCCGGAGTCAATGCCCTTGCCCCAGTCAACGGAAATCTCAACGCCGTCAAGCAGGCACTGAACCGCGTAGGTCATATATATGCTCCAGTCGATACGCGCGGAAATGATTGAGGCGTCGGGAGCGGCGGGAACCATGTCATTATTGTAGCCCACATGCCACGCGCCCTTGTCCTGTGCCGCCAAAGCGGGTGAAACATTGTCCGAGTGCTGGCTGATAACGTCACAGCCGCGGTTGACTAGGGCTTCGGCGACTTCTCTCTCTTTCTGCGCGTCGCCCCATGAGTTAATGTAGATAACGTCCATCGTCACGTCGGGATTAACGCTTTTCGCGCCGAGGTAGAAAGCGGTAAAACCGCTGATAACTTCGGCGTAGGGGTGAGCGGCGACGTAGCCCAGCTTGTTTGTTTCGGTTTTAAGCCCGGCGGCTATGCCAGCGAGATAACGCGCCTGATGGATTTTGGCGAAATAGTTATGCAGGTTGGGAAGGTCGTTGAAATGCGCGTCAGAGCCTGTGGCGTGGCAGAAAATCACTTCGGGGTGTTCCTTGGCGGCTTCTACCATCTGTGTGCCGTAGGAGAAACTCGTACCGAAAATAATCTGGCAGCCCGCTTCAATCAGCTCTTTTATAGCCGCGTTTGTCGCCGCGACGTCAAGGTCGTCAATGTTGAACTTGGGTATGTACTGATTTTCTTTAAGTCCCAAATTTTCAAGCATTTTCTTAACGCCCTGGTCATGGTTGAAGGTGTATCCCTGATCACCCAGCTCCATGATGTGGATAACGCCGATTTTGATGTTCTCTTTTGTAACCTTGCCGTCTCCGGCATCGCCCTTGGTATCGCCGCAAGCCGCCAATCCCAAGATAAGCGTTGCCGCAAGCAGCAGCGAGAGAATCTTTTTCATCTGTTTTCCTCCTCCGTTTTGTAAGGCTCAAGCCTTTGGTTCATATAGTAACATATTTCCTGCTCCTGCGCAATACGGCGTGATAACCAATTTTTACGCCCTGTTATAAACACTTTTCGTTATATCATATAATTAAGCGGTGATTTTTATGATTGACCCCGAGGGTTTGGCGGCTTCTGTCACGGCCGCCGCCATTGCCATATCCAAATCGCTTAACGACGACGATTTGAACCTTTACGGCGCGGTGTTCACGCAGCTCGGCGACACTCTGGCAACTATAGCTCAGGCACGGGCGGTAAAATCGGCGGCAGAGAATGACAATGAGCGTTCGCCCGCGGGCGCATAATATTTACGTTCCGCAAAAACCGCCGCCGCGGACCGGATGTTTTTACACCGGCGCAACCTTAATTCTCAATAATGAGATTTAGGAACACGCGGACTAAAAATCACCAAACAACGATAACACTATATCAGTTCATTGCACAAGCGATACACAAAGCGTATTATCCGCTATCAAATTGTCCGTTACGGGTTATAATCGCGTTTATGATTTCAGCGGAATCATTGATTAACCGTTTGAAACCGTGAGCGGATGACGGATAAACGGCGAGAATCTTCATTTATCATTGAAAACAAAGGACTTTCTCATATGAGAAAGTCCTTTGTTTTCACTTTTCCCATCTTAACCAGTTATGTAAACAAGATTTAATTATCGCATTTCCAATGCCCGCTAAAATCCCCGCATGGCATTATTTGCAAAATCCCCATGAAAACAGAAAAAATAACAAATTTACGATTCCCACTTTTCTCATTGATGATAATTTTCACATTTCCACGCATTTCTTATTATGTCTATTTGCACATCAGTACTATAACTAAGCACTTTTCAAAATTCAGGTTGCGCTTTTGCTTTATTATGTATACAAGCAACTGATAAAATAACAAGAAGCGACTCAAAACGCCATTTTTCAGATTGAAAATAAGCACGCAAAAAAGAGTGCTCCCGCACTCTTTTTTGCAGCGTTTCGATAAAAATACAAACGGTCGGGTATGGAAGCCCGACCCTACAAGATGTATTTGCAGCGGTTCGTAGGGGCGGGGTTCAATCCCCGCCCGCTATTGCGCCTTTTTTTGACGCGCTGCGGTCGGTCGGGCATGGAAGCCCGACCCTACCGACCCTAATTTACCTGTTTCAAACTGACCATACCGCCCCTGCTGAGGTCGATGCTGGGCGAGCCTCTGTATTCCACACTGCCCATGCCGCCCGCGATGATTCCCAGCTTATCGGAACAGCTTATGCTCACATTGCCTATGCCCGACAGGACTATTTCTGTTTCAAGGGTATCCAGTGACAGAGCGTTAATCCTGCCCGTACCTGCCAGTGTCAGCTCGGCGTTGTCCGCCCTGCCTGAGAGGTCAAAGCTGCCCGCTCCCGCCATGCTGACGGAGAGTTTGCCCACATCCAGGTCGGCTTTGCCCGCACCCGCGCCCGCCAGAATTAAAGAGAATGATTCGGCGGTTATGGTGTCATGCGCCGTGAATGTTCCCGCGCCGGATTGATTCACACGGGTCAGCGCGAGGGTTGAAACCGTAAGCACGGGAACGTCTTTGTCAGATAACGAGTTGATGTTCCTCGCGGAGCGCACTTTCAGCACGCCGTTTGACTCCTCCACAGTGACATATTCCATGAGGTTGGACTGTATTTCTAATGTTACCGTGTCTGACGTGGCGGCGTAGTACTCGATTTTGCAGTTAAGTGACACTTCAATTTCGGAAATTTCGCCAACGCTGAATGTGTACATTTCCTTGTCCCCCTTGCCCGTCACAGTGCTGCCGCCGCTCGCCCATCCGCTGCCGAAGTTGACGGCGACACAACCCGAAAGGCATACAAGAATCACGCAAAGCGCGAGTGATATAACCTTTTTCATATATTTAACTTCCTTTCCATGAGTCTTGACGTCAAAACAAACAGCGCGGCGGCTTCAATAAGCGTTAAGAAGAAGTACGCGATGATTCCCGCGCGTCCCACGTCGATTGTGACAAATATTCCCCATCTGCTGACCGTACCGAACGGCGCGAGGACGAGTGCGGACAGGCTTATGATATAAGATACCGCTATCGCCGACAGCACGCTGATGAACCCTCCCGCGGGCAGGTGGTAAAACACCGACTGTTTCATTGTTATTGAGAACATGATAATCATCATAATCAACAGGTATCCCGCCAGTAAAAGCGCGGCTAACCACAGCCCGAACAGAATTTCGGAAGTATTTGCGCGTATGCCGTCATAAATCATGCCCCATGACACTCCATCCGCCAAAATCAGGCTCATCCACACCTCGCCGACTATAACAACCGTCATTGTGACGACATCCATTACCGTTACTGACGTGACGCCCGCCATCAGGGTTTTCCAGCGCGGCACGGGTGTAAGCCCGTGCAGATACGCCCCAGGCGCCGCGAACATGCGGCGGAACACGGCGATATCGCCCAATATGTTGAACACCAGCATAACGGCTATCGCCGTTCCGCCGAGTGAAACCGCCGTGACTTGGGCGGCAAACGAAAGCAGATTCAGCGACCCGAGCAAGATGAACACAAAGTTCATCACAAAGATTACGGCGAATACGATGCCCCGGGTATGCAGACCCGCCATAAACGAGTACTTAAATTGAGCCTTCACGGATAAACACCTCCAAATAAGCCTGTTCAACGGTTTGATTGCGCTCCTCGCGCATGGCGTCGCATGTGCCCGAAAACACAACCTTGCCCTTGGACAGGAAAAATACGCTGTAGAAAATTCGCTCTATGTCTTTGACCAGGTGGGTTGAAACGAGTGTGGACGCGCCCTCCGGCTGCATTGCGAGTATCGCGTCGATGACCCTCATTTTACCCACGGGGTCTATCCCGTCGAGGGGTTCGTCGAGCAGATACAGGCGCGTTTCGCGGGAGAATGTAAGCCCGAGGGCGAGACGCTCCTTCATGCCCTTTGACAGGCGGTGTACCGGCGTTGTCTGGACGCCGTGAAGCTCCAGGATTCTCATAAGCTCGTTTGCTCGTGCCTGTGAATAGTCGGGGTACATATCCCTGTAGAAGGTAAAGGCGTCGAGTACACGCATCCAACGCGGGAAAACGAGGGTGTCGGGGCAGAAGGAAATCGTTTGCCGCGCTTCCGGCCCGGGTTCGGCGTTTTCATAGTAGCGCACCTCGCCCGCCGTCTGCTGCTGGAGTCCCGCCATGATTTTCAGGAGCGTGGTTTTTCCCGAGGCGTTCGGTCCGAGCAGACCCACAATCTGTCCGGCAGGTATGGACATGTCAACGCCGTTCAGCGCGTTGCAGCCCACAAAGTGTTTTTCAAGACCGACGGTTTCAAGAACCGGCTTCATGCTTCTCATCCCCTTTCATGTATGATGTGAGTTCGGAAATTATCTCCTTGTCCTTCAATCCCAGCGAGCGCATTTCATCGGCGAAACGCCGCAATGATTCCTGTGCCAAATCCCTGCGTGTTTTGTCTGTCATCTTCAAATCCTCCGTAAAAAAGTATCCTGTGCCGCGTTTGCTGCTTATCAGCCCATCGCGCTCCATCTCCTGATACACGCGCTGTATTGTATTCGTGTTTACTTTCAGAAGTACGGACAAATCGCGGATTGAAGGGATTCGCTCCCCCGCCCTGATGTCGCCCCGTACGAACGCCCGGCTGAATTGCAGGATTATTTGACGGTAAATCGGCATCCTGTCGTCAAATGCCAAGCTCCATCTTTCTATCAGCTCCATAGTGTCACCTCCCTATGTGTACCACTACACTATCACACATTTACATAG